>Ga0247610_10002957_pt1 | contig 19083 bp, 13 predicted proteins | sample 174DNAGHGhighgp2_FD_193483 | JGI IMG/M metagenome (GOLD analysis project Ga0247610, IMG submission 193483) | Sheep rumen microbial communities from Palmerston North, Manawatu-Wanganui, New Zealand - 1742 DNA GHGhigh gp2 | ecosystem: Host-associated > Mammals > Digestive system > Stomach > Rumen...
AGTGAGATAGGCTGCTGCACCAGGCCCTTGCCGAAGGAGCGGCGCCCGATGATGGTGCCGCGGTCGTTGTCCTGAATGGCACCGGCAAAGATCTCGCTGGCCGAGGCCGAGCCTTCGTCGATGAGCACCACGAGCGGAATACGCTGGTAGGAGCCACGACCGTCGCTGCGATACTCCTGGCGCTGCGAGCGGCGGCCTTCGGTATAGACAATCAGCTGGCCCCTTGTCAGGAACTCATTAGCCATCTGGACTGCCGAACCCAGATAGCCGCCGGTGTTGCCGCGAAGGTCGACAACCAGATTCTCAAAACCCTCCTGCCCCAGCCGGGCCAGACCGATGAGCAGCTCTGGGTAGGTCTTGTCGCCGAAGTTCTTGATTTTTATATAGCCTGTATTATCGTTGAGCATGTAGACAGCCGTCACGCTCTTCATGGGTATCTCGCCACGGATGACCGTATAGCGTCGTATCTGCTTCTCCTTGCCGCGCACGACACCGATGGTCACCTTCGTGTCCTTGTCTCCCTTCAGTCGGCGCATCGCCTCGTCGTTGGTAACCTTCTTGCCTACGAAAGCATCACCGTCAATCTCGACGATTTTGTCACCGGCCAGGAGACCGGCACGTTCCGACGGACCGTTGGTAATGACATTCTGCACGTGGATGGTGTCCTTACGGATGGTGAATTCGATGCCTACGCCGAAGAACGAGCCCTTCAGGTCGTCGTTGGCCTGCTGCACGTCTTTCTGCGAGATGTAGACGCTGTGGGGGTCCAGCTCCGACAGGATGGTGGGCATAGCCTTCTCCACCAGGTCGTTCACGTTGACGGTGTCAACATACTGGTCGTCGACGATGTGCAACAGGTCGTTCAGCTTATTACTGCCCGAATTGATGATACTCAGCCGGCTGCCCGAGAAACGGTTGGCAAAGAACGAGCCGATGAAGATGCCTACCACAACGCTTACTGCCAGCCACAAGGGCATAAAACGATTCTTTCTGTTCATATTATACTTCTAAATAGACCACTTCAATGCCTGCCCGCTGCAACAGTTCAATGCCGTCTGTCAGCCGATACTTCTCGCCATAGACCACACGGCGTATGCCCGACTGGATGATGAGCTTGGCACACTCTATGCAGGGCGAGGCGGTAATATAGATGGTAGCACCATCAGAGTTGTTATTGGAACGCGCCAGCTTGGTAATGGCGTTGGCCTCGGCGTGCAGCACGTAGGGTTTCGACACGTTGTTCTCGTCCTCGCAGACATTCTCAAAGCCCGTAGGCGTGCCGTTATAGCCGTCGCTGATAATCATCTTATCCTTAACGACCAGAGCCCCCACCTGCCGCCGCTGGCAGTAACTGTTCTCTGCCCAGATACGGGCCATGCGCAAGTAGCGCTCGTCAAGCTTTTTTCCTTTTGATTCCATTGCGTTTCAGTAATGCGTCAATCGTTGGTTCACCGCCCCTAAACCGCTGATACAGGGTCATGGGATTCTCCGTACCGCCACGGCTCAGGATATTGTCGCGGAACGACTGGGCCGTCTGCTGGTCGAAGATGCCATGGCGCTTGAAGACGGCAAAGGCATCGGCATCGAGCACCTCGGCCCACTTGTAACTGTAGTAACCGGCGGCATAGCCGCCTGCCATGATATGGGAGAACTGTGTGGTCATACAGGTGTCGCTGCGCTGCCGACCCAATATGGCTTTCTTCCAGGCTTCTTTCTCAAAGGGTATGATGTCGGCATCGAAGGCCTCCTTCTGGGTGTAGTAGGCCATGTCGAGCAGACCGAACGACACCTGGCGCAGACAGGCCGTAGCCACCATGAAGTTGCGGCTGCGCACGATACGGTCAATCAACTCGTCGGGCAGGGGCTCTCCCGTCTGGTAGTGGAAGGCGAAGGTGCGCAGGAACTCTTTCTCGACAGCGAAGTTCTCCATGAACTGCGAGGGCAGCTCCACAAAGTCCCACCACACGTTGGTGCCTGAGAGGCTCTCGAAGCGGGTATTGGCAAACATGCCGTGCAGGGAGTGGCCAAACTCATGGAGGAAGGTCTCCACCTCGCCTAAGGTCAGCAAGGCGGGCTTCTCTTCCGTGGGCTTCGACAGGTTCATCACCACCGACACATGGGGGCGCACGTTCTTGCAGTTGTCAGGGCCAAAGGGCTTCTTGACGTCGGCACGCTCCATCCATTGTCCCTGGTACTCGGTCATCCATGCCCCACCCTGCTTGCCTTTGCGCGGATGGAAGTCGGCATAGAACACGGCCAGGAATGAGCCGTCCTTGTCGAACACCTCGTAGGCCTTCACGTCGGGGTGATACACAGGTATGTCCTTGTTCTCCCGGAACGTGATGCCATAAAGGCGGGTGGCCAGTCCGAACACGCCGCCGATAACCTTGTCTAACTGGAAGTAAGGCCTCAACATCTCTGCATCGATGTTAAACTTCTTCATCTGCAGCTTGTGGCTGTAGTAGCCGGCATCCCAGGGTTCCAGCTCGAAGTCCTTGCCCTCCAGCTGCTGGGCCAGCTTCTTCAGTTCCTCACGCTCTTTGAGGGCCGTAGGTTTGTAGGCATCAATGAGGTCGTTCAGCAACTTATACACACGGCGCACGTTGCCCGCCATGCGGTGACGCAGCACGTAGTCGGCGTAGGTCTTGTTACCCAGCAACTGGGCTATCTCGCGGCGCAGGTTCACTAAGCGCTTGCAGATGTCGAGGTTATTCTCCGTATTGTCGTGAATGCCGATGGTATTACGGGCCATGTAAAGCTGGCGGCGCAGATCACGCTGGGTGCTGTAGGTCATGAAAGGCTGATACGACGGATAGTCCAGTGTGAACACCCACCCCTCCAGACCACGCTCGCGGGCTGCCTGAGCCGCTGCCTCGCGGGCCGTTTCGGGCAGACCGTCTATCTGCGACTCTTCCGTGAGATGCAGCGTAAAGGCTTTCTGCTCCTTCAGCAGGTTCTGCGAGAACTGCAGGCCCAGCATTGAGGCCTCCTCCGTCAGCTGGCGCAGCCGCTCCTTGCCCTCGGCATCGAGCAGGGCACCGCTGCGCACAAAACCGTCGTAGCAGTTGTCGAGCAGCATCTTTTCCTCTGCCGTCAGCCGGCGGTGATGCCGGTGGACATACTTGATGCGCTCAAACAGACGCTCGTTCAGCCTGATGTCGTTGGCATGCTTGGTCAGGATGGGACTCATCTTCTGGGCCAGGGCGTCCATGTCGTCATTCGTCTCTGCCGACAGCAGGTTGAAGAACACGGCCGACGTGCGGCTGAGCAGGTCGTAATAGTTGTCCTTCTCGTCGTCAACCGAGATGATAGTGTTGTCGAACGTCGGCCGTTCGGGGTTGTTGACGATTTTCTCTATCTGTTCATCATCGCGCCTGATGCCCTCCATGAAGGCCTCCTCAAAATCCTCCAGGCGGATACGGTCAAAGGGGGCCGTGTCGTGCGGCGTCAGGTAGGGCTCAAAAAACGGGTTCTTCCTTTTCGTCTCTTCGTTCATAACATATATTTATTCTTTTCATAAAAAACTCACATCAGCAGGCGTTCCATCTGTGGAATTTCGATACGTCCGCGGTGCAACAGCAGCAGTCCGTCGCGCTGCAGCTGGTTGAGAGCCCGGCTCACGTCAAGACGGCTGTCGCCCACCTCGTCGGCCAGACGTGTCATCAGGATATGGAACGTCTTGGGACCTGCGGGATAGATGCAGCGCTGACTCAGGAAACGGACGATACGCTCGCCGAGCGACGCAGGAAAGCGGTGCCACGCCTGGCGCAGCAGTTTCTGCGCCTGAGTGGCCATCAGGTTGAGGATGTTCATGCGGAACACCATGAACTCCTCGCTAAGGCGCGTCACCTCAGTCTTCTCAAGGGTGATGAAGCTGCACTCCGTGAGCGTCGTGAAGGTGTGGGTGAAGCGCTGGTTATAGCCGAAGATAGCCTCTAACTGCAGCAGATAGGGGGCCGACAACTGCTCGGTGACCTTGTAGGCATGGTCGTCGGAACGGGTCTCTGCCTGAAGGGTTCCCGACAGCAGGAAAAAGAGCTGTGTGCATGGTTCGTCCTCGCTGACTACCACCTGTCCTGCGGCGTGCTTCAGGAAGCCAAACCTAGTATGCCCGGCAACCTGGGCCAGATTGTCGCGGCTCATGCCCTGAAACAGAGGGAACTGGAGCAGATGGTCATATAGCTGTAGTGTCGGCACTGCCTATTCAGATATTTTATCTTTTAACGCCGGCGAGAACCATACCCCGTTGCTGCCGTCGGGGTTGGCATAGATGAAGTAGACCATCAGCTCCGGATGGCGGTCAAGGACGGCCTTGGCGCGCTCTACACCCATCACCATGAACGCGGTGGCATAGGCATCGGCCACGGCACAGCTCTTGGCCAGCACAGTGGCCGAGAGCAGGGAGTGCTGCACGGGATAGCCCGTCTTAGGGTCAATGGTGTGTGCATACTTGCGCCCGCCCTTGTAGTAGAAGTTGCGGTAGTTGCCGCTGGTGGCCATGGCCATATCGGTGATGTTAAGCACCGTCTGCAGCTCGCCACCTACCGACAGCGAGTCGTCTGTAGGCTTGGTGACGCCTATCTTCCAGGGCAGGCGTCGCTGGCTGATACCCTGGGTGACAACCTCGCCGCCTATCTCGACCATGAAGTTCTGGATGCCACGGCTACGCAGCAGACGGGCCACGACGTCGGTGCCGTAGCCTTTGGCAATGGCCGAGAAGTCATACTGGTTGCGTATCTTGAGCAAGCTGTCTACCTGCTGGCTCGTGGGCATCTGCTCGTGCTTGAAGCCAAAGCCCCAGGCATTGACCAGCGGCGCCACGGTAATGTCGAAAGCGCCGTCAGTCTCGCCGTGTACGGTCTGCGCAAGGTCGAACACCTCGTTGAACATGGCACTCCGCTGTGGCTGTTCGCCACGGTTGATGCGGCTGGTGGTAGAGTGCTCGTTGAACATGGAGAACTCATCATCCACCTTCTTCAGTTCAGCCTCGATGGCCGACTGCAGATTATCCTCTGACTGGTAGGTCACGCTATAGACGGTGCCGAAGACAAGGCCTTCATGGTGCTGATAGGGTGCTGACCGCTGCTGGCGTATGATGAGGATGGAGCCCACCACAAGCAGCGTCAGGAAGGGCAGCTGCCAGATGAGTTTTTTCTTTTGCTTTGCATCCATGTGTCACTCTCTTTTCAGATATCAATAATCACGTTAAAGGTGGCTGATATGTTCGACGTGTCCTGCGTACCGTAGCCGGGCACGTACCAGGAGTTGCCCAGTTCACCCTCGCTGTGGGCCAGACGCTGGCGGTAGCGCACGCTCCAGCCTAAATGGAAAGGCCCCAGAATCTGGGCATCGAGTCCGAAGACGACCTCTGCCCAGTGCTGGTAGCACGACAGGTCGAAGACGCCAAAGCCCGAAGGCCACTTCCAGACCGGGTCAGGGAAGTCATTGCGCCACACGTCGATGTTGTAACTGGTATAGGCATAGCGGAAACCGGCAAACAGGCGGTTGGCCTGGTGCTTCTGCTTCAGCAGGTTGAAGTCGACGCCTACGCGGAAATAAGGTGCCGCCGTCTTATAGGCTATTTCTCTCACAGGGTCTGCCTCGTGGTTGGCCTTACCGTAACCCAACTCAAAGACCGGGAACCACTGGTCGTGCAGGTTCAGCCTCAGGGCACCCTCGTACTGCCCGTAGTCGCTCAGCATCAGCTGGGCAGCGCCTACCAGGTCGAACGACACCTGGAAGCCGCGCATCAGGGGTATGGAGTCCTTCTCCAGCCGGAACAGCTTCTGGGCATCGGCTGGCAGCAGGGCCAGCGCAAGCAGCAGCAGACTAATTGCGCGCTTTGAGATAGAGGTAGAAATTCTCTGTTCTGGGGTCATAGGTAACTGACGGGTTGTTTAGTCTGATGGAATCTATGGCGTGGTTGGTACAGCGGACAGCAGTGACGGTATGGAAGTAGGCCACGGCACAGTCCACCGACTCGAAGTGGGGGCGGTTGTCCTTCTTGATCCACACGGTGTCGGTAGCCCGGTAACTGCCGTTGCGGAAGTTGAAAAACAGCGTGTCTTCCGGGTTGACATAGCCTATGGCTACCTGAATGGTGTCCTTCTGGATGAGAGAACCCCTCAGGGTAACCATCGTGCCGTCGACGCGACGGCTGACAATGTCGAGCGTGTCCTTCAGCGTGTCAGCGGCCAGTGTTGGCTTCTTCATCACATAAAGCGTGCGCACGACATTCTCTACCGGGCAGTCGATGCTGCTACAGGCACACAAACCCAGCAGAACGGCTATTGATATTAACAGCGTGTGCTTCATATTGTTGTCTCAATCTGATAGTCGTTACGGCCGGCCGACGAGCGGCTGATGAGGTCGCCAAGGAAGCCGGTAAGAAACAGCTGCGTGCCTATCATCATCATCGTCAGGGCGATGTAGAAGTAAGGCGAGTCGGTAACCAGCCGCTGCGGTATGCCGTTGGCCAGGCACCACAGCTTGTCGGCACCGATGACGAAGGCGGCAATAAAGCCTATCATGAACATGATAGTACCCAGGAAGCCGAAGACATGCATGGGCTTCTTGCCGAAGGCCGAGAGAAACCACAGGGTCAGCAGGTCAAGATAGCCGTTGACAAAGCGGTTCCATCCCATAAATTTAGACGAGCCGTACTTGCGGGCCTGGTGGTGTACCACCTTCTCGCCTATCTTGTCGAAGCCGGCCTGCTTGGCCAGATAGGGTATGTAGCGGTGCATCTCGCCATACACCTCAATGTTCTTGACCACAGCCTGGCGGTAGGCCTTCAGGCCGCAGTTGAAGTCGTGCAGGTTCTTGATGCCGCTCACCTTACGGGCCGTGGCGTTGAAGAGCTTCGTCGGCAGGGTCTTCGACAGCGGGTCGTAGCGTTTCTGCTTGTAGCCGCTCACCAGGTCGTAGCCGTCCTGGGTTATCATGCGGTACAACTCAGGAATCTCGTCGGGCGAGTCCTGCAGGTCGGCATCCATCGTGATGACCACGTCGCCCTGGGCCTGGGCAAAGCCGCAATACAGGGCGGGGCTCTTGCCGTAGTTCCGGCGGAACTTGATACCACGCACCACGTCGGGCTGCTTCTGGTGCAGCTCGCCGATAATTTCCCACGAGTGGTCGGTAGAGCCGTCGCTGATGAAGATGACTTCATAACTGAAGCGATGCTCTTTCATCACCCGCTCTATCCACGCATACAATTCGCGAATAGACTCTTCCTCATTATAAAGAGGTATTACTACTGATATATCCACAGTTCTGTTTGCTGTTTTTTTACGATTTCCAATTTCTACAGTTTCACGGCACGGCGCTGAAGCATGGCCGCTATCGGCAGCCCGAGGACCATGCCGGCCAGGATGTTCACCGTCAGCACGTTCAGGGCATAGTCAATGGGGCGAAGCTGTCCCATCTGCTCAAGACTCTCCTGCATGGACTGCTGAATGCCATATTGCTCTATCATCTGCTTGGCTTCGGGCGTCGAAAGGGCATCGGCAAGCGATTTCATCAGGTAGCCCTGGTCGATATAGGCAAAATAAACGTATTGCGCCAGGGCCAGCAGGATGGCGGCATAGAAGAACACGTAGACGGAGTAGCCCCATCCGCGTCCGAAGGAGATGGTGCCGCCAAGGCCTACATCACGAAACTTACTGAGCCGGCGCCCCACAAAGAAGGGCGTGGCCACCATCAGCAGCATGGCTACCATGCTGTAAACAGGATTGGCAATACCCAGGATGTAGCAGGCGAAACTGGCCACCCACAACAGCGCAAGCAGGGCGCCGTCAATACGCGCAAAGGCCTTCAGTTGTATATATTCTGCTGGAGTCATTTTAACTTTTCCCTGTTTTTTGGTGCAAAATTACGCATTTTCTGCCACATAACGCGGGTTAGGCCACAAAAAATAGTTAAAAAAGGGAAACTTTTCACTTTTCACTTTCCGTTTCTCACTTATTTGTTGTACCTTTGCACCCGCTTTCGGGCAAAACACATGAGCCAGTCCTGTACGGCCAGCTCCTGAGGAATCCTCCAGGACGGGAACGTAGCAAAGGTACTCGGTTGTAGCGGCGCGATGCAGACCGCTGGCTCACCCGCCTCTTTAGCTCAGTTGGCCAGAGCACGTGATTTGTAATCTCGGGGTCGTTGGTTCGAATCCGACAAGAGGCTCTCAAAAAGACGGTCGTGCCAAAGTGGAGTAACATCCGCTTTGGCACGAAATCTTTTATGCCTTTCAGACGAAAAGTGCAAAAAAAAATGCATCCTTTATTGTTTTTCGAGAAAAATGGGGTCGACATGGACGTTCTGAATGAGGGAATAAAAAGATTCATTAATGGTGATAAAAAGTTATCTGAAGAGGAGTTAAATGTAAGGCTACATGAAATAAAAGGGATTATAAGCAGACTAGAAGCAAAAGGATGCCATTTCATATTTTTCGAGATGCCTGTCAATGAAAAACTTGTTCACCTAAAAAAGTATGACCAAACCAGAAATGTGTTACAGAAGGAGTTCGCAACAAAAAATTACCTATTCTTACCATCAGATACTGCTAAATATCTAACAACAGATGGAATACATTTAGATTCAGAGGGGCGAAAAAGGTTTTCACACTATTTCCGTACAATTATCGGAAAGACACACTTCTATGAATAATAGAAAACGACTTTGAATTCTTGACCAGACCTGCCGCTGTGAAGCACAATTAGGAATTGAAGGGGCTCTACGAAACGAATAATGCTCCCGAAGGATAATAAGACTCAAACAGTTCGTAGAGATACTGTGCCAGCAGGTTCACCCCTTCGGGTCGGCATCGTCTCCCATGAAGGAGAAGCTCCTTGCAGCCTCTTCCTGCCGAAACCTCACTGACAGCCGTTACACCCAAGAAAAAGAAATGGAAATTTGGTGTTTTCAAGAAAAAAAGGTATCTTTGCACGGTAAAAACTATAAAGACTGGAGGACAACAGGATATGGCAAACGGACTGAAACGACTGCCTACGGGCATACAGACATTCTCGGAAATCATAGAGGGCGGATACCTGTATGTAGACAAGACGGCACTCATCCACAAGTTGACGCACAACCATAAGTATGTGTTCCTGAGCCGCCCGCGCCGCTTCGGCAAGAGCGTGCTCTGCTCCACGCTGAAGAGCTACTTCGAGGGTCGCCGCGACCTGTTCCGCGGCCTGGCCATGGAGCAGCTGGAGACGGAGTGGCGCCGGCATCCCGTGCTGCTCATCAGTCTGGCCACGATGAAAGGGGGTACCGAGAAGGAGTTCAACGACAAGATTGACATTCAGTTAAGCAGGTATGAAGAACAATACGGAGTGACAAAAGTCGCCGACACACCTGGAGCCCGTCTACAAAACCTGATTGAGCGGACTCCCGTCACGACGGGAGAGAAGGCCGTGGTCATCATCGACGAGTACGACGCCCCGCTGCTCGCGGTAATCCATGATTCAGAGCGGCTGGTGATGATGCGCGACATCGTGCGCTCGCTGCTGGGCTGTCTGAAGGACTGCGACCCGTGGCTGCGGTTCACCTTCATCACGGGTATATCGAAGTTCTCGCAGGTAAGCATCTTCAGCGAACTGAACAACCTGGACAAGATTACGATGACGCCGCAGTACTCCGCTCTTTGCGGCATCACGCAGGAAGAGCTGGAGACGCAGATGATGCCCTGGGTGGAGCACCTGGCCGCAGACAACAGCCTTTCCACCGAAGAGACATTGCAGCAGTTGAAACAGAACTACGACGGCTACCACTTTGCCCGCGACCTGAAGGACATCTACAACCCATACAGCCTGCTGCAGGCTTTCATGTGGAGCGAGATGAAGGACTACTGGTTCGACACGGGTACGCCCTCGTCGCTGCTGAATATGCTCGAGAAGTTCGGTGCCCGCATAACCGAGTTTGATGACGGCTGCAAGTGCGAGGAGAAGGAGTTCGACGCCCCCACGGAGAAGATGACCACGCCCATGCCCTTCTTCTACCAGAGCGGCTACCTCACCATCAAGGACTACAATCCTGCCACGGGGCGTTACATACTGAGATACCCCAACCGCGAGGTGCGCAACGGCATGCTCTTCGCCCTCATACCTTATTATGTGGAGCAGAACACCATCAACACCAACTCCGTGGTGGCCGACGTCTATGAGGCCATCCTTGGCGATGACCTCAATGAGGCTCTGCAGATGCTGAAGGTCTACCTTGCCTCCGTGCCCTACGCCGAGAACGCCACCTCGGAGGGACACTTCCAGACGATGCTCTACGTGGTCTTCTCGCTCTTAGGACGCTATGTACAGATGGAGGTGCGCACGGCCCGCGGCCGCATCGACATGGTGCTGCAGACCAATACCGACCTCTACGTCATGGAACTGAAGATAGACCGCCCCGCAGCCGAAGCCCTACAGCAGATTGACAAGAAGGGCTATCTTCTGCCCTTTGAGCAGAGCGGCCTGCGCCTGCACAAGGTGGGCATCTCGTTCAGCACTAAAGAGCGCACGCTCAGCGAATGGCTGATTGTCAATAGCTGAAGTTTGTCTTTATCTCACCGCTGCCTTGATGTTATGACGTCTTCCGCCAGAACCGGTAAGTAATATCCTCGAAGGTGCCGTCGTCCGACTGACGGTAGAGGCGCTGGTTGGTTGTAGGCTGGTTCAGAGGACCCAGATGGCGGATGTAAGGGCCTACCTTGATATAGTCGAAATCCTGCTTGTTGACGATGGCGGGTACACGGATACGTCCCGTGTACCACGCCACCTTCAAACCTTGATATTCTTCATGGATATATTGTGCCAGCAGGTTCACCCCCTTCGGGTCGGCATCGCCTCCCATGAAGGAGATGCAGGTGATGTCTGTCGAGAAACGCCCTACAAAATCGTCAATAGCACTGGTGTTGAGGGGAAGCCCCACGTCGTCCCACAGGTAGTGGCTGTGACAGCCAGGACAGCGGCAGGGGCACCCCGAGATATTGATGGCCAGCGTCACCTCGTCAGGAATCTCCTGGAACACCACATCGGTATTGACGTACTTCAGCATACACTTAGAGCGAAAGCAAATTCTCACCTCTCACCTCTTACCTCTCACCTCTTACCTCTCACCTCTTCTCCGCATGAGCATAGAAGCGGCGAGCGGCCTCCTCCTGGCGGGGCTGCGAGAAGTTGGACACGCGCTTCAGGTAGCCGATGATACGCGTCATGTAGTCGATGTTTTTGGAGTGGCAGTGCGGGCACTCCTTCAGGTAGCGCTTGTCGATGGTGCCACACTCGTTGCAGATGGTGTTGGGGATGTTGAACGTGAAGTAGTTGCACCCCTCCTTGGCAGCCACCTTCAGCAGCTGCAGATACTGCTGCTTCGACAGGTGCTCGTCGAGGTTCATGTGCAGGGCCGAGCCTCCCGTCAGGTGCTCAATGTAGGGGCGTCCGTGGAGCTTGAACTTGTCGATGACGCTGAGCGACTCATCCTCTACCACGTAGAAATAGCTGTTGTAGCAGTCGCGGGGCACGAAGTAACCGTCCTCACGGTCCCACTTGGCATGTTTCACGCCGACGTTCTCGGCGGGTATCATCTCGCAGTTGAACATCAGTTCCTTGGTACGATACTGCTTGTTGTATTTCTCGATGAGTCCCAGGATGCCCTGGACAAAATGCTTGTAGTCGTCGTTCGGCGTAATCTTCAGTCCCATGAACTCTGCGGCCTCTACCAGTCCGTTGATGCCGATGGTCAGGTACTGGCGGCTGATGTTGATATAGCCGGCATCGAACAGGGGCAGCATGCCGTGCTGCTGCAGCTCTTTCAGGTTCTCGTTGTAGGCCGTCTGCACCTTGTGGCACAGGTCGATGACGCTGCCCAGATACTCCAGGTAGTCCTTCTGGTGGTTGACGGCATACTGGATGCAGCGGTTCAGGTTGATGGTCAGCACACTCTTGGAGCCTGTCGACACGCCGCCGGCACCTAAGGTATAGGAGAAGCCGTTGTCGGTAATCTCATTGCGCAGGCGGCAGCAGCTGCTCAGCGAGTCGGCGTTGTCACTCATGTAGGTGAAGAAGCTGTGGCCCTCGGCATACATCTCAGCCGTGAACTCACCCCACTCCGGGTCCTTGCAGTCGCCGTTGGGATCAGTGAGCAGGGCCATCGTCTCAACGGGGAAGGTCAGCATCGTCTTCGTGCGCTCCTTGTTAAACCACTTCATGAAGCGCTTTTGCAGCCAGCTCAGTCCGTCCCAGTCGGGCTTCGATCCGTCGGGGAAGAAGAAGTCGCCGAAGATGGACTCGAAATAGTAACGGTCGTAATAGGCTATGTTCCAGAACACAGCCTGGTAGTTACGTGCGCCCGTAGGCTGGTTCAGCGTGTAGACGATCTGCTCAAAGTAGTCGGTGATAATCTTGTCGATGGTGCGCTTCTTCAGACTCAGGTCGCCCTGCTCGTTGGCGCGCTTCCAATAGTCCAGTCCGTACTCCTTGCCGATAAAATAGTTCATGTACATCAGGAACTCCGGCGTGGCACAGGCGCCGCTCAGCATTGAGCTGACCATAAACACCATATTGACGAAACCGCCGGCAAACGACTTCAAGTTAGTCGGGGCCGTGGAGTTGCCGCCAATGGAGGTGGTGCCGCCAATGAGCCACGGATACATGGTGATGGAGGCGCAATAGTTGGCCAGACTGGTCTCATCGTTCTTATAAATGAAGTGGTGGGTCAGCTTGTCGATATATTCATCGGCCAGCTGCTTGCCATACATCTTCTTGATACGCTCGGTCAGCAGACGGCGGTTCAGGCGGATGAAGTTTGATTTTGGCAACTCACCTATCAGCGTAGCTATATTTTTGTGCTCCACGTTGGCGTTGGCATCGTATTTTGAACCAGTGGCGGCATTGACCGACTCCATGTATTCTGACAGGAACATCATCTTCTCCAGCGTCTCACGATCCTCGGTATGCTGCTGGCGATAGAGCATGAACGACTTGGCCACCTTGAAATGGCCTTCCTTCATCAGCGCTTCCTCCACCTGGTTCTGTATATCCTCTACGGTAATATCGTCCTTAATATCCAAGTGGCTGAGAATCTTTGAGATAGCCCCCAGGTCTGTAGGTTCATCAACACTCTCAAACGCCTTGACGATAGCGTTCATGATTTTGTCTAACGAGAAGCGGTCCTTTGAGCCGTCGCGCTTCGTGATAGTAAAATTCTTAATTTCCATTTATCGTTGCTTTTAGTCATTTCTCCCAACTTCCAGACCACCTGAAATTTTCCTTTTTGGAAAACTTTCCCGTCTGAAATTCTTAAAAAGTTTCCCGTTTTGGAAAACTTTAGCGGATGCAAAGATAACAAAAATAATCGAATCAGGAAAACATTTCCACAAAAAAAAGTGCCCCACATTACACTTCATAATCTATATCAATATATATAGCCAGCCTGAAATTAACCCTCACCTCTGACACCCAGAGGCATAACAACCTGACTATCAGAACCATTTTGGGTGCATGAAAATGGAGTTGGGTGCCACCCAAGCTAACACCCGATAGCACCGAAGATATCCCGGCCTCTCGCTAAAAAATCCCAGCCTCTCGTCCGGATGAGAGGCTGGGATTTTCGGGTGAGAGGCTGGGTGAGACTTGGGTGTCAGCTGACTGACAGCCGAAGATGTCTGTCTGTCAGGCAGTTAAGTGCCGGGTGAGCCGGGTGTCAGCTAGCGGTGTCCTATATAGGGTGAAGACAATTGGACGTTATGAAGGCTATAACCCGCTGGCTGTCTGGCATTTATGCTTTCAGGATTCTTCTTGCATCACTCATTTGCTTGTTTCAATGGCCGGGACTGACTATCTTTGCAGCCAAATTTTAATATCATCACATCATGGAGCAACAGACTATGGACATCAACATCACAAAAATCAGAACGAAAGACGGGCGTTGGGGACGGCCAACAACCGTCAGCATGAGCCAGGTAGCCGACTACATGAGAAGCAAGACCCTGCAAGCGATAGCAGAACGGCTGGCCCGACGCATCAGCAGGAGCAAGGCGGGTGGTGACAGCATACAGACAAGCATCAGGAACACCGCTGCCAGGCTGCCCTACCTCATCTTCTCGGCCACGTTCAGCGGCAAGGGGCTCTATGATCTCAAGCAGCCTACAGGACTGATGCTGCTGAGCATCGACACCGGCAACGACCCACAGCAGGCTTACCAGCTGCGGCAATGCGTAAACCAGCTACCACAAACGGTCATGAGCTTTACTGGCTCCAGCCGCCACACGCTGAAGGTTGTGGTGCGCTGCCTGCTGCCCAACGGCAGTGTGCCCACAGAGGCTGACAAATACGAGACCTTCCTGAGCGCGGCCCAGGAACAGGCAGCCAAATTTTACGCGGCATATACCGGCTGCAGCATCCGACTGGTTAAGCAGTCGCTGACACGAGGATGTCGCATGAGTCAGGACGACAGACTATACTATAACCCTGAAGCACTGCCACTGACGGTCATAGCCAGCCACGGTCTGAACTCATATATCCATGCCCGTACCGACGAGGACGGCAACATACGCCGGGAGACGGACGAGGCAGTGGCCAGACAGCAGCAGACCGAGTTCTATGCCTGCCTGAGCAGTGTTCTGGAGGATATACAGGCAGATGGCAGTGCGGCTAACACCGAGAAGATACTGGTAAGGGTGGCTGAACTATGCCACAAGGCCGGACTGGACGAGGAGGCATCCGTGGGACGTACAGTCAACTACCGGAAATGGGGCGTAGGCGAGCAGACTATCAGAAAGATTTTCCGCACGGCTTACGCCCGGCCACTGGGAGGGATGCCAGTGTCGCAGATGTCGGCAAAGGAGCAGATAGCACGGAAGGTTGAGGAGTTTTTTGAGCGACGGTACGAACTGCGACACAATGTCATGAAAGACTGCGAGGAGTTTCGTCCGCGCAGCAGCGACTACGCCCCCTGGCAGCTTCTGACTGCCCGCGAGATACGCCGCATAGCCCACGAGCAGATGCTCGATGCCGGAGCAGCATGGCCTATCGACATTGAGAACTATGCCCGCTCGGCAGTGGTCAGGTCATATAACCCCATCCATGAGTTTCTGGCGGGCTGTGGGCGTTGGGACCAGCATACCGACTATATTGGCCGTCTGGCCGACAGGGTTCCCAACCGCCATCCGTTGTGGAAGCAGCTGTTCCACCGGTGGTTTCTTGGCATGGTGGCCGCCTGGCTGGGTTATAGCCGCGACTTCTCGAACGCCGTGGTACCGATGCTCATCGGCAAGCAGGGCTGCAGGAAGTCGACATTCTGCAAACAGATACTGCCGCGAAGTCTGCGAGAATATTATATCGACGACGTCAAGATGGACAACGCCGAGCAGGTGGAGCGGATGCTGGGACGCATGGCTCTTGTAAACATCGATGAGTACAACGCCAAGACAAACCGGGAACAGGCCAAGATCAAGCGCATACTGACGGAACGCGACGTGCAAGTGCGGCGGATGCGCGACTCGAACTACTCACTGACACAGCGTATGGCATCGTTCATAGCCACCACCAACGACCGGCAGCCACTGACCGACCGCACCGGCTCACGGCGCTACCTCTGCGTGGAGGTGACTGGCAACATAGATACCGAGACGCCCATCAACTACCAGCAACTATACGCCCAGGCCGTTCATGAGATTGAAAACGGAGAACAATACTACCCCACGAAAGAGGAAGAGGAGAAGATGGTGAGTTACAACAGCCAGTTTGTAAGCACCACGACCTGTGAACTGCTGCTTGAAACTTACTTCAGGCCGGCCAAGCGGCACAAAGACAACTTCATGAAGGCTGTTGACATACTGACGCAGCTACAGAAGAAAGTGCGCGGTAGCGACCGTCCGAACATGAAGCAGCTGACCAGCGCCCTCAAGGCGGCTCACTACGAATATGGGGCCATACACGGCATCAGAGGATGGTATGCTGAAAAGGTGAACGACTGAAGCAAGGGAAACAATTAGGTTAGGCACACCGATATGAAGACTGAGAAATAACCTGTCCCCTGACTTGCGCCGGTTTGTTAACATTACACTTATGAGAACAAAACAAACTCTACTGACACTGCTGCTCAGCCTCATAGGGCTGGGCACATGGGCCGACGAGTCAAAAATCATCGTCTGGCTCAACGACAACACCAAGACGGAGATTCCGTTCGAGAAGATGCCGGAGTTTATGTATGCCGACGGCACCGTGTCAATCACGGTAGACGAGACAAAGTATTCCTGGCCTCTGGCGAATCTCAAGGAGTTCACCTTCGAGAGCAGCCTCTCTACGTTCTTCTTCTCTGACACTGAGATTAACAGCCTGGCAATGGCCGAGAAGGACGGCAGCAAGTGTAACTTCACCTTGAACCGCACCCTGAAAACGGGCTGTTACAACACACTGGCCTTGCCTTTCGACGTAAGTGCCGATAAGGTGACCGCTATCCTGGGGTCTGGTGCCAAGGTAAAGAAGTTGACAGGCTCGTCGCTCGACGGGGAAACGCTGACACTGACATTTGCCGATGCAGTAAGTATAGAGGCGGGCAAGCCTTATCTCGTCAAGGTCGCCGCCAACGTGGAGGCTCCTACGTTCGAAGGCGTGGTTATCAGTAACGCGATAACACCGACAATCACCAGCGCTGTAGACTTCATACCCACGCTGGGCAAGACCACCATTGAGGGCGATGCAAAGAATGTGCTCTTCCTGGGCGATGCGAATACGCTTTACTCACCGACGGAGCTGCCTTCTGACATCAAAGGCTTCCGTGCTTACTTCCAACTGAAGGCCGGAGCCGCCACGGCACGCAGCTTCCACCTGCAACTTGATGGTGAGACCACGGGTATTCAGGCCGTTCCCGGCACGCCCCCTTCATCGTCAGGCAACAGCATCTATGACCTGCAGGGCCGCCGTGTACCGGCTCATCGACAACGTACAGCAGGCCGAAGGCAGCAAGACCGTGACGCTGGCCACCCGTCAGGGCTTGATGGGCAACCTATTTAAGAACACGAAGTTCACGCTGGCTACTGAGGCAGGCGCTCAGAGCCGAACCTCAAGACCGACCTACAGCGACACACCTGTCTACCTGCCGACAAAGGTGGAGGTCTGCATCGACGGCGAGTATGTTGAGGTGTACAATGCCGACCGTGCCGCTGCCCGGGGCAAGAAGGCACCCGTAGACCTCGCCAAGGAGTTCGTCAGCTGGGAATACAACGACGACGGACGTGTGCTCTGGGAGAATGGCGTGCAGTCGCTGTCGTGGGACAAGCTGAACTTCAACATCGGCCTGAAGGGTCTCTTCTCGTTTGACTTCGGCGACATTCCCTTTGAGAAGGTGCGCATGGGCGACCTGCAGAACCTGAAGATCACCCTGGAGGGCGGCTTCGACACGGAACTGGTGATGAAGTATGCCGTGGCCAGCGAGGTGGGCTATGAGAAGGAGTGGACGCTGAAGGAGGACGTCATTCCCAACCTGAAGTACACCTTCATGGTGGGCACGGTACCCGTCTACATCAACGTGGGGGCCGACCTCATGGCCAACGTCAGCCTCGGTGCCTCGGGCGAGGCCTCAATCACTGCTGGTGTGAAGGCGTCGAACACGGTGAGCTACGGCGTGGAATGGGATGCCGAGAAGGGTCTGACGAAGATTTCGGAGTGTGAGAAGAACATGGAGCTCGTGGGGCCCGACGTGAACATCCAGGCCCACGCCGAGGCTCGCGCCACCGTCTATCCGCAAATAGAAATAGGTATATACAAGGTGCTCTGCCCCACCATCAGTCCGCAGCCCTACATCAAGGCTGAGGCCGACGGGCGACTCGTGGACAACAAGTACGTGGCCTGGAACGCAGACGTCTCGACGGGCGTAGACCTGGGACTGGGACTCAGTCTCGACCTCTTCTTCTGGGAGATAGACCTGGGCGAGATAGATCCCATCAACGTGTTCGACCTGCCGCTGGTGAGCCTGCCTGACGAGATAGAGCTGACCAGCGAGCCGGAGAAGGAGGTGCTCGTCGACGGCAAGCGCGAGGTGAAATACCATGTGACGAACAAGGTCAACCTGACGGGAAAGACTTATAACGCCCCCGGCGTGCTGGTACACTTCGAGGCTGAGGGTGGAGAGCTGGAGGATGAGTACGGCTATACCGACAAGGACGGCAACGTCAGCGCCTTCTACACGCTGACCGACCGGCAGGGCGGCACAGTGAAGGCTGAGGTGGTGCTGGGCGCCGAAAGCAAGGAAGGCGAGGATGGCGAGGATGCCATCAAGGCCGACGACTGGACGGCACTGGCCATCGACTACCGCCTGACAGCCACGCCCGCCTCGCAGGAGATAGAGAAGGGGGCCACGGCCGCCATCAACTATAAGCTGGAACGCTACACGTCGAAGACCGGCGAATGGACGGGCTTTGGCGGGCAGACCGTTGAGTTTGCCGCCACCGGCGGCTCCGTCGCACCAACGTCGGCTGTCACAGCCCAGGACGGCATCGTTGCCGCTACCTTCACACCTGAGGCAGAGGCCACCGAGGGTGTCGTCACGGCAACGACGGCTGGCGCTCAGCCCGACGCATGGAGCAAGATATGCCCGGCTACCGTCAAGGTGAAGAGCGAAGACGAACCCGGCGTTATCATCAGCGACGAGGGACTGAAGAAGGCCCTCAAACAGAAGGAGAACGTCTATGTAGTGGAGAACAAGAAGACCGGCGACACTCAGACGCGCCAATACGTACAAAAGTGGTCGGAATGGAACAAGGATCAGGATGCAATCAGTTTCTCCCTTGAAGATGCCGATGCCGATGGCGGCACACTGGGCATGGTCTACGGCTTCATCCCAAGGAACATGACTGATGTGGAGCTGGCACTCACGGCGGAGCAGTTTGCCAACACCCCCGGCGCGAAGTTCGGCTTCGACGTCTACGAGGGCGCCCAGATCTCCGGCGACTTCATGTCTATGACCGACGTGACGGAGGGGAACATACAGCCCGGAAGCAAGATCATGTTGCGCAAGGTGAGCAGCAATGCTGCCGCTGCCCGCAAGAAGGCTCCCGGCGAAGAGGAGTACACGGGTGACTATGAACTTCTGTTC
>Ga0247610_10002959_pt1 | contig 19076 bp, 11 predicted proteins | sample 174DNAGHGhighgp2_FD_193483 | JGI IMG/M metagenome (GOLD analysis project Ga0247610, IMG submission 193483) | Sheep rumen microbial communities from Palmerston North, Manawatu-Wanganui, New Zealand - 1742 DNA GHGhigh gp2 | ecosystem: Host-associated > Mammals > Digestive system > Stomach > Rumen...
CCAACGACGGTCTGGTTAATGCCGTTACATGGCATGTGGACACCACTAACTGCCTTGGTTACAACCAATTGGTTCAAACCTTCGAGAACGCGCTGCGGGACAATCCGAACACCATTTTCATCGCGTGCCACTACCTGAACATGAACCATGACCTGCCGCGTCTGGGCGCACTCTTGGACAAATACCCGAACATGTATATTGACATCGCTGCACGTGTCGCCGAGTCCGCGCACACACCGCGCGCTACGCGTGAGTTCCTTATTAAATATCAGGACCGCGTTCTCTTCGGTACAGACAACGGAATGGAAGCGCCTATGTATCAAAATATCTTCCGTGTTCTGGAAACCAACGACGAGCACTTCTATTGCCCCGAACTCGGTTACCACTGGGCACTCTCCGGTTTCAACCTCCCGGACGAAGTACTCAAGAAGATTTACCACGACAACGCAGAACGTATCCTGACAGAGTATAAATAATTTCGAAAACTCGGAATATCGGAATATCGTAAACTCGGAATAACGTTATGAAAAAGTATTCGTACATCCTGATTTGTACTTTCGTACTTGCTTTCACGGCTTGCTCTAAGCCGGAGACCGAGCGTCTGATTTGCGTCGAAGCGGACATGCAGTCTTTCCCTTATACGGAAAATGGCCTGCGCGTGGTGAAGCATCAGACGGTTACTCCCGTGGAAGGCGTCGAAGGACTCGAAGTCGTCGAGACGTTCTTCGTCAACGAAGGAGAGCCTGTAACCGTCAAGGGATATGAACTGTGCCGCACGGAAATAAAAGCAAAAGACACCATCGTCTGGTCCCTGCAACCGAGTAGTACTGCCGCACGCATGGACTGGGTATTGCCTGTCCAACCGGGCTTTGCGAAAGAAAACTACCTCGGTATGAACAATACCGACTACGGAGGTGGTATTCCCGTAGTGGACATCTGGCAGCGGGACGGCGGTATGGCGATCGGATTATTCGAACCCGTACTGCGCATGATTTCTATGCCTGTGGAATGGAAGAAATTCGACGACAAAGTGTCGATGGCGCTTCACTACAATCTGCCGCAACCGATGGTGTTGGAGAAAGGAGACACACTCCGCTGCTTCAAGGCCTTCCGTCTGAGCCACAAAGGCGATTACTTCAATGCCCTCCGTGTCTTCTCGAACTACATGCAGGCCAACGAGGGCGTACAGATGAAACCGTCTGAGCCGGAGGCTTTCGAACCGGTTTGGTGTGCGTGGGGTTACGGACGTCCGTTTAAAATGGACATGGTGTTAGGAACCTTGGACAAAGTTGCTGAACTCGGATTCACGTGGGTGGACATCGATGACGGCTATCAGATTGCAGAAGGTGACTGGAATACCAACGAGTATTTCCCCGGTGGAGATAAAGACATGCGTCATATTACGGACGAAGTGCACAAACGCGGCATGAAAGCCAAACTATGGTGGGCGCCGCTCGCCGCTGACCCGGATACAAAATTGGTACGCGAACATCCTGAATACTTGCTGCGCACCGAAGAATGGGGACGGGAGTACATCACATGGTGGGACAGTTGGTATCTCTCGCCGGTTAATCCCGGTGTCGATGCTTATACGACCGACCTGCTGAAGATGTTCCTCCAGAGATGGAATTTCGACGGTCTGAAGATTGACGGCCAGCATCTAAACTGCTGTCTGCCCGATTATAACGAGGCTTCCGAATTGGAAAGCGCCTACGACGCACCCGAACAAATGCCGTCGTACTTCGGTAAAATCTATGAGCAGGCAAGGGCTATGAAGCCGGATGCTGTCATCCAGGTTTGTCCTTGCGGATGTGCGGTCAACTATTTCCTCATTCCCGAAATCAACCAGGCGGTCGCTTCCGACCCGATGTCTTCACAGCAGGTTCGTATGAAACGCAAAGCTTATGCCGCGATGGCTCCCCAACTGGCGTATTACGGAGACCACATCGAATTGACCGACGGAGGAGATGATTTTGCTACGCAGATAGGTACCGGGTCGGTTATCGGAACCAAGTTCACATGGCCGAAAGACAATCCAGACTGGAACGAAGGGCCGTTCCTCCTCACGCCGGAGAAAGAGGCGCTCATCCGCAAATGGATGAAGATATACAAGGAGAACAACCTTGCACGCGGAGAATATCTCAATCTCTATATTTGGGGATTCGATTATCCGGAGGGACACGTCATCCGTCAGAACAACGCGCTATATTACGCATTCTATGTCAATCCTTCCGCCCCGCTCGGAGCTATGGATCCTGAGCATGTGGATAAAGAGTCAGTGCCCCAGCCGGCATTCAACGGAACATTGGAGCTTCGCGGACTCGATCCGGCGAAAACATATACCGCTGTGGAATATACAGCGGACGAACCGCGCTCTTTCATCGTAGAGGGCGCTAACCCGAAGATTGAGGCTTCGTTCGAACGTAATTACTTGCTCAAACTTACTGAAAATTAATTTAATACACGAATTATTCATTCATTATTAATTATTAATTCTAATTCTATGAAACGAGTACAAGCAATCTTTTTCTGCCTGATGCTGACCGTTGCTGCTTTTGCAGACATCAGCGTAAAAGGTAAGGTGATTGACGCCGATGGCGCTGAACCGATGATCGGCGTAAGTATCCTTGTTAAAGGTACTGGCATCGGTACGGTTACCGACTTTGACGGTAACTTTGAACTCAACGTACCCGACAAAGCAACTCTTCAATTGTCGTACATCGGCTACAAGACAATCGAGTTGCGGGCGGTTGAAAACATGCAAATCATCATGGAGTCTGATGCACAACAGCTCCAGGAAGTGGTTTCGCTGGGTTATTCAGCAGTTAAGAAAGCAGAGCTTTCATCTGCTGTCGTTACGGTTTCCTCGGAAGCCCTGACCGATGTAACTACCAGCGATATCGGAAACATGCTGCAAGGTAAAGTGGCAGGTTTGACCGTTTCCAATGCCGGTGGTCAACCGGGTGATGCGGCACAGATCCGTATCCGTGGTACAGGTTCTATCAACGCCGGCTCCGCTCCTATCTACGTCGTGGATGGTGTGATGGGTGGCGCATTCAACCCCAACGATGTAGAGACAATCTCTGTATTGAAAGACGCCGGTTCAACCGGTATCTACGGTGCACAAGGTGCCGGTGGTGTTATCGTTGTGACAACCAAATCCGGTAAGAAAGGCGACAAAGTGCATGTGGACCTCAAGGCTACTGCCGGTGCTAAACAGGCGCTCTTCGGAAACTACCGTATGATGCGCTCACAGGAGCTGTATAACTTCCACAGCCAGATGTTCTCGCCCACAGTATTCAAACTCTCCTATCCCGAATCGTTGCTGGAGCAGGACTGGGTATGGCAGGATGAGTTCTTCAAAACGGGTGTTATCCAGAACTACAACGTGGCTGTTCACGGCGGTTCGGAGCACGTAGGCTATTATGTTTCTCTCGACTACTACGGTGAGCAGGGAACATTGAAAACAACCGGAATGCAGAAAGTTACCGGCCACGCTTCGCTCAAAGCGGACATTACCAAATGGCTGGATTTGAATCTCAAAGTGGACTTCAGCAAATCGAAAGTGGACTATCCGGCCAGCTGGACGATGCTTGGTGATGCATTCTACAAAATGCCGTGGGACTGCCCGTATGAGTATGATGCAGAGGGTAATCTTACCGACAAATACGTAATGATTTCAAGCGGCAAGCGTCCGGACAACGGACAGAAATGGTGGAGTCAGGAAACGTGGAACTCGCTCCATGGAACGCAGTATAAATACGCAAATTCTGACAACTTTGACTTTGCCGGAGTACTCCAACTCGGTGTTCACTTTACCGACTGGTTGCATTTCACGACGACAAACACCTTCGGTGCCGGCCACTGGCTCTCTTCGGAATTTAGAGACCCGCGTGCGTACGATACTGATTACATAAACGGTTATGTATACAAGGGCGCTGGTCTGAGCAAATCCTTCGGTACCACCAACATCCTCAAGGGTGGATACCAGTGGGACAAGCACTCTTTCAACGCCATGATCGGACAAGAGTGGAGCACCTGGCAGTCGGAATATGTCAACGCTTCGGGTATTGGTATGCCGAACGGAGTGGATGCACTCAACTCCTCGTCTCCTCTGGGTAACGGCGGTTACATTATGCCGGGTAAGAGCTGGTCATTCTTCGTACAGGCTTCCTATGACTGGAACAAGCGCTATTTCATCACCGCCACTTATCGTACGGAGGGTAGCTCCAACTTCGGTTCGCAGCACCGTGTAGGTCACTTCCCCTCGGTGGCTGCCAGCTGGTTAATCAGCAACGAGGAGTTTATGAAGAACCAGAATGTGGTTTCGTTCCTCAAACTCCGTGCTTCCTATGGTATTACGGGTAATAGCGATATTCCTGCTTACCAGTATATGTCAACTTATTCGCTGAACGCTCTTTACCAGAACAAAGTGGCTGGTAGTCCGAGCCGTATGGCGAACCCTGATTTGCACTGGGAAACAGCCAACATGGCGGCCCTGGGTATCGACCTGACATTCATCAAACGGATTGACATGTCTATCGATATCTACCAGACAGACAACACGGGTCTGTTGGTCTACAAACCGATCGCTCCTCAAACAGGTTTCTATCAGGTAATGAAGAACGAAGGTGCGGTACGCAATAGAGGTATCGAGTACCGCATTGACGCAAACATCATCAATATCGGTAAATGGCGTTGGGACCTCGGCTTCAACATCGGCTTCAACAAGAACCGTGTAATGAACCTGCCTGACCACAAATCATTCCTCCAGACTGCTTCCTCTGTTAACCAGATTATCACAGAGGGCGAGGACATCTTCTCATGGTATCTCAAAGAATGGGCGGGTGTTGATCCGCAAAACGGTGACCCGCTGTGGTATTGTGTAGATGAAAAAGGTGATTATATCTTGGATGATGCAGGAAACAAGACTACTACCAACGACTACAACGCTACACAGGCACGTATCGTAGGCAAAGCTACCCCGCTCTTCTCCGGTGGTATCAACACCCAGTTGAGTTGGAACGGTATCTTCCTCCATATCAATTCCAACTTCCAATATGGAAACAAGATTTACAACTACACGCGTCACTCTTCTGATGCCGACGGTGCATATCTTGGTTACAACCAGTTGTCGATTGATGACACGAAGTTAGGTTGGAGCCGTTGGACCGAACCGGGCCAAATCGCTACCCACCCGAAAGCAACGCTGAACGGAAACAAGAACGCAAACCAGATCTCGTCACGTTATTTGGAGGATGGTTCCTACTTCCGTATCAAGAACCTCACTCTTGGTTATGACTTCCCTGCTCAGCTGATCAAGAAAGCACACATGACCAAGTGCCGCATCTATTTCACGGCGGACAACCTCTTTACTGCTTCGAAATTCTCAGGTATGGACCCGGAAATCACACTGGAGAAATCGACGTATAGTCTTGCCGGTTTCTATTCGGAGAACTATCCTGTTGGACGTAGCTTCATGGGAGGTTTGGAGATTTCATTCTAAGAAATTCGTAATGACGTAATAACGAAATAACGTAATAACGAAAAAAATATAACTATTATGAAAACGACAATTAAACATAAATTACTTTGTACTTTGTACATTGTTCCTATGTCCTTTCTCTTGATGCTCGGTTTCAGCAGTTGTAACTTGGATACTTTTCCTTCGGATGAGTTGAACAGCGACTTGCTGCTGCAAGATTCCAAGGGCGCGGAGTATATTATGGACGGTTGCTATGCAGTCCTGAAGGACGAAATTGACTTCCTCGGATACGCTTCCGGTAACTGCTACGTTCGGCACTACTTCCAGATGTCCGAGTTCCCGGCAGATAACATCTGTCTGTCGGCGCACACCACGGACCCGCTTTATGAGGCAACTGCGTACATGATGACCGACGGTCTGAAGAACGTGGGTACACTCTGGATGGTGGCTTACAAAGGTATTTATATGACCAATACGGTTATCTCTACATTGGATGAAAGCAAGGCTGAAAACCATCAGCTCCTCGGCGAGGCTTATTTCATGCGTGGTTTGCTCCACTTGCACCTCGTAACGCTCTTTGCCAAGCCTTATTCATTTGGACGTGAAAACATAGGAGTTCCTCTCCGTCTGACCGCGACACCGGATGTACAGCCTCGTGCTTCTGTGGGCGATGTATATGACCAAATCGTAGCCGACCTGCGCAAGGCGGCTGACTTGATGGGACCTTCACGTGACAACGCCGGCTATCCGAGCAAAGATGCTGCGCTCGGCGTCCTCAGCCGTGTATATCTCTATATGGAAGAATACGACAAATGTATTGCAACCGTAGAAGAAGCACTCAACGGAGCAGCACCTGCATCCAAACTGGATGGCGATTTTGCAAACTATTTCCGCAACGCAAAGACCTCCAAAGAGACTTTGTTCTGCATCGTTCACGAGACATCGGATGACCGCGGTCAATCCTCTATCGGCTCTATGTACCTCAAGGACGGTATCGGTTGGGGCGAGATTTATCCGTCTGACCCGCTCATGTACCTCTATGAGCGCTTCCCGATGGATATCCGCTACACGGGCTTCCTTATGCCGCAATACTCTGGAAAAGCAGGGTTGAAAGTTTATGTTACTATCCCTGCTGCAGAAGGCAATCCCGAAGCGCCGCATATCAAGTACATCTCCAACCTGATTGACGATGGAGCAGGCAACTACTCCTTCAAGGGGGCGGATGGAAACACATATGCTATCGAGAAACGTATGATTAACGGCGAAGGCGAAAAAGACCCGGCTGGTCCGTACTACACTTACCATGCAAACTATATGGGTGAGGATTGTTTGGTACGTATCAACCAGGACGTAACGCTCCGTACCGGTTATACCATCCCGATGGTTTTCGTCAACAAGTTCAGCTATCAGGACGGCAACCCGATGCTCTCATCGCCGGTATTCTGCCGTTGGGGTGAGGTTATTCTCAACCGTGCTGAAGCATATGCACGCAGTGGACAAGACGCAAAAGCTTTGGACGATGTGAACGTAATACGTACACGTGCGGGCATCCCGGCAGAAGGATTGTTTGCTCCGGGGAACCTGCTCGGTTATAAAAACGTCATCGACGTCGTAATGGACGAGCGCCGTATGGAGTTGGCGTTCGAAGGTCACCGTATGTTCGATGTATATCGTAACAAAAAGGACATGGACCGCCGCTATGCGGGTGCACAGCCGTTCAAGGTCGTTCCTTATACCGAACCGCATATTCAATATCCTATTCCGAATAACGAGTGGACCGTTAGTGGTATTCCTCAAAATCCGGGATATTAATAGAAAACAACAATCAACATTATTTATTAACCAATTAAAAAACACAAAGCATTATGAAAGCAAACAAATTTTTTGCAATCGCGCTTGCAGCGCTGACATTAGGTTTCGTGGCTTGCAAAGGCGACAAAGACAAACCGCAAACTGACACACTGAAGCTGGACAAGACAGAGGTTTCGATCGCTGTTGATGCTACCGTTCAGTTGACTGCAAACATGGAAGTTACCTGGGCTTCGAGCAACGAGGCTGTAGCAACCGTAGAAGCAGGTTTGGTAAAAGGTATTGCTGCCGGCGAGGCTAACATCACTGCTAAGGCTGGTGATCAAACCGCAGTTTGCAAAGTAACCGTTACAGGTGGCGTAACTCCTCCGGATCCTCAGAAGGTTCCTGAGATCGACGTTACTGATGGTTCGTTGGCTGACTGGGATGCACTTCCTGCAGAGTTCGTTGTTTCGGCTACTTGCCCGGAAGACGCTGCAATGCTTGGTTTAAAGAGTGTGAAGGTGTATGCTACTGAGATGTACATTAGCATCCTTGTGGAAATCAACGATGAAGACATTACTGACCGTGAGTGGACTCCGTTCCATGTGTATCTGGATGCTGACAACAGCGATGCTACCGGTGGTTATGGCGACGAGTTTGCAGATGCCAACACAGACATCCTTTGCGAGTCTGCTATCTTCTCAGGTGGCGAACCGTACAGCTACAATCCTGCTGTATTCAAATGGTGGGGTGGCGTAGGCGAAAACGGCTGGCTCTGGACTGATCCGAGCATAGAGCACGACGCTTCTGACTTCTGGGGTGCTATCATCGGCGAAGGTCAACTTCCTGTTGGTGCAAGCCAATTCGTTGACGGCAAGTTCGAGATCCAACTCCTCCGTGAGTTGCTCGGTACTGTACATGAGCTGAACAACGATGAGTTCGGTATCGGATTCGATATCCAACAAAACTGGAGCTCTGTAGGTATTCTGCCTTGCGCATCGCCTACCGACGAGGATCCTGCCGGTCATGTAGCTAAACTGAAAGTTAAGATTAACAAATAAGTTTCCGGAACTTAGTCAATCTTGACAAACAACACAATTAAGCTTAATCAATGTTGATTGAAGGTGCCGGTGTGGTGGCACACCGCCACACACCGGTACCGTTTTTTATTTCTTATTCATATGAAAAGCCACCTCCTTTCACTGCTCGGACTCGTGCTCTTGACAGCATGCCAGCCGAACACACCCGAACAACGCGAACCGCAAGGGACCATTGTTGTATTTACAGAAACAGACGAACTCTTTCCGAACCCTGAGCGTGGTTTGTTTGTACAAACATATTATACCTCAGCAGACCTCAATAGTCACGCTAACGCAGCTCTTTATAACAAAAATCGCGAGTCTGCTGCAAAATTGACACTTTATTTGCACTCCTATTATCTGACCGATTATATGGAGAGCGATATTCCCCAAGAGTTCCTGGATCGCTTGGAGACTAACATGAATGCCCTTCGCGAAGGCGGTGCAAAAGCCGTACTTCGCTTCTCCTATAAACCCAGTATGGATAGAAAAGACCAGCCGTGGAACGCAACCGCGGAATGGATTCACAAGCATATCGACCAACTTGCCCCATACCTCAAAAAAAATGCGGATGTCATCTTCTGCGTTCAATGCGGATGGCTCGGTTCGTGGGGAGAATGGTACTATGTAGATAGCGGATTCAAGTTCAACCCGTCCAAAGACGACGATTTTGTTCCACGTTGGGAAGTGCTGGAGCATATGATGCGTGCCGTTTCGGAAGACCGGCAAATCGGTTTACGCATCCCCTCGTACAAAATGCGTTGGATTAAGATGCACGGCGACACTGCTATGTCTCCGCTGACAGAAGCGGAAGCATTCCAAAACACCGTCAAAGCACGTATTTGCGGGCATAACGACTGTTTCGTTTCGTCCAGCAATGACGTCGGAACTTATGGTATGACATATGGTACTACAAAAGAGCGTGATTTCTGGGCGGAAGACACCAAATACACTATTATGGGAGGCGAGACATGCGAGAAAAAGATGCCGTACTCCGAAGGAGGGCGCGCTATCGGCGAGATGGAGAAATTCCACTGGACCTATCTTAACCGCGATTACCGTGAAGACATAACCAACATGTGGCGTTCCGATGGTACTATGGATACCGTCATCCGCCGTCTTGGTTATCGTTTGACTTTGGACAGAGCTATTCTGACTCCGGAACCGAAAGCCGGACAGAAATACGAAGCTTATCTCCAACTGCATAACAGCGGTTTTGCAGCTCCGATGAATCCGCGTACCATAGAATTGGTATTTGTCGATGCCAACAACCCAAGCAAGAAATTCGTATTCCCGCAAACGGAAGATCCACGGTATTGGTTGCCGGGCGAAGAACACTCCTTTACCCTGTCTTGTGTGCTCAACGACTTTACGCCGGGACAATACAAACTCTATCTCAACCTGCCGGATCCCTACCCGTCCATACACGATGACCCGCGCTTTAGTATCCGCCTCGCCAACAAAGATATGTGGGATGCAGAAACAGGTTACAACTACCTTACGACCATTACAGTTGAATAATATAGATTTATCGTACACCACTTAATACAGAATACAATGGTAAATAAATCGCACATCGTACATCGTCAAATCGTCCTTCTATTGGGTTTGCTTCTGTCCCAGACAATCAGTGCGCAGAGTGTATCCTGGTGGGGTGCCGCCGTAGGATTGGGGCACGAGCAACCTTACTCTAACTTGCCGGCGTTCAATATGATGAAACAGGACGCCAACAATCAGTTGGTTCCGCTGTTCCTTTCTTCGGATGGTGAATATATGTGGAATGAGAATGCCTTCACGTTCACGGCTGTCAACGGAGGAATTATGCCTTTCGTCAAGATGGAACGTGTAAAGGCGGGAAAGACGCTGCGCGAAGCCTACATGGCGGCACAGGCAAAGTATTTTCCCGCAAACGGTCAGTTGCCCGATACGCTCTTCTTCACGCGCCCGCAGTACAACACATGGATTGAGTTGATGTACAACCAGAACCAGGCGGACATTCTCAAATATGCACATGCCATCATCAACAACGGTTTCCCTGCCGGCGTGCTGATGATTGACGACAACTGGCAGCGCTACTATGGCAATTTTGAATTCAAGGCAGAGCGTTTCCCCGATGCAAAGGGGATGATAGACGAGTTGCACGCGCTGGGCTTCAAGGTTATGGTGTGGATTTGTCCGTTCGTGAGCCCCGATTCGCCGGAATTCAGAGAACTTGAATCAAAAGGCTACCTGTTGAAGAACCCGAACGGAGGTACCGCCATCCTCAATTGGTGGAACGGTTATTCGGCATGCTACGACCTGACCAACCCGCAGGCTGCGGACTACTTTGTAGGCATTTTGAAGAAAGCACAGGCAGAGTACGGTATTGACGGCTTCAAGTTCGATGCCGGCGACAACAACTGCTATGCTTCCACATCCATCGCTGCCTATGACAGCAAGGCGACAAACGTGGACCATACTGCTTCCTGGGCGCGCATCGGTCTGCAATTCCCCGTTAACGAGTATCGTGCTTGTTGGAAGATGGGAGGTCAGCCGCTCGTGCAGCGTCTGGGCGACAAAGACTACAGTTGGGAGGCTGTGCAACAGCTCATTCCGCAGATGTGCGTCGCGGGTATGTTAGGCTACTCTTACGCGTGTCCTGATATGGTAGGCGGAGGACAGTTTGCAGCATTCCTGGATATCAAAGAAGACGAGTTTGACCAGGCACTGATTGTTCGTTCGGCGCAAGTACATGCCCTCATGCCGATGATGCAGTTTTCTGTGGCGCCTTGGCGCATCCTTTCCAAGGAAAACCTTGCTATCGTACAGCGCATGGCGAAACTCCATGAACAGTTCGGACCCTATATCATGCAATATGCCCGTATGGCGTCCAAGAGCGGCGAACCTATTGTGCGGAACATGGAATACCAGTTCCCGCACCAGGGCTTGGCGAATGTGAAAGACCAATTCATGTTAGGCGACAAATACCTTGTAGCGCCGGTTGTGGACAATCGTCTGGAGCGCGAAGTGCGTCTCCCGAAAGGCACTTGGCGCGATGACTTAGGCAAGAAATACAAAGGCGGAAAGACCTACAAAATCAAAGTGCCTCTGGACAGACTGCCGTATTTTGAATTGGTAAAATGATCCAATGTACAAATAAATGTTAAATGGTAAATGATTAAATTGTAAATAGCTTTATGAAAGACAAACTTTGGTTAGTGTTTATCCTCATTACCATCACTACATGGGGTATATGGGGTGCATTCTCGGATTTGCAGATGGATCGGGACGGTATTCCTGAGACAGTTGTTTACATCCTTTGGGCGCTGTCAATGGTACCATGCGCGATTGTAGCGCTGATTATTAACAAGGGTAAGTTCATGCACGATGCCAAGTCGGCCTTGTTGGGTTGTACGGTTGGTCTATTGGGCGCGGGAGGCCAGTTAGTGCTGTTCAAAGCGCTCGCTATCGGACCGGCATATATTATCTTCCCCTTCATTTCCATGTCGCCGGTAATCGTCATTACCCTTGCAGCTGTATTCCTCAAGGAGAAAGCAAATAGATGGCAGATAGCCGGTATTGTCGTTGCGCTGGCTGCCATTCTGTTGCTCTCGCTTCAAAGCGGCGGAGAAGGAGGTCCGGTTAGTGGATGGCTGTGGATTGTACTGGCTGTGTTAGTCCTCATGGCTTGGGGTATTCAGGGCTTCTTTATGAAGTTTGCCAACAATTCGATGGATGCCGAGTCTATTTTTATATGGATGGCTATTTCCGGTCTGGTACTGATTCCGGTAGCCTGGTTCATGAACAGCGAGCCTATGGCAGCGCCGGAGTTCTTTGCCGGTGGAGAAGTATTCGGTAAGAGTGCCACCTGCTTCGGCATTCAAATCCTCAACTCCATCGGTGCATTGACGCTGGTGTATGCGTATCGGTACGGCAAGGCGGTTATCGTGTCTCCGATGGAAGGTCTATCGCCTATGGTAACCGTGCTCCTGTCACTCATTATTCTGGCGGTCATCCCTACTCCGATGCAAATAGCAGGAATATGCTGTGCAGCCTTTGCAATGTATGCGTTAAGTAAATAGTTCTGCCATGAAGAAGTTTCTTTTATCTTTGAGCGTAGCGGCCTTTTGTCTTTCTACAGGCTGCACAGCAGCACCGGCTTTGGTCTATAACGGCGACACACTGGAGTGGAACATCGCCTGGGTCAAGAAGCAATGCGGCACGCTGGATATCAAAGAAAACATCATCGAGGTGTCCGGTATTGCTTGTTCGCGCGTCACGCCCGGATATATTTGGATGCAAAGTGACGAGACTTCCAAATACATCATCGCTACCGATGAGCAAGGCGCAAAACGTGCCTGCAAAGTCAAATTCTCCAAGTCCATCCGTTGGGACTGGGAGGATATGTCCGGAGGTGTCTATGAAGGGAAAGACTACTTGTTTATCGGGGCTTTCGGAGATAACAACGAGACAGACGGCGAGTATAGTATTATCTGGTTCGAAGAGCCGGCAATAGACCCGGAGAACACACCGGAACTAACCGTCACGCCGAACCAAATCAAGTATGTCTATCCGGACGGAAAGAAACATAACTGCGAGGCTCTGATGTATGACAATATAGACCAAATGATTTACATCATTACCAAGGTCTATTATAATGTATGCCAGGTTTTCTCCATCCCGTTCCGTTTGGACTACGGTGATGAGGAACAGACTTTGACGTACGTGTGCGATTTGGGTGTGAGAGAAGATTTGGGCTATAGTGAGAAGAACCAGCCTTACAAAGGATTTCACCTCGTTACGGGAGCAGACATCTCGCCTGACGGCAAGTATATCCTAATCAAGAACCATAACAATATTGTCGCCTCTTACTCGTGGGTACTCTATTGGGTTCGTCAGGACGGAGAAAGTGTAGCGGAGGCTGTGCAACGCCAGCCGCAACCGCTCCGATGCTATAACTATGAATGGCAGGGCGAGGCTATCTGCTGGTTGGATGATAATACGTTCTACACCACGTCTGATGCCGACGACGGCAATCCTCCTATTTACAAATATACCCGTAAATGGGGCGAGGGAGTGGAGAACACCCAAGCGGACAAGAAACGGAACAACCTTGTGCTCATTGACGATGTGCTATACATCCAAAGCAAGGAAGGCCTGTACACACTGGACGGAAGATTGCAATCCCGATAAAACACGTACCCTAACTAAAAACGGCGGCTCATACGAGTCGCCGTTTTTTGCTATCCTTTGTACATTGTACTTTGTTCCTTTGTACCTTCCTTTAGTCTTTGAACTTGGCAGCAAGGAACTCGCGGTTGAGACGGGCGATGTTCGCCAGACTGACGGATTTCGGGCACTCGGCAGCACAAGCACCGGTGTTGGTGCAGTTACCGAAACCGAGTTCATCCATCTTGGCCACCATCGCTTTTGCACGTGCCGCAGCCTCGATCTTGCCTTGCGGCAGGAGCGCGAGTTGCGAAACCTTGGCAGCGACGAAGAGCATCGCCGAGCCGTTCTTACAAGCGGCAGCACAAGCACCGCAACCTATACAGGACGCGGCATCCATCGCTTCGTCTGCAACGGGCTTCGGAATAGGAATGGCGTTTGCGTCAGGTACACCGCCGGTGTTGACAGATACGAATCCGCCTGCCTGCATGATCTTGTCGTACGCACCGCGATCGACCATGAGGTCTTTGATTACAGGGAACGCCCGGCTACGCCATGGCTCAACGGTAATGGTCTCGCCGTCTTTGAACTTACGCATGTGGAGCTGACACGTGGTAATCGCGCTGTCTGGTCCGTGCGGGTGACCGTTGACGTACATCGAGCACATACCGCAAATACCCTCACGGCAATCGTGATCGTAGGTAACAGGGTCTTTGTGCTCTGCAACAAGCTGCTCGTTCAGGATATCAATCATCTCCAGGAACGAAGCACCTTGGAAAACATGCTTCAGGTCATACGTCTCGAAATGACCTTGTGCCTTGGGTCCTGCTTGTCTCCAAACACGAACCTTAATATCTATATAACTATCCATGATTAGTTTTTGTAATTACGCGTTTTACGTTCCGTGAATTCGTAGTCAAGCGGCTCTTTGATAAGTTGCGGTTCTTTGTCTTCACCCATGTATTTCCAGCAGCCCACATACGAGAACTTGTCGTCCTGACGAAGTGCTTCACCTTCCGGTGTCTGGTATTCCTCACGGAAGTGTCCGCCGCAACTCTCCTCACGATGGAGTGCATCCACAGCCATCAGACGTCCGATTTCGATGAAGTCCGCCAAGCGGAGTGCTTTCTCCAACTCGTTGTTGAGATGATTTGCTTCACCGGGGATATAAACGTTGGTCCAGAACTCTTTCTTGATGGCGTCAATTTTCTTGATACCTTCCTTGAGTCCTTCAGCCGTACGGCCCATACCCACGAAATCCCACATAATGAGACCCAACTCTTTGTGAATCGAATCTACGGAGCGGTTTCCTTGGATAGCCATCAGTTTGTCTATTTTCTCTTGAACGTGTTTCTCCGCCTCTGCGAATTCAGGCAGGTCAGTACTCATGCGCGGCACGCCGATTTGGTCGGAGAGGTAGTTCTGAATGGTGTAAGGCAGCACGAAATAACCATCCGCGAGACCTTGCATCAACGCCGAAGCACCCAGACGGTTAGCACCGTGGTCGGAGAAGTTCGCCTCGCCGATACAGAACAGACCCTTGACAGATGTCTGGAGTTCGTAGTCCACCCAAATACCGCCCATCGTATAGTGGATAGCCGGGAAAATCATCATCGGGTTCTCGTACGGGTTCTCATCGACAATCTTCTCATACATCTGGAAGAGGTTACCGTATTTCTGAGCCACTACATCCTTGCCGAGACGCTGGATAGCTTCGCTGAAATCCAGGAAGACAGCCAGACCGGTGTTGTTCACGCCGTAGCCTTTGTCGCAGCGCTCTTTGGCAGCACGCGAAGCGACGTCACGCGGAACGAGGTTTCCGAACGCCGGGTAGCGGCGCTCCAAGTAGTAATCGCGGTCTTCTTCAGGGATATCACGTCCTTTGATTTCGCCGGCTTGGAGACGTTTCGCGTCCTCCAGTTTCTTCGGCACCCAAATACGTCCGTCGTTACGGAGCGATTCGGACATCAGCGTCAGTTTGGACTGGAAGTCTCCGTGCTTCGGAATACAAGTCGGGTGGATCTGTGCATAGCAGGGGTTAGCGAAGTATGCGCCGTGTCTGTACATCTGCATAGCTGCCGAACCATTGGACGCCATCGCGTTGGTGGAGAGGAAGAAGGTGTTTCCGTATCCTCCGGAACCCACAACGACTGCGTGTGCGAAGAAGCGCTCGATGCGGCCGGTAACGAGGTTGCGGGCGATAATACCGCGTGCACGAGGCTCACCGTTCTCATCCTTAATCATGACGATATCCAGCATCTCATAGCGGGTGTACATTTTTACTTTGCCCTTACCGATTTGGCGGCTCAGCGCTGAATAAGCACCGAGGAGCAACTGCTGTCCTGTCTGACCTTTAGCGTAAAACGTACGGCTGACCTGTGCGCCACCGAATGAACGGTTGTCGAGCAGACCTCCGTATTCGCGTGCGAAAGGAACACCTTGTGCCACACACTGGTCGATAATACTATTGGACACCTCCGCCAGACGATAGACGTTTGCCTCACGTGCACGGTAGTCTCCTCCTTTGATGGTATCGTAGTAGAGACGATACACGGAGTCACCGTCGTTCTGGTAATTCTTCGCAGCGTTGATACCGCCCTGTGCAGCAATCGAGTGCGCACGGCGAGGGCTGTCCTGAATACAGAAGTTGAGTACATTGAATCCCATCTCAGCGAGTGAAGCAGCAGCACTGGCACCTGCCAAACCTGTTCCCACTACAATGATGTCCAAACGACGTTTGTTGGCGGGGTTGACCAGTTTTTGATGGTTCTTGTAATTGGTCCATTTAAGCTCCAGCGGTCCTGCAGGAATCTTTGCCATCTCCGGCGTGATAACCGGCGTAGTGGCTTCTTTCACCGCTTCCTGCATGGCTTCTTTCACTTCTGCCACAGCCTCCGAAGCTTTCTCCAACACCGCTTCCGCTGCTTTAACTGCTACTTTCTTCGCAGTTTCAACAATATCTTCTTTCTTTGCCATAATTCTCAATTCACAATTCTCAATTATAACATACCTATACCCATGCCTAAATAAAAGAGCGCTACAACAGCGAAGGGGAGTACTACCAGTGTAGCAACAACGGTGCTGATTACTTCCACCCGTTTTTGCCATTTGAGGTTGTTCAGTCCCATAGAAGTCATAGCAGATCCCACACCATGATTAAGGTGCAGCCAAAGAACGACGAGCCAGAGAAGATAGAGCACGCAGTAGATTTGTCCCCAAACAGGTTCAGTGAACAATGCTTTGACATAAGCAGCTCCGTTCTGGGGGTCAAACGCACCGGTCTCGATTCCGGTCAACTCGGCGAATTGCATTTTGAACCAGAAGTTGTAGAGATGGAGGATCAGGAATCCCAGAATAATAAATCCGAGGATGAGCATGTTCTCCGATTCCCAAGTCACTCCTTCTTTCTTAGCGCGCACTTCATACCTGTCGTTTCCGCGCGCAGCGCGGTTCTGAATAGTGAGGTACAAGCCATAACAGAAATGCACCAGAACCAGGAAGGCAATTCCCAGCGAGCCGATGACAGCGTACCAGTTTGCACCCAAAAGGCGGCAAATAGTGTTGTAAGCCTCTTCGCTGAAAACGAGCGCAAGGTTCATGCATCCATGGAAGAGAAGAAACAGCACGAGTGCTGCTCCACTAAGGGCCATTACAAACTTACGGCCGATAGATGAATCTTTTAACCACATAGAGATTGTTTGTTTTGAATATATTTAACGTTAAATTATTGAAAATCCGTGTATTCAGGGGGGTGTATTGTTCGTCAAACGGCGCAATACCGTTTCAGGCTGCAAAGTTACAATTTTTTTTTGACATATGCAAGTAAAAAGGTATTTTTTTTCAAACTTTCACACTTTCAAATATTTCGGGAAGGATTGTTCGAAGATTCGCACGGCCTGGTCGATAGAGCCGAATAGTTCTCCACCGGACGCGTTCATATGTCCTCCACCATGGAACACCTCTTGTGCCCAGATGTTAACGGGTCTGTCTCCCTGTGAGCGGAAAGAAATCCGTATTCGTGAGCGCGGAGTACCGGGTTTAGGCCGTTCCTCACGCATAAAAACGGAGTACCATACATCGGCTATCTGCAACGGCATGTTGACCAGTCCTTCCGTGTCTCCGACTTTGTAATGATAGCGGTCCAACTCATCGGCAGAGAGCGTAATAAGGGACAAGTGGTATTCGGGATAGATACGCATTTTGCGGTAAAGCGCATATCCTGTCAGTCGTACGCGGTCGGTTGAATACTGGTTGAAGACACGGTCGTAGATCTCGTCCTTTTTGACTCCGGCGCGCAGCAAGTCAGCAATCATGTCGTACAAGTCCGCACTCGTCGAGTTGAACGAGAAATTGCCTGTGTCGGTCATCAAACCCGTGTAGATGCAAGTGGCAACATTGGAGAATTGAGAATTGAGAATTGAGAATTGAGAATTGAGAATTGAGAATTGAAAATGGGTGATAAACCTGTACACGATTTCGCACGCAGAGCAAGCTTCGGGGAAAGAGAAGGTCACATCCGCAAAATCAACCGGATTCAGATGGTGGTCGAAAAGTATTTTCGGGCAGTTTTTCTGCAACATTTTCTCTCCTACCGGTCCGATGCGTTTAGGGTCGTTGAAGTCGGTACAAATGAACAGGTCTGTCTCTGCAATCACCTCATCACAGGCTTTAGCCTGCGTCTCATAAACCAGAATTTTGTCAGCTCCGGGCATCCAATTGAAGAACGCCGGAAAAGCATTCGGAACTACCACCACAGGGCATTTTTCAGGAAAGCGTTCCGACAGGAAATTATACATAGCCAAGGCAGAGCCCATAGCATCTCCGTCCGGCGCCATATGCGTAACAATAACCACCTTGCGGGCCTGCGAAATCAACTCGTCCGCACGCGATAAATCCTTTTTATCCATCATTCTTGAATTCTCCATTTGTTTTCGAGTGCAAATTTACAACTTTTTTCTGACATACGCAAATTTTTTCGCCAAAAAAAAGAGAATACAAAACCTCGTATTTACTTCGAGACGCCTTCGAGACACCTTCGAGACACCTTCGAGACGCCATCGAGACGATTCGGGCATAAAAACATTCCCAATTTATGGGTATTGCAAGGTTGTAAAAAAATGAGTAATTTTGTGTTGATTTTTAAAGCCGTGTAAGGCAGTATTTATGAACAAGCAATCAATTATATTTATTTTATTGATTTTGTGCACGTTATGTGCACGCGCAGAGGATAGTATCAAAATGAGTGCCACGGATTTGCAGGCACTTATTAAGCGCGTTGAGCGTTTGGAGCAAAAAGACAGCCTATCCCAACAAATGGGGAATAACAAAGCAACGCCACAAAAGCGACACGAACGCGGTAAATTTACCATCGGCGGTTACGGCGAAGTGACCGCCAAGCATTGTTTCTACAGTAATAACTATCTTCGTTACGGCAAGAATCCGGAGAAATACGCGAACGACCATTACGGCGAGTTTGACTTGCCGCACGTGGTCATTTATATGGGTTATGATTTCGGCAAAGGCTGGAGTGTGGGCACAGAGATTGAGTTCGAGCACGGCGGCACGGAGAGCGC
>Ga0247610_10002960_pt1 | contig 19072 bp, 18 predicted proteins | sample 174DNAGHGhighgp2_FD_193483 | JGI IMG/M metagenome (GOLD analysis project Ga0247610, IMG submission 193483) | Sheep rumen microbial communities from Palmerston North, Manawatu-Wanganui, New Zealand - 1742 DNA GHGhigh gp2 | ecosystem: Host-associated > Mammals > Digestive system > Stomach > Rumen...
TGATTATTTATAACATTTACACAATTTTTAAGGTTTTCAACTTGAACTATTATTTTATCTAAGGCATCGCTTACAGCATTTGGATATTTTTGTGTATACCAACGCTTTCAACCATTAAGGGTGGGAGTTATATTATTGCTTTGGCATTCTCGTAAATATTCCGGAAGAAGTTCTGATAATTGGCCAACAACCTTAGGCCTTGTTCCTCTAGCATTTTGATTTGCTATATTAATGATTTGTGTTGTATACTTAGGAAATGTAGGTTTATCAGTTTTGTTAACTGATCGAATGTATTTATTTGTTATTTTTATTTTCATATTTGCCCTAATACTCATGTGTTATTAAACACTAAGAATTATATAAATATACATTGAATGAGTTTAATAATTTATAACATGTAATTGTAAAATTGAGTTAAAGAAAATTTAGGATAATTCACTAATTCAGTTATTTCATTTTTAAGATATTGTTTATTTATAAAACAAAATATTTTAATAAAAAAATTATTCTCTTACATTTATATAATATAAATGTAAAGAGACACATTAAAGAATATAGAAAAAAAACAAAAAGGATCATAAATTAATATACTGTTAATTAAAAAATGGTAAAAATAAAACTATCATAGCAAATGTTATCAATGATTTTTTCAAACTTAATTTAGCTCTATTAACAAAGTCAACAAAAAAATGTGTTCAATAATTCTATCATAAAGATTAGAACAGCATTTATGTGTATGCTATGTAAAGAACCATTATAGTTTTATTATAAAAAGGAGATAAAAGAATGAATACTAAGCATTTAATACTTAATTTGAATTCAAATAATACAAGCAAATCAATACAAGATTCTTCTGTTCATCTTGTTGTAACTTCTCCACCATATCCAATGATTAAAATGTGAGATAAATCTTTTTCTGAACAAGATAAAAAAATAGGGGATTACTTAGCAACAAAAAAATTTTATAAAGCTTTTGAGTGTATGAACTTAATACTTGATAAGACATGAGAAGATATTAATCGCATTTTAGTACCTGGTGGTATTGTTTGTATAAACATAGGTGATGCGACAAGAAATTGCAACAAACAATTTAAGTTATTTTCTAATCATTCAAGGATAATACAAAAATTTCTTTCTATGGGTTTTGATGTTCTTCCTGATATACATTGACATAAACCAACTAATTCAACAAATAAGTTTATGGGTTCAGGAATGTATCCTACTTGTGCCTATGTCACTTATGAACATGAATACATTCTTATTTTTAGAAAAGGGACTAACAGAAAATTTAATAGTGATCAAAAACAAATTCGCAAGCATAGTGCTTACTTTTGAGAAGAAAGAAATATGTGGTTTTCTGATTTGTGAGAATTAAAAGGAACAAATCAGAAAATGGTAAATGTAAAAAGCAGGGACAGGAGTGCTGCTTTTCCTTTTGAACTTGCATATAGATTAATTAATATGTATTCAATAAAAGGTGATTATGTATACGATCCTTTTGTAGGAACTGGAACAGTTATAAAAGCCGCAATTGCTTCAGAACGAAATAGTATAGGTGCTGAAATTGATAAAGAATTATGTACACAAATCAACAATGATTTATGCTCTTGTAAAGAAAAATTAAACAAATATATTGTTAATCGTTTAGATAAACATATTCAATATATCAAATCATTATCTCAAAAAAAGAAAAGTAAATTATACACAAATATAAAACACAATTTTAGTGTTAAAACAAGACAAGAAACTGAAATACTGATATCTCTTATAAATTCAATAAAAAAGAAGAATGATATAGTATATTCAACTTACAAAAAAAATAATGAATAGATGTGCTAATTATCATTTATGGATTGATATTCAAATGCAGTACTTAAATTAAAGATAATTAGCTAAAATGTCTTATTAAATACCTATTCAAATTACATTTAATAGGTATATTAATTAAATGTTCAGTACTAAATGATTTTGAGTAATGTTGCAAAAAAAGTTGGTTTTTGCAACATTACTCTTAAATTTTATAATTAGTAATATGGTTAATTTATATATTGCTCCTTGCGGGAAATGAAAAACACACAAGTTAAACGAAATTTATGAAGTGGAAAAAAAGAAAAAGGATACATTATCTTTATTTTTTCCATCAGGTGCAGAAATAACATCCATTATTAAAGGGAATGAGAATAAGGCAAATAATTTGAAATATCCTAATAGTCTGTCTATTATTCTAAATGCTTACATTAATCAAAAAATTCCAAAAGAAGATCAAAATAAGTTTAATCAAATAATTAATTCCTTGATTGAAAAACAAAAAACTGCTGTATCTGAATGAAAACAGCTTTATGAAAAGCGAAATAATAGTTTATCATCGTTAATTAAAGATTATGAATTAAATTCGTATTCATTTGAACTTCCAAAATTGACAATTAATAAGACAGAATTATCGGTAGGTTCTATTTGATATCATCACATATTACTGTGTTTAGATTTATTAGAAAATCAATTTAACAGAAGCTCAACTAAGTTTATTATTTTTATTGATGAACCAGAAAGTTTCATGCACCCTGATTGAATAAAAAAAGTAGCAATTAAAATTGTTGAAATAAGTCAAATTAGCAATATAAGTACCGAGTTTTATATTGCATCACATTCTCCAATATTTATTTCGTCGATAATTAACAATATAAATCAACCAATCAATATAAATATACACGAAAATGGCGAATGAAAAACTTTACAAAAGAATGTAAATCAATTTTATTCTGCAAACAAGATACTATATGAAATATATCATGTTTCATGCATAGAATTTTTAGATGAATTGATTGGTGAATTAAAAAATAATGGATATAACTTTACACGTGGTAATGATTCGCAATTCATATCAGATAACAATGTATTATGTTTTAATAAACCCCATATTATAGTGTCAGATGGTAATACATATACACATTGAACTTATATAAGTTTTGTTAGAAATTATTTTCATCATCCAGAGTCAAGAAAAGATTATCAAAAGTTTATTAATGACAATGGATTGACAAATATAGAGAGCTATGTTGCAAAAAAAGTTGGTTTTTCACTATTTAGTAACATAGAAATCTTGTTTCAAAACATACTTCTTTTTAACAAATAAATTTCAACAATTTTTTGTTGGCCGGTAAAGTTTGTACCTCTATGGCAATTTAACAAGTGTCTTATGGGAGAATTAATTCCACCCTCAAGAACATTATTCATACTCTTTACTCCACAATTATCAAGAAAATTAAATAATGTCTTATTTAGAATTAATTTACCTAGATTAAAAGCTGCTGATCTTAATCTTGCATGTGTAAATCAAATTTCACCAGTTTCAGCATTAACACTTTTTTGACTAATAAATTCATAATATTTGTTCTTTCAAATTTTGAACTTAAATTGTCAATTATTTGCTTGCTCAATAGATTTTATCTTTAATAATTGTCTAGATAAGTTTAATAATTCTTGACCAGCTTGTGTTTCGGGGTTTAATGTTAACTTTTGTCTAATGTTCATTCAAACATGAAATAAGCATCTTTGGATCTTAGTATTAAATCATACTGATTTAATCGCTTTAATTAAACCATTCTGACCATCGCAAACTACATATTCAGGTTCATTAAAGTTTTTAAGAAAATTTCTTCAATTATTTGATGATTCATAATCAACTAAACAAAAACCGATAACATGCTTACCATTGCTTGCTATTAAGTATGTTTTCTTATTGACTCTTAAACCATCAAGATAAATAACTAGATGTCTATCTCTTAATTCAGGAATAAAGATATTCTTATTTTTAAATATCTTAGTGTTCCTTCAAAATGTCGATCGGTGGCATCCATACTCAGACATTTTCTTTGAATGAGTAAGATATTCAAAGTATTTGAATAACCATAATTTGATTTTTTGTTTCTTTTTATGATTTTTACCAATTTTTATGTAATTGTGGCAATACAAACAATGTCATTTTTGACTACCATCTTTAGTTAATCCATATTTTTGTAATTTATGCCCACAAATTGGACAGTATCTATTGCCATTTTTAACTTTCTTTTTCATAGAACTATATTATGGGTATATAGTTCATGTGTTTTTTAAAATTTTATATATGTATACATTGTATACATATATACATTTTTAATTTTAGTTAAAAAACCAACTTTTTTTGCAACATTACTCAATATAGATGATATTTTGGACAAATCTATTGAAAATGCTATATCTATTCTTAAAAGTAAAAATAAATATCAGTCTTTTAAATAATGTGTTATGTTGTTAAGAAGTTTTGATAGTATTAAATACTTTCTTTGCTATATCTTTTGTAGCTTATATATTAATGAATTAAAATATATTACAAGAACAAGGTTAGAAATTTAGGAAATATCCTCCCAAATTAAATAGGTAAATACTCAATGAGTATACTAAATTGTCAATATTAAGTTCAACCCCTAACTATGTAGAGTGTCGGACTTAATATGTCAATTAGACAGACAGATAGTTTATCTTTAAGTATTTATTATACTAGAATTGATAAATTCAAGAGTAATCAATGAAGTTATTATTAGTACTTGTAGAATTTTCTACTCAAAAGAGACAGATAAGAATTTATTACTAATTATGATGAATAGTAGTTATAAAGTTAGAACTAATTTATCTACACATAATTTGTGACAGTAAAAGTTGTGTAGACAAGTGATTAAAGTAGGAAAGAGATAGGCTATTTTGAAACAATAATATTTAGAATACTTTCAAGTTTTTCCGAAAGCTAATCAAATGTAATAACGATAATGTCATTCATTGAATTTCTAAATAATTTAAATTGACGTAGTTTATCTTAAAATGGTGTTAGCTATATTTCTATTTCTCTGAATTATGTCATTTCATTCAATTATTTGTAAACATTATTTATTTAATAATCATCAAGATTATGGTTGCACATAATTTATTTAAGCACTTTTTCATAAGATTAATTAAATTTAACTGTGTTACTCTTAAGTTTTTAAAAGTATTAATATACTAATATTAATAGTTCATTATGAATCTAACTAGTGATAACCCTATTCTTAACAAAGTTGTAGAATACGTACAAACAAAATATCAAGCTAAAATTGATTTCCCTTGATATAAATATCCTGATTACTTTGTTATAAGAAACAAAAACAATAAATGATTTGGACTAGTTATGAAAGTTCCATATAAAAAATTTAATCTAAATAAAGAATATTTAGTTGATGTTCTAAATGTGAAAATTGATGATCATGGACTATACGACATAGTTGTAGATAATAAAACTATATTTCCAGGATATCATATGGCTAAACATAAATGAATATCTATTTTATTAGATGGTTCAGTTGATATTAAGAAAACATTTAGACTAATAGATGAGAGCTATATAGCAGTATATAACAAATAAGTTTAATGCATTAAATTACGGTTATAATATTTTTAGAAAAATCTAAAGGTAATTGTGTTTGGTAAATTAAAAACATCGTTTAAAAATATAAACCATAAACTGTTTATCTCATTACTAATAATGGGATTAGTTCCAACCATATATACTACATTAAGAGTATTTTGGTTAGGTACTCTTCCTCAAGAATCATCATACTCTATTGCTGGACAATTAGCTTGAGTTAATTTAATTTATGAAGTTATTTATGAAGCAATAATATTACCTTTATTTTATTTTGTTGGTAAAGTACTATCAGATAAAAAAGAGTTAACTAATAGAATGAAAACAGGCCTATTATTAACTTTCTGTGTCTATATTGTTTTATCAGCAATTGTAATAGGTTGTATTAAACAATTATTACAGTTAATGGCAACTGATCCATCAATAATTGATGCTAGTGCTACATACATTAGAATTGAAACAGGCGCCAATGTGTTTGACATATTATTTAAATTTGCATTAGTTGGTCTAGTTAATTTAGGAAAAGATAAACTAGTTTACATATTAACTGGTATAAAACTAGTTTTATGTGTTGTTTTAGATATATTCTTAATTTCTTCATTATCTGTTTCAGCTAATATAGGCGTTAATGGCATTGGTGCTACTAACATCATTGTTAATGGATTATTATTCCTTGTTGCTTTGATCTTATTAGCAAAGAATGGTATTAACATATTTAATAAAGATAAGATGTCATTTACTTGAGTGAAAAATTTTTTAAAAATTGGTGGCATATCAGGATTAGAATCATTTATTAGAAATCTAGCTTATATGGTAATGATTGTAAGAATGGTAAATATAGTAGATGAACAAGGAACATATTGAGTTGCTAATAATTTTATATGGGGTTGAATGTTATTACCGATATTACAACTAGGCGAACTTATTAAGCAAGAGACGTCAACCAACAATGACGCAGTAAAGAATAATACATTAGGTTATTTTATGATAACTTTAATAACGTTAATTATTTGAAGTGCATTAATTCCGGCATATAAACCATTTATGCAATATGTTTTAAACATTAATGATGTATATAAATTATTCAATGCAGTTATGGTATCATTTGGATTTTATACATTATTTGCTATTCAAAATGTATTTGACGCTACATTTTATGGACTAGGTAAAACACAATATATGCTTTTTGAATCAGTTGTTACTAATGTTATTTATTATGGAATACTATTCATTTTATATATGACTGGTGTGTGACAACCAACATTAATGAGTATTGTATTACTATTTGGTATAGGTAATGCCTTTGATGCTGTAATTTCACTTATAGCATACTGATATTTATTAAAAAAATATCATATCAACATCTTGAATGTTGAATATAACGTTAAAGAACCTTTAATAAAGAAATAAAAAACATATAAAAAATAAGCCATTACTAACCTATTTCTCTTGCTTTTTTTGATTTCTTATATTAATTACTTCTAACACCACAACATCGAATTAAAGTAATTAGGGATTCAAAAATTTCAATTTGTGGTAAACACATGATTAAGTAGTTTATTCTTTTTGAAAAAGAATAATACATAAACTAATATGATTAGAAAACAAAATACAAAATGAATGTTTGGAATGTATGAACAAATCAAAAAGAACTATATATAATATTTTGTAGAAAATTATTAGTTTGTTACTACAAAATCTTAAATTCACGATTTTAGAAATATTTGAAAGGAATAATTAGATGGATAGCGTTTCAAATTGCATTGATTCTTTACATATAGAAAAAATGAATAATTTTTCATAAATAAAATAGAGCGTATTTGTATGACAAAGCAAGAACCAAAAAAACATCATTATATTCCTAGATTTATTTTGAAGAATTTTAATAATGAAAACTGTCAAGTTAATTATTGGAATATAGAAAAAGATAAATTAGAAAAAAGAAACACCAAAAGTGTTTTCATGAATATCGATATGTATAGAGATGAATCTCTTTATCAAGTTGATCCAACTCAAATAGAATCTAAGTTATCAATTTTTGAACGCGAAATTGCAGAATTAATTTCAAATAGAATTCTTGATAAAAAAGAAATTATTCTTAGTAGAAGAGAACTTGAAAAATTAAGAATTTTTACGACACTTCTATCATTTAGGTCTAATCATAGAATGACACAATATAAAAATGGTTTATTTACGGAGCATACAAGAGAAATACTTCTAAAATATCAACCTGATGGTAATTTTGATAAATTGTGAAAAAAAGAAATAGATTATTTAACTACTTGTAGAAGCATCGAAGATATTAAGAAATCTGAAGTTATTGACCCAATTAAACAAGAATTTTTAAATGGTATATCATGTTTCTACATGACTTTTATAGATACTGATAATGAAGAGTTTTTGCTAACAGATATTTATCCAACATTAGAGGTATTTCCAATTGATGCAAATATAAATCTGCATATGCATTATTTGTTTCCGCTGACACCAACTAGAATGCTTATTTTAAATTATTTTGTATTTAGAGGTAGTCATTATGATAATCCAATCCTAAATATGATGTTGGAGCGTTCTCAAATACAAGGTAATGCAATTATACCACCAATAAACATATACAAAAATATAGGGACATTCAATCCAGATGATAAATTCATTTATCATGTTAGAAAAATATGTCGTAAGGATGTGGAATATATAAATGCTTTATTTTTAAATGAAGCTAAAGTAGGTTTTATTTTTAGAAACAAAAATAAAATATTGAATTCTGTTATTTCATTCAATAATAGAAATGATACCAAACAAAAATTTATTTCTTTAGAGAAGAAAATTAATAAGAAAAATAAATAAAAAACAAGCCATATACTGGCTTGTTTCCTACTTTATTCAATCTCTTATCTTAATTTGCTTCTTGCACTGCAAGATCAAGCTAATGTAATTACAAATCCAACAACTTCAATTAATGGCAAGCACATTATTAAATAGTTTATTCCATCGAATACTGGAATAACATCGTAAACTAATAAGATTACAAATACTGATGGTCCTAGTGCCAAAATTAAGGCAATAAACAACCAAATTCTTGTACTTACAGTTCCAACATGTTCCTTAACACTACCAGCAATAATGAAGATGATAATATTAAGTACAAGTCAGAAAACAACACCAACTAGTTGCACAATTGATAAGATTTGTATAACTAATGCGTATTGTTCAATTACAATACCACTATAAGTGCTGATCATACTTAATATGAAGCTAGTAAGTGGGATTAGAATCAAAAATATGCTTACTCATTTGAAGATGTTAGCAATTGAATAAAATGAGTTATTTGCTGTTTGTTTCATATATTTATATTATAGCAGATACTAAGACGTTCTAATTTATTATCAACTAAAATAAGGTTTATTTTATTCTTGTGTTATTTTCAATTCTGCTTGAACACCTTTTGCATTTTCAGTATATCTACCACATAACACAATTACTATATCAACTTTTCTTATTCTTTGACGTGCAAAATATTTTCAATTTAAATCATTTGCTTCTTTAATAGACATATTACTAATTTCAAAAAGCGAGTCGTTATTTTTTTGCTTCAGGTACTAAACTACATTTGATATCAGAGTCATTATCATAATCAAAACTTATAAAAACTTTTTTCTTTGTCATTATATATCTCCTTGAATAGTAGATGCACTGTGTCTATCACTATTCCATGAATCTAAACGACTGGCAATTCTTTCTAAATGTCTACTTATTTTTCTTAAACTTAAATCTATATATGCTAAATATGCTTGAAATGTTGAATCTAACATTGTTTATCTCCTTCTATCTAAAAAGAAACGATTACACAAACTTTTGAATTTTTTAAAAATATTTTTATTTCTCTAGAAATTTTCCATTTTTATATATGTAGGGATAACTACATATTAATATGTTAAAATTCAACAAATACACTAGAAAATATAATATTACGGAACAAAACTTGATTGGTTTTGATGAAATTATTGCATCTATACCAAAGAACATCAAAAAAAGTATGGTATTATATATAACAACATGGCAGGAAGTGCCAGATGATCCACAACAAACTGATACTATGACAACTAAACCTGAATGATTTAAAGAGTTTGAAGAAAAACAAGAAAAACGCTGAAAAGAACAACAAAAGTTTAATGAAAAACAAGAAAAACGTTGAGAAGAACAAGATAAACGCTGAGAAGAGCAAGAAAAGTTCAACGAAAGAATTTTAGTTTTAGTTGAATCATTAGTACAAAGAGTTGAAAATATTGAAAAGAGATTAGATGTTATTGAAAAGAGAGTAGAAAATATTGAACTTCGACTAGATAAATTAGAATCTAGAATAAACAATCTTGTTATTAAAAACAATTTAAGAGAATAACATAATACCCTAGAAAATTAAAAAATAAAATTCTCTCAACACATGCCTTACACGTTAAGAGAATTATTATTTAATGTGAACTAAATTTTAGTTTGCTTTGGTTTTATCTTCTTTTTCTTTTGGCTTAGAAGTTTTCTTAGAAGTAGATTTAGCTTTTTTAGTTGGAGCAGCTTCAACTATAGCTTTAGTTTCAGGTTTAGATTCAACTTCACTAGAAGATTCTAAAGCTTTCTTCTTATCAATAACTTCTTGTGGAAGCTTCTTATTAGTATGGATGTAATCAATTTGTTCTTTAACAATTGTTTCTAATACTAATAATGAATCAACAATTAGATCTAATTCTAAACGGTTCTTGCTAATAATATCTTCAGCACGTTTATATTGTTCTTGAATAATCTTTTCAACTTCAGCATCAATCTTTTGCGCAGTTAATTCTGAATATGGATTAGAGTATGGATTAACGATTCCTTCAGTTGGAATAAGTTGAGCCATACCTAAATCAGTCATACCTAATTGTGCTACCATTGCTTTAGTTATTCTTGTAACTTTAAATAAGTCATTAGCAGCACCAGTTGAGATATTTTCTTTTCCATAGATAATCTCTTCAGCTGCTCTACCAGCTAAAGTACTTGTAATAATAGCTAATAGATCAGATTTCTTTTGAATTGAGATTTCTTGTTTTTCTGGTGTAGAAAGTGTATATCCAGCAGCTTGTCCTCGAGGAATAATAGTAATCTTTTCAACTACATCACTTCCTGGCATGTTTAGTCCAACTAAAGCATGTCCAGCTTCATGGTAAGCAATTTGTTTCTTTTCAGCTTCAGTAATAACACGAGAATGTTTAGCAGGACCAGCAATTACACGATCAATTGCTTCATCAATTTCTTCCATGCCAACAGCCATCTTATTATTTCTAACAGCTAATAGAGTAGCTTCATTTAATACATTTTCAAGTTGCGCACCACTAAATCCTGGAGTTCTACGAGCAATATCACCAAGATTTACACGTGAAGAAATATTCTTATTTCTTGCGTGAATCTTTAAGATTAATTCACGTTCTTTAATATCTGGTAAATTTACTTGGATGTGACGGTCAAATCTACCAGGACGTAAGATTGCTTCGTCTAATACATCTAATCGGTTAGTTGCAGCAATAATAACGATTCCTGACTTAGTATCAAATCCATCCATTTCAGCAAGTAATTGGTTAATAGTTTGGTCAGCAATTCCAGCTCCAGCACCAGCAATTTCAGCACGACCACGTTTTGCAGCTACTGAATCAAATTCATCAATGAAGATAATTGATGGAGCTGTTTTCTTAGCATTGTTAAATAAGTCTCTAACACGTTTAGCACCAACACCAACTAACATATCTTCAAACGAAGAACCACTTACTTGGTAGAATGGAACTTTAGCTTCTCCAGCTACTGCTTTTGCTAACAATGTTTTACCAGTTCCTGGAGGACCATAAAGGATAATACCTTTTGGTGCTCTAGCTCCCATAGCAGCATATTTGCTAGGGTTTCTTAAGTAGTCAACTGTTTCAATAAGTTCTTCCTTTTCTTCTTTTAAACCAGCAACATCATCAAATCTAATGTTACTCTTAGCTAACTTGGCTTGAGATTTACCAACTGATCAAATTGATTCTTCCCCACCACCTTGAAGTTTAGACATTTTAGAGAAGTATCAAATAAATAATGCAATGATTACTACAGTTGGAAGCAATTGTAATAAAACATAACCAACTGATGATGAACTTGGAACTACTGCATTAATTGATGCATTTAACAATACTTGACTTACTCAAAGATTAGAATCAGTAGGAACTGTTCATTCGTTTGGTGTATTTGTTGGTGCATAAATGTTACCATCGTTAGCTGATGCATATCAAAATGGAAAACCACCTAAAACTACTTGGTGAACATTTGCCATTAAACTTGTTCCACCTTGAATTGTAATGTCTCTAAAATCACATTGATCAATCATGTTAATTGCAATTTGACCCTTATCAGTATTGTTAACGAAGAAAATGAAACTGTTAACATTACCACCAGCTACATAATATTGTGCGCTTGTAATTTTGCAAATATCATTACTTGTTGCTGTATAAGTTTTTCCATCGCTACCAGTAACAGTTATTGTTTGCTTATCAGCATCTTGTTTTATTGCAACACTTTGTACTCTATTAACATTAGTGTAATGGTTAGTTGAAAAGTATCAAATCAAAGTAATAACACCAGCAGTAAGCAATGCTAATAACATTCATTTCAATCATCTTCAAGCTGATTGGAATGTTGGTTTGTTACCACTTCGAGCTTCAGATCTAGAATCGTTTCTAGAGTTATTTGTTTCAGATCTTTGTGAATTGTCTTCACTTGAAACTTTCATAATTCTTAATTCTTTATTTGTCATACTATTTCTTCTTATTTATCTTTATTTTTTTCTCTGCTTTAGCTTTAGCTAATTCCACTTCTTTTTGAAAAAGTTCATTTTTAAGTACACCTACATAAGGGATATTACGTAGAAGTTCATGATAGTCTAATCCAAAACCGATTAAGAATTCATTACCAATTGTGAAACAACTATAATATTCACCAATATCAACTTCCCTTTTTTGAGGTTTATCTACTAAACACATAGCACATACTGATTTTGCTTTTTTGATTTCCAATAATGATTTTTTAAGGTTATGGATTGTTCATCCAGTATCAATAACATCATCAAGTAAAATAACATCACGACCTTTTGCATCAACTTTAATGTGTGTAATAATTTTTATTTTTTTGTTACTAGAAGCAATTCCACCAAGATATGATGAATAAACGATAAAGTCTAATTCAACATCTGTAGTAATGTGCTTAATTAATTCAGCAGTAAAAGGAATTGAACCTTTTAGAATAGAAACTAATAATGGTCTTTTGCCTTTATATTTTGTGTCTATTCATTTAGCGGCTTTTCTACATGCAGCAACAATTTGCTTGTGATCAAAAAGAACTTTTTCAAAATGTGGATCAATTTTAGCCATAATATTAATAAGTTATTATAATAAATATTATAAAAAATTATGATGAAATATGACTATGATGTAATTGTCCTAGGAGCTGGACCAGTAGGGAGCTACTGTGCTTATTTAGCAAGCAATAAAGGTTTAAAAACTTTATTGGTAGAAGCTACAAATAAAAACGGTGGTCAGCCATTAAATTTATATGCTTATAAACAAATTGTTGATTTTCCATTATTCAGTTCTATCTCTGCTATTGACTTTGTTAACAAGATTAATGAACAACTAGCAACTGAAAAGAAAGTGGAAACCATTTATAATACCAAAATGACTGATTTTGAGATTAAAGATGATGTTATTTATTGTCATTTTAATGACAAAGTTATTAAAACAAAGAATATTATCATCGCTACTGGTAATGGAATCTTTAGTCCTAATTTATTGGAAATACCAGGATCACTTAATCATCCTGATGTGGAATATATTGTTAGACCATATTCTCACTATCAAAACAAAGAAGTTGTTATTTTAGGTGGTGGAGACAGTGCAGTAGACTGAGCTAATAACATCGCTAAAAACACTAACGCAAAGATTAGTATTATTCACCGTAGAGATGTATTTAGAGCTAATGGTGAAAATGTTGATGGTTTAGCCAAAAACAATGTCAATGTTTATCTAAATAAACAATGTCTTAAGATAGATGGTAACATCTTATACTTTAAAGATAATGTTAGTGGAAAAGAAGAAAATATTAAATTTGATAAATTAATTGTTCAATATGGTCAAAAGATTGACGTGAACCCACCACAATATATTCAAAAACTAGAACATACTCCTGCTAATAAAATTATTGTCAACCATAGTCAAATGTCAAATATTAATGGAATTTATGCCATTGGTAATGCATGCTTTTATAATAACCGGCCAAACCTAATTGTTGCCGGTATGGGAGAAGCAGTGATGGCAATTAATGACATATTAATCAAAATTAAAAAATATGACGAACACAAAATTGCCTAAAATTTTAGTCATTGTTGGACCAACTACAAGTCACAAAACACATTTAGCAGTTGAAATTGCTAACAGATTTGATGGCGAAATCATTAATGCTGATGCTTATCAAGTTTATAAAGATATGAGCATTGGAACTAATGCTCCAACTAAACAAGAACTAAATTCAGCGATATTTCATTTAAACCAAGCTATTAGTTTAACTGATGAATGGGATATTAAGAAATTCCAAACTAAATGTTTAGCAGTTATCAAAGATATCTTAAGTAGATGTAAACTACCTATATTAGTTGGCGGTAGCAACTTATATGTTGATGCAATAATCAAAAACTATGATTTGTCTTCTACTAAAAGAAATGAAGTTTATGATCAATATGATAATCAAAAACTTTATGAATTGTTATTTGCTCAAAATCCTGAACTTGCTAAGAAAATTGGTGTTAATAACAAACGAAGATTAACTAGAGCTTTAGAAATTATTAATGAAACAAAAGACCCAAATGCATTAGTTAAAACTAATGAACCAATTTTTGACTACTTGATGATTGAATGCAATTATCCTACAAGAGCAGAATTGTACGACTCAATTAATAATAAAGTCGGTCAAATGATTAATAGTGGTTGAAAACAAGAAGTTTTAGATATTATGAAAAAATATCCAAATTTAGATTTATTACATAATGTTGGATTCAAAGCTATTGGTTATAGTGACTTTTATCTTTCAATTATTAACAATACACCAGTTAATGAAGAACTTATTAAACAAAAAGTTAGAAGATATGCTAAAAGACAAATAACTTGAATTAACAATAAATATCCTGAACATTTACTATTTGATCAAAGCAATAAAGCAGAAATATTTAAACAAATTGAATTATGAAAAGCAAAGTAAATAGTTTGTATATTCATATTCCTTTTTGTAAATCAATATGCACGTATTGTGATTTCGTGCGTGAAATTGCAAGATGCCAAAAACAAGAAGATGATTACATAGCTAAAATTTGTAATCAAATTAATAAAGAGTGCAATCATAAATTCAAAACTATTTATGTTGGTGGTGGAACACCTAATTGTTTAAGTGATAATAATTTAAATTTACTACTTTCAACTTGTAAAAAAATTAAAGCGAAAAATTGTGAATTTAGTATTGAATGTAATCCAGAATTTATTAATCATAATCAAGTTAATATTTTTAAAAAATTTGGTGTTAATCGAATTTCACTAGGTGTACAAACTTTGAATGAAAACATCAATAAAATTTTTAATCGTAAACACACTAATAAAGATGTTGTTAATGCAATCAAATTATTAAGAAAAAACAACATTAAAAATATTAGTTTAGATTTCATTTATGGTTATGGATTAATGAAACTAAAAGATATTGAAAACAATGTTAAATTCATTGTAAATAACAAAATACCGCATTGCTCGTTTTATAGTTTAGAGATTAAAGAAAATTCAATATTAGCTAAACAAAAATATCAAATCAATGATGAACTTATTGACAAACAATTTAAGTACATAATTGACATGATGAAAAAATATAAATACCAACGTTATGAAATTAGCAATTGATGTATTAACAAGAAATATCAATGTCAGCATAATTTAGCTTATTGGAATACAAATGATTGAAAAGCAATTGGCCTTGGTGCTTATGGTTTGGAAAACAGAAATTATTATTACTATTCTGGTACAACAACAAATTTTAAAAAAATAAATAACAAATATAGTGATAAGGATTATTATTTTCAAGTAATTATGATGGGATTTAGGTTAATCAAAGGTTTAGATTTAAAGAACTCAACCCATGTTAAGGCTTTTAATTTTTTCAAATATAAAATTGATCCTAAATTGTTTAAAATTACAAAAGATAATATAAAAGTAAAAAATGTTAATCAATTAGATAATATTTTGATATCTTTAATATAGTTATGAAATTTAAACATTTATGTTTATATGCTTTATTACCTTTACCACTAGTAGCTTTAATTACAAGCTGTGGTAAAGACGGTAGTCAATTGTCAATAATTACTAATATTGTCAAAGATAATTTTGAAAATCCAGCAACTAATTTAGGAAAAGTAGATTCAGTCGATACAGCACAAGCACTATTTAAAGACAGGATTTTAAATTCAGAAACGGTGCAATCAAACGAATTATTGTTTGATTTATTTAATTTTTTAGCAGTTGATGGATTAACCATAGACATTAGTGGTACATCTTTGCAGATTTTACCAGCAAGTTATAGTGTTTTCAAATTGTTTGAAGAATCAAAATGTGTATTAAATTGTCAATATGATTACAAGTTTTTAACTTTTAGTGATGAAGAATACTACAAGTTTATTTTTCAAGGTTGAATAACATTACAGATGATTGAAGATGTGTCTAAAGATAATGTTGATTTAAAAAAAGGTGATATTATTCAATTTGTATACGATATACAAGCTTGAGTTAAAGCAACAGTATCTTATCAACAAGATGGAAACGATTTCTATTCTAAAGTAAGTTATCAATATATGGACATTAATCAAAATAATGATAATAAACAAAATGGTGAAGTTTATCCAACATATGGTTTTGTTAAATTAGTATTGAATGAACAATACTATCCAGATTTAGCAATTGATAATCTTGAAGACATCAATTATGCACAACACCAATTATTTAAGTGTTCTTTAGTTTAAATAATTAATTATTTCTTATAAGCTTTAATTAAATATGATTTGTCAAAAAAACTAGTGTGAAGTATTTCTTTTGCTTTTGGTGAACCTGGTTTTTGTAAGAATTCATCATATAAAGCAACAATTTCAGGGTTTTTATGACATAAACGAACTTGCATTAGTTCGTCTTCTTTATATAATGCATTCATTCTATTTTGACGAACTCTAGGAATAAATGGGAATTTAACTTTAGGTTGGCCACCACCAGAGATACATCCACCAGGACAGTTCATTACTTCAATTCAATCATAATGAACTTCATTCTTTAGTAATCGGTCAATTAATGCAACAGCATTATTCATACCATTACATACTGCTACTTTTACTACTCGACCATTAATATCAATTGATGCTTCTTTAATACCTTGCATTCCTCTTATTGATTGGAATACTAATTTATCATTTGGTAAATCTTTATTAGTTAAGTAATAGTAAGCTGTTCTTAATCCAGCTTCACACACTCCACCTGTAACACCAAATATTACACCAGAACTTGATCCTAATTGCATTGGTGAATCAAACTTACTATCTTCTAAAGTATTAAGATCAATATTAAATTCTTTAATTAGTAAACCAAATTCTCTTGTAGTAATTAAATAGTCTGTATCTTTTTTAGTTACATTTAATTCTTTACGGTTGATTTCTGATTTCTTTGCTGTACATGGAGCTACAACAATATGAATAATATCTTCTGGCTTAATATTAATCTTATTTGCGAAATAAGTTTTAATGATTGAAGATTGCATAGCAATCGGACTCTTAGCTTCTGAAAGGTTTGGTAACAATTGTGGATAAAAGATTTCACAATATTTAACTCATGCTGGACAGCAACTAGTAAATTGTGGCAATCGTTTATTCTCTTTGATTCTTTCCACTAATTCCATTGCTTCTTCCATAATTGTTAAATCTGCACCAAAAGTGATATCAAAAGCAAAATCAGCTCCCATCTTATGAATAATAGTTGGAATCTTTGATTCTAAGTTAGTTCCTTCTGGAAAACCTAATAATTCACCAAGAGCAACTCTTACAGCTGGAGCTACTGAAATAACAATCTTTTTATTACCTTTATTTTGTAATAAGTTTTTAATTTCTAAGTATTGGTAGATCTCATGAATAGCGTCTGTTGGACAAATATTGGCACATTGACCACAATTAATACAAATTGGTTCAATATCAGGATTGACTTCAAACATTTTAGCAACTGTGATATCATTTGTGCAAATTCTTTTACACATTCCACATGTGATACACTTGCTATCTTCTTTGATTAATGCATCATTATTTTTTGATATTAAAACTTCACGATTATAATCTCTCATAATTTTCAACTTTACGATATTTAATAGCAAAAGCAATATTTGATAATATAGCAACTGTTAAAGTAATAACTTGATATAAACTCATAGCAAATTGCATGCTAGCAAAATTATCAATGCTAGTTGGAATTAATCCAGCACTATATGACATTACACAGAAGAATCCATAAATTATTGCTGTTTTAGCAACTAAAGCAATGAGTGAAACTAATGCATAATTCATTTGTTTGTTAGTGAATAGGAATCTAAATATTAATACTAAACTTAAGTTTCCTAATCAAATAAATGGCATCATATAGCATGTATAGACAAATGATAGTTGAATTGTACCAACTAAACCAAGTGGTAATGATGACAATGAAGGCAAAGCACATCCAATAACTAAAGGTATGTATGATTTTGATGTAATTGCCATTCTAATTAAAGTTATGTTAACGATAATACCAATAATGATTTGGTTGTATTTGTTAATGTGACTAAGTCCAGGAATATTAGTTAAAATAGTCTGAACCATAATTGGAACAAAAAACAAAATCATGTAACAGATTAAATACTTTAAAAATGATTTCTCAACCACATAAATCTGGGTGTTATATTTATTAAATGCTTGCATATTTATTGCTTATCTTTCTTGTAATTTTATTTTCTCTATTTTAAGAGTATTTTCTATCAATTTATTATACCAAAAGAAGCATCGATTTTGCAACATAGCTCCTATAATACTTACATTCTGTGTTTAGCAATAAACATAACATCTTCGCCTTTATGTGAAGATTTTTTATTTATTGATACGGCTTTGAATAAATAATTTATTTGCTTCTTAACTAAATAACCAGTTTAGCGTCAAAGCTCAAGGTGCCTATTTATCTTATTTTCTTCCAATTCCTGCAACCACTGCCATAAAAAACTTCGCTTACATAAAAGTTTTACATATAATTTATGTATATGAAAATTAAATTGTCTAAAAAAACTAAAACTTTTCTTTCAGTTGCTACTGCGATTATTGCAAGTACAGCAGTAACAACACTATTGACATCATGTTCATCAGCAAAACAAAGCGATATCATTGACACAGGTGGATATGATAAAGAATATGGCATTAATGATGTATCATATGCCCGAATGGAAGAAGATTTTAAAACGTTATATAAATCTGACCTAGATGAAAAAAAATCATCTGGTGAGATTGAT
>Ga0247610_10002962_pt1 | contig 19067 bp, 10 predicted proteins | sample 174DNAGHGhighgp2_FD_193483 | JGI IMG/M metagenome (GOLD analysis project Ga0247610, IMG submission 193483) | Sheep rumen microbial communities from Palmerston North, Manawatu-Wanganui, New Zealand - 1742 DNA GHGhigh gp2 | ecosystem: Host-associated > Mammals > Digestive system > Stomach > Rumen...
GTATATGCGGTGTACGGGGTTCTCCAGATACACCCGCTTGTTTATGGTGTCTGTCCTCACCACGCCCTGGCCTTCGTCGCTGTTGTGGTTCACCACCAGGTGCACAGGACCGTCGGCCAGTGGGGTGACGCGCAGCATGGCGCTATGGCTGCTGCCCGTCAGTTCGAGCAGCAGCTGTTCGTCGGGCAACGTGACAGCATAATAATATGGGTGCGATGTCTCGTCGGCATGGCTGAAACGTGTGGCCCGCTCCTCTGGCGACAGGCGCAGGCGTCCTCCCAGTGCAGCCACGGTAAACGACCCGTAGTCCTGTGTGCAGCCGCCCACCAGCCAGTGGCTGGCGCGTATGCCCTGGAAGAGCGAGTCGGTGTAATAATATGGTGCCACGCATTTCTTCTCGGTGTCGCGTGTCTGCGGTGTCCAGAACGTCTGGCCGTGGGGCACCAGCACGGCGGGCAGCGTCTGGCCGTGCTCCTCGCTGCCTTTGCCGAAGAGACCGGCGCTGCGGGTGTTGGCGGGGGCGGTGCCCACCAAGGTGTTGAGCGCCGACAACTGCCACAGGTGCTCCAGACTGTGTATGCGCCGGGCCATGTAGTCTTTCACCGCCGACCACTCATAGCATCCGCCAGTGTCTGCTATGGGCAGCCGCTGCAAACGCTCGTTGTGCAGGAATGTCACCAGCACCCGGCCCTCGCTGTTTCTTGCAAACACCATTTGCAGGTTGGCGGCCATGGGTATTATCTGCTCCATGCCAGTGCCGGGCAGTGACAGCCGCATCAGGGTGAGCAGACGGTAGAGGGCCGTGTCGTGGCCGAAGCGCAGTGAGGCACCGTGGCCACCGACACCGATTATGCTGTCGGCCTCGCTCACTATGTTGCGCCACAGGGCTATGCTGCTGCGGGCGGGGATGCCATCGTTGAGCAGCGTGTCGCCGTTGATTATGGTCATGCGCTCGTTGTTAGCATCGTGTACGGCCATCATCTCCTCGCGCGTGAAAATGTCCCAAAGACTCACACTGAGCGGTATGTCCTGCATGTCGCTGGCTATGGTATGAAGCTCTGAGAGCAGCTTCTTAGGTTCCTTCACCTTTGTGCCATCTTTAAAAAGCGAGCCGATAAACCTGCCTGTAGAAATATCGGGCAGGCGTTTGGTCTTCGCCGACAGCTCTTTCAGTTCGTCCGACTCATGGTTTATATAGCTCATAAACACTGCCTCGGTCTCCGGCACAATAGTGGGCGACGCCTCCGAGCGTCGCACCCCCTCCTTCACCCCCTCGCAAAATGCCAACATTGATGTCCGGCACCGTGGCACTATGCTGGAACGGGCGCTGATCATAGCCCCAGGGGCAAACACCGCCGGGCACCGCTCCACCATACGCCGGGCTATGCCTCTGTGCTGTCTTGCGCCGAGCGGCGTCAGCTGGCCGGCATTGCCACGCGCGTTCTTCCATATCTTCTTCAGACGCCTCTTCACACTGCGGCCCAAAGAGGTGAGGTTGCTGTCGTCGGCAAACTGGCTGTTCACCCACTCGTAGCGACCCTCGTCGGGCAGCCACCGCGAACCGTGACGTCCGTAGTGAGAGATGTAAAAAACCTCGAATCCATCGGGAAACGGGCTGGCCGCCCCACCCGCAGGATTGCCGTTTTCCGCCCATTCCATCACATGGTCTGTTTCGGCAGCTATAGGGTAAGCGAAATACACTCCGCCAGTCTCTTCAGGGGTCAGCCGCTGTCCGTGGCAAACCCCAAATATCAGTGATGTTGCCAGCAAAGCAAGCAACCTTAGTTCCGCAAATTTCATCATACTCTGCATTTTTATTTTGCAAAGTTACAAAATTATGCCGAGATACCGAAACTATTTTGGAGAATTAACGAATCTATCCCCCCAGTTTGGAACTATCCAACCCTGAGTTAGAAACTATCTAACTCCCAGTTTGGAACTATCCAACCCTGAGTTAGAAACTATCTAACTCCCAGTTAGAAACTATCCAACCCTGAGTTAGAAACTATCTAACTGCCTCAGTCATGCCATGAAAACCTGCCCTAGCCCCTCCTTCAAGAGGGGGATTAGTTAGCTCTTTTGCTTGTAAAACCACTCCCCCCTCCTGCGGGAGGGGTTAGTGGAGGTTCTGCAACCAATGACTGAGCTGTAACGCCCCAAGTTACTGAACGTTAATAATTCCCAAAAGCCGAAGGTTTTGTCCTTTTTCGTTTGGCTGGTAACGGAGAAAAGTGTAACTTTGCCAAACAACCCCCAAAAACTTACCGATATGAGAAAAGTGTTATTGTTTCTTTCGCTGTTTGCTGTGCTTGCTGTCAGCGCCCAATACGATGAGGGCGTGCCGCGCAAGCGGGGCGTGGTGGTTCCCGGCAAGGGACATGTTGACACCGAACTGCTGAACAAGAAGATAGACCTTCAGCAAGACGTGTCACAACTGAACCTCACCGAGGTGCGTGTGCTGCGCAACGCGTTCTTCGCCCGTGCGGGCTATCCATTCAAGGACTCGTTCCTGCGTGGAATGTTCTCCAGCACGTCGTGGTACGACTCGCTGATGATGGAGTTCGACGGTGACACCGAAAACTTCCGCGAGCTGACAGACGCCGAGCAGGAGAAATACAACTGGCGCGAGGCCTATTATGTCAGCATCAAGGACAGTGCTGTGAAACTCACCCCGCAGGAGCAGGCGTTCATAAAGAAGCTGCAGGCTCGCGAGAAAGAACTGCTGACGCAGAACTTTGTTGCCACCGGTGGCAACAAGGTGAACAAGGACAACATCTATAACTCCATGCAGCTCACCGATGCCGACCCACAGCTCACAGACAGACTGCTGAAGCAGGGATTTGCCATAGTGCCCGCTTCACACGAACAGCTGTTCCATGTCTACGAGGCCAACGACTATGCCAGCCTGCCAAGCTTTGTGACTACCGACCTCTACCTGCAGCTGTTCCACCTCTATTTCGACTGCACGCTGCGCGACATGGAGGAGCAGAAGTTCGACTCGCTCGTGGGCCAGCTATGCCAGCGCTGCTACTCGGCAGTGGTGCTCAGGGGCAAGAACGAGACCGACAAGCGCCTGCAGGATGCGGCAGAGTGGCTGAAGACCTATTTCGCCATTGCCATGAACCTGCAGAAACCCGGCTCGGTGGCTGCCAGCGGCAAGTATGCCGATGACGTGGCCATCGAGGTGCAGAACGTGAACGCCAGCGAGAACAACCTCTCCGACTATCTGGGCTACACAAAGGTGAAATACGCCTACAGCCTGTACCGCCCGCGAGGTCACTACACCCGCACGGAGAAGCTGCAGCGCTACTTCCGCATGATGATGTGGCTGCAGACAGTGAACTTCGGCACTGACAACGACTCGCAGCTCCTCTATGCACTTACGCTTGCCGACATAGTGGGCGGCAACAAGAGCATTGCATCGCTCTACCGCAACATCACCGAGCCCATCACATACCTCATGGGACAGCCCGACAATGTGGACATCATGCAGGTCTACGACGTGATGCACGCCACGGGACTCACCCTGCAGCAGCTCGTTGGCAACAAAGCCAAGCTGGCCGAGGTGAAGAAGAAGGTGGAGGCCATTGCCGAAAAACAGACACGCATAAAACCGAAATACCTGCGTTCGTCGGTATATAAGGTCAACCTCATGCCACAGCGCTACCAGCCCGATGCCGAGGTACTGCAGGAAATGGTGGACTACGACAACAACCCCACGAAGCGAGGAGTGCCCCAGGGCCTCGACATCTTCGCAGCCATGGGCGTGTCGGCAGCCGAGCGCATACTCTTGCAAGAGCAGCACGAGGCAACACGCTGGAGCGGCTACCTGCCCATGATGGAGCGCATGAAGACCCGCATGAGCGAGGTGGACTGGCAGGAGACCATGGCGAAGCGGTGGATGAAGACACTGCAGACGGTGAGCCATAAGAACCAGCGCATGCCATACTTCATGCTGTCGCCACAGTGGGACAAGAAAAACCTCAACGCCATGCTTGCATCGTGGGCAGAGCTGAAACACGACGCCATACTCTATGCCAAGCAGCCCATGGGCGCTGAGTGCGGAGGCGGTGGGCCTCCCGACCCGGTGACAAAAGCATACGTAGAGCCCAACGTAACGTTCTGGAAGAAAGCCATAGAGCTGGTTAACGCCACCACCGACCTGCTTGACCGCTACGGCCTGACCACCGAGAAGAGCACCACGGCCGCCACATCGCTGCGCGAGGAGGCCGAGATGCTGCTCAAACTCAGTGAGAAAGAGCTGGAGGGGAAGACGCTCACCGACGAGGAGTATGACCAGCTGTCGAAGATAGGCTCATCGGTTGAGTATATCTCACTCGACCTGGTGCGCCAGCCCAGCCAGGACCTCTACGGGTGGAGCGACGTGCAGGGGCCAGACCGCAAGGTGGCTCTCGTGGCCGACGTCTACACCGCAAATGCCGACAACAATCCTGAACCCAGCATCCTCTACGAGGCTGTGGGACTGGCCGACGAGATATATGTGGTGGTAGAGATAGGAGGCATACTATACCTCACACGTGGTGCCGTGCTCTCCTATCGTGAGTTCAGACGACCCACGGACATGCAGCGTCTTACCGACGAGGAGTGGCAGCAGAACCTGGAGAGCCACCCGCGCGAAGGAGTGCCAGAGTGGATGGAAGAAATCATCGTGCCGCTGAAGGAGGCACCGAAACCCAATGATGAGTATTTTTATAGCTCTGGCTGTTAGCCTTCTGCTAAACGAGAAATTAGAAGTGAGAAATGAGAAATATGATTGCTCTCAGGCCAGCACTACCGCCTGCAAGTCTAATCATATTTCTCATCACTCACCGTTCACTCCTCATCTCTCACCCCTCACATCTCATTTGGAAATCGTTTTCACCGGCGACCTGCTTCTCGACCGGGGGGTGCGGAGGGCGATAGAGCGCAATGGCATTGACCACCTCTTCACCCCACAGATGGACTCGCTGTTGCTGGGGTCCGACGTGGTGGTGGCCAATCTGGAGTGTCCGGCCACGAAGATAAAGGCACCGGTGTTCAAGCGTTTCATCTTCCGTGGAGAGCCCGAGTGGCTGCCAGCGTTAAGGCGCCATGGCATAACCCACCTGAACCTGGCCAACAACCACTCCATGGACCAAGGACGCGACGGGCTGGCCGACACATGGCGCAACATTGCTGAGGCCGGCATGACCGCAGTAGGCACCGGACCAGACATGGCAAGCGCAGCACAGCCAGTGCTGCTTGCCACCATAGGAACGCACGGTTCCCGCCATTCAGAAGCCTTAGGAGCTCACGCTTCCCAAGGTGCTGACAGCATTAGTGTATGGCTGCTCACATCGGTGAGACTCACGCTCGAGAACTTCCCCTATCTGGTAGACCGCCCCTGTGTCAGCCAAGAGCCTATGGACTCGCTCATAGCACGGGTGAGAAGACTGCGTGGCAGACAGTCGGTGGTCATAGTCTCGCTGCACTGGGGGGCAGAGCACACCACAAAACCCGTTGCCTCGCAGCGGCTCGATGCCCACAGGCTGATAGATGCCGGCGCCGACGCGGTGATATGCCACCACACCCACACCATGCAGACCGTAGAGACATACCACGGCAAGCCAATATACTACAGCATAGGCAATTTCATCTTCGACCAGCCGAAACCGCTGAATAGCGAGGCGTGTATAGTCAAGCTCACCGTGACACCCGACACCGTAGTGGCTGCCAGCATACCAATAGAGATTAGAAATTGTGTGCCACATGTTTCCCCTGCATCCATTAGATAAATTCAAGTACTGCCCGGTATGTGGCAGCAATCAGTTCGAAGTCAACGACTTCAAGAGCAAGCACTGTCTGAAGTGCGGGTTCACCTACTATGCGAACCCCAGTTCGGCCACGGCGTCGTTTATCAGAAACAGCCGCAGTGAGCTGCTTGTCGCCGTTCGTGGCAAGGAGCCCGCCAAGGGCACACTGGACCTGCCCGGTGGGTTCGTCGATATGTACGAGACGGCAGAAGAGGGTGTAGTGCGCGAGATAAAGGAAGAGACGGGGCTTGATGTAGCAGCACCGCGATACCTCTTCTCCATATCCAACCGCTACCTCTACTCCGGCTTCGTGGTACACACGCTCGACATGTTCTTCGAGGTTTTCGTCGATGACGATGTTCATCCCAAAGCCGATGACGATGCCGCTGCGCTACAGTGGATGGCCATGGACAAAATAAACCCTGCCGACTTCGGACTGCAAAGTATCAGCCAGGCAGTAAGCAGGTATTTAGCCTGCATTATTCATAGGAGTTAAGAATTAAGAATTAAGAGTTAAGAGTTAAGAGTTAAGAGTTAAGAGTTAAGAGTTAAGAGTTAAGAGTTATTCTAACCTGTATTTTATTCACACTATCTTTGCCTCCAACCGCAAGCGGTCTTTCAAAAACCAATAAAAACCAGCAAAAACCATATAAAACCAAGTCTTGGCTCGATGCGGGCGAGGGCGCCCGCGCTCCCAGGCAAAGCAGAGAAATAACTGTTGAGTTATTCAGAAGTCTTTGTTGCGTAGATGAAATAGGCGATGAGGAGGATATATGCCACGAGGGCTGCCATCTCAGACAGCGGGTTGGCCATCCACTCCGACGACACGAAGTTCAGTCCTCCGAATCGCATCAGTGCGCTCACCACTCCCATCAGCGCACCGCCTGCGATGAAGCCGCTGGCAATGAGCGTGCCCTTCTCTCCGCGTGCGTTGTTGACAGCCTTGTCTTTCGACCGTGTGGTGACCCACCAGTTCACTGCGCCGCCCACGAGCAGCGGCAAGTTCAGCTCCAGCGGAATAAACATGCCCAGTGCCACAGCCAATGCTGGCATGCCGCAGAAATTGATGACAAGAGCTATGAGTGCTCCTATGCCGTAGAGCAGCCAGGGTGCCCCCTGCCCGTTCATCACCGGCTCTATGACTGCAGCCATGGCATTGGCCTGCGGAGCCACGAGATGGCCCTCCACCTCAGGGTCGAAGCCGTAGGTCTCGTTGAGCAGCATCATCACGCCTCCTACTGTGGCTGCCGACACGAGTGTTCCGAGGAACTTCCACGTCTCCTGCTTCTTCGGTGTGGTCCCGAGCCAGTAGCCTATCTTCAGGTCTGTGATGAAGCAACCTGCCATCGACAGTGCCGTGCACACCACGCCACCCATGATGAGTGCCGCGAGCATACCCTCAGTGCCGCTCAGTCCCACTGCTGCCATGACTACCGAGGCGAGGATAAGCGTCATGAGCGTCATTCCGCTCACAGGGTTGCTGCCCACTATGGCTATAGCGTTTGCCGCAACAGTGGTGAAGAGAAATGCTATGACGGCAACGAGCAATATGCCCACGATGGCAAACAGCAGATTGTCCATCACTCCCAGCCAGAAGAACACGAACGTTGCCAGCAAGGCCACGCCTATGGCAATGGCTATGAAGCGGAAAGGCAGGTCGCGCTGTGTGCGCACGTTGTCATGCGAAGTCTCTCTCACGGTCTCTGAGGGGGCAGTCATTCGTGCCACGCTCTGTTTTATCACCGGCCACGACTTCACTATGCCTATGATGCCAGCCATGGCTATACCGCCGATGCCTATCGAGCGGGCATAGTTCTTGAAGATGACTTCGGGCGACATCTCGCCCACGGTCTGTGTCACCACGGCACCACCCACTGTGAGCACCTGGTCGTGGAACAGCAGCGACATCAGTGGCACTATGAGCCACCATACGGCCACGGAGCCAAGACAGATATAAAGTGCATATTTCAGTCCGATGATATATCCCAGTCCCAACACTGCGGCCGAGGTGTTCACCTTCAGCACCAGCTTGGCTTTGTCGGCCAGCAGCTCGCCCCAGCCCACCATGCGGGTGGTCACGGTCTCGTTCCACCACCCGAAGGTAGAGACTATGAAGTCGTAGAGTCCGCCCACCAGGCCGGCCAGCAGAAGAGTGCCAGCCCCTCCTACAGCCCCCGAAGTTTTGTTGGCAGACGCAGGGTCTGTCGTGCCTCCCTCGGAGGCCGAAGAGGGGGCTTCCTTTTTCATTCCCGTCACCAGCACCTGTGTCGTTGCCGTTGCCTCGGGGAACGGGTATTTGCCGTGCATGTCGCTGACGAAATACTTACGGAAGGGTATTAGAAACAGTATGCCCAGTATGCCTCCCAATGCCGATGCCATGAACACCTGCATAAACGATGCCGACATTTCCGGGTACTTCGCCTGCAGTATGTATATAGCTGGCAGTGTGAAGATGGCACCTGCCACCACGGCGCCACTGCATGCACCTATCGACTGTATGATGACGTTCTCGCCAAGCGCCTTCGAACGGCGGGCTGCCGTCGACACGCCCACAGCGATGATCGCTATGGGAATGGCGGCCTCGAACACCTGGCCCACCTTAAGGCCCAGATAGGCTGCGGCGGCCGAGAAAAGCATGGCCATAAGCACACCCCACGTCACCGACCACGTGGTCACCTCGGGATAGTTGCCCCCAGGAGACATCAGCGGTTCATAACTCTCTCCTTCTTTCAGTTCCCGAAATGCGTTCTCGGGCAATTGAGTCTTTATCTCTTCCATAAAAAAAATGATTTCAGTTCCCTGCCACTAAAACCTGATGAGATAGTACATCAGTGCGGCAAAGACAAGCAACAAGTATGAGCACCCCTTCCATATCTTTCCAAACACATAGCATGCCACTATGAGCAGCGCCACCATGAAGACGTCGGTCGCACTGATGTTTATGGGCTGATAGTCGGCCAGGGCGTCCATGTCAATCCCGTCCACGCCGCCAATGTCGCGACTAGGGGTGTAGCCGTCGTCGTTATCGTCGTAGTCCTGTGCCCACAATCTTATGTTCCAAAACACCACGCACAGGAAGACCCAAAAACGAAGCGAAAGATTGTCTAATAATCTCATTACGGCTGCAAAGGTAAGCAAAAATCCATCAAAAAGAGAGATTATGATGCTAAAATACTATAAAAATGCTTTATAGTCACTTTTTTTTATTACCTTTGCAGCGCTTTTATCATAGCACGGTCTAAAAATCGGACATTTCTGCCCTGATAGTTAAATGGATATAACAAGGCTCTCCTAAAGCTTAGTTCCGGGTTCGATTCCCGGTCGGGGTACAAGGGCACGCTCCACAAGGGTGTGCCTTTTTTCGCATCATCCTCGACATGCCGCTCAACAAAGAGAAAACGCTGAAAGAGCTCACCCTCCGCACCCTGTCGAACGATGTGGTGATAGGCCTGATGGGCATCACGCTGCAAAGGTCGGAATAAAAAACAAAGTGTAGAAGTTGCAATTATTAAAAATATTTTTGTAACTTTGCAGCATGAAGCCAAAACCGCTTATTATTCTATTTATACTATATCTCTGCACCCTGCCAACGTGGGGTGTAGAGATTTCCTTTTCCAACTATAACAACACCATACGAGACAACCTGTGGCAGTCGTTCCTCAACCCGCCCGACAGCATCCGGGTGGGCTGCTACTATTACTGGGTGAACGAACAGGTTGACCCTAAAGGCGTGAAGGCCGACCTGCAATGGATGAAGGACAACGGCATCACACTGGCCTTCCTTGCCACCGACATCCGCAACCGCACAACATATAACAATCCCTGGAAGGGGCAGACGTTTGGCAAGAACAAATTCCAAAGTCGTCTATGGTGGAAGAACCTGCGCACGGCCCTGAAGACGGCTGGTGAACTGGGCATCGAAATGGGCATCTTCAACTGTCCAGGCTGGAGCCAATCAGGCGGGCCGTGGGTGAAGCCCGAAGAAGCTATGCGCAACTGGACACCGCAGGGCATTGAGGTGTGCAAGACCAAGGAGGGCACCGACGTGATGTGCTCACCCTGCTCCCCCGAAGCGCAAGGACTTGAGGTGGACAAACTCTCGAAAGCTCATGTCCAAAAGCACTTTGAGGCGTTTATCGGCAAGATACTCCGCCGCATCCCACAAAAAGAGCGCCCAACGCTGACCACAGTCGTCGTAGACAGTTGGGAGCGCGGCAAGCAGAACTACACCGACTCCATCTTCGTAAAGTTCCGCCAGCGCTATGGCTACGAACTTGACTACACAAACGAAGACTGTAAAAAGGACCTCGACCGTCTGATAGCCGACCTCGTGGCATCAGAGTATATGGGCGGACTGACAGAGAAGGCCCATGAGTATGGGCTTCGCACGTGGTGCGAACCATACGCCCACAGTCCCTTTCCTGCCAACAGCATCAGCTACGGCAGTGCTGCCGACGAGGTGGCGGCAGAGTTCTGGGTGGACGACCGCAAGTTCCGACAGAAAGAGGTTGATGCGGCTTATGGGGCAGCCCGTCGCAGTGGCAAAAACCGTGTGTGGGCTGAGAGTTTCACCGACGGCTGGCCAGAGTGGGCCAAAGACGACTGGAGCTTTGAGAAGCTGAAGCCCATTGCCGACCGCTATTTCCATGCCGGCATCAACGCCACCATCCTGCATGTGATGATTTCTCAGCCAGGTGACAACCGCAAGCCCGCCGTGCGCCCATGGTTCGGCACATGGTTCGACCGCCGTAGCAAGAACGCCAAAGAATTGAAGCCACTGGTTATGTACCTACGTCGTTGCAACTTCATGTTACAGCTGGGACATCCGCTCAACGGTGCTCCCGACGCCCGGCAACTCGACGATGGTACTACCATCCACTTTACAGCAGACTCCCAGTTTGAGATAGTCTTCCCCGATGGGAAAAGAGAACTATGGAATCCGGAAACTTTGCAACCATGAGCAACAGACCCGGCACAGATGCGGACAAGCCATAAATCAGCTTCTCGGTCGGGTACAAGTTTTTAGGCGGGTGTTTTTTGTAACAATCCTTATTCCAGGAACTCTATCTCCACGATGCGCAGTTCACTCTTCGTGTCGCTGCCACCCTTCGCCTTGAAGAGGTCCAGCTCGCCGGCTGCGGGTTCGGCCACCTCCACTATACCGCCAAAGGCATCCTTGTCCTTGCCGGCACCCTTCAGGCGAATGGTTATCTCATCGGTCTTGACAGCCTTGGCAGGCTTCAGGTGCACATAGCCGAGGCTGCGCTCCGTATCTCCACTCCATATCAGCTGGCGGCCGGCAAATATCTCCAGCGGATAGCTGCGCAGGCGCCAGCCCGTCAGCTTCACGCAGATGTCGCTGACCAGGGCCTTGCGCTCCAGCCGGTAGGTCACCCAGGCGGTGGACAGCTCGCCATTGTTTTTCCACTCCGACAGCTCGTTGTCGTCGTAGCTGTTGGCGGCATGTTCGCTGTCATAGCCTGCCTTGGCCGACACTATGTCCACGCCCCTTGCCTGTTCACTATATGACGGTGTGGGCGGCGTCTCGCCACGGTCCAGACGGCCCTTTAGCGCGAGCGACGGCAGATATGTGGCTACGTCGACGGCCTGGCTCTTCACCTCGTGGAAGACGGGTTTCACCGCCTCTGCATAGGCACCGAGGCCTATGGTTCCCGGTGTAGTAGTGGTGCGGACAAGGACTCTGGCCACGCCACACTCCAGTGGCAGGCTGTAGGCCCCTACGTAGTTGTCCGACGTGTTCTTGGTGTCGGCAGCGTCGAGCAGCCCTTCCCTCCGGCTGCTGTCGGCCTGCTGCATGGCACTGTTGTTGCGTGTCCCTATGCCGCCTATCCACTGCGCCTCGCCGCTGAGCGTGAAGTGCACCATGCGGTCGTCGAGGGGGCATCGGCGCCCCTGCTTGTCCACCATCTCTATCTGGTAGAGCACCATGTCGGCACCGTCGGCCTTGGTGCCGAGAGGGTTCTGCATGGCTGTCAGCACCAGATGGTCCGCCTCGCCGGCAGTCTCCAGCTTATACGAGCTGCCGTCGGAGCCCCTGGCCTCGAGCGTGCCGGGCTCGTAGGCCACGTTGTCAAAGGTGAAGAGGTAGTGATAGTCGCGCTTGCCCTTGCCCAGCGGGCGCCCATTGAGGAAGAGCTCCACCTCGTCGGCGGTGGAGACGACATAGACGGGCTTTTTCAGTTCAGAGTGCGTAGTGCTTAGCTCATAGTTCCAGTGGCCCACGATGTAGGTGCGCGGCTGCTCGTCGTCCACCCATCCGCTCCACATCACTTGGTGGGCATAGAAGGCGTCCTTGGGTATGCGCATGGCGTCGGTGACACCACTGGTGCGGTAGTTTGACTCGCCGCGGTGGTGGGTGTTGGTGTCGGAGAACACTATCTTCACTCCGCCCGCCGACACGCGTGTGCCTGTGCCGGGGCGCTCCTGCCAGTAGTCGTACCAGCGGCGCACCATCTCCACGGCAAAGCAGTCCATGTTGTGGTTGTAGTCAGCAGCCGGTTTCCCCCGGTACAGCGGGCCGTCGCCTTCCTGGTGATAGGGATAGCTGTAGCTGTCCCAGTATTTGCGCAGGCCCTCGTCGCGACAGTACTCCATGGCCCACATGGGATGCTTCTTCGACTTGTTGATATAGAGCATCTCGCCGCCATACTCCGCCTCGTCCACGTCGAGCATCTCCCGGCTGCCTATGGCCCGTCCGCCGCAGGGGTCATACTCGTCGCGTATGGCCTTCATCTCCATCATGTGCTCGGGGCTGATGCTCTCGTTGCCACACTCGTAGAAGAGTATCGAGGGGTTGTTGCGGTTGTAGATGATGGCATCGCGCATCAGTGCCGTGCGCTGCTGCCAGCGTGGTCCCTCCACGTCTTTCTCGGCATCGCCTGCGGGCATGGCCTGTATGAGGCCCACACGGTCGCACGACTCCACGTCTTGTTTCCATGGTGTGACGTGCATCCAGCGCACAAGGTTGCCGCCCGACTGCACCATCATGTCGTTGCTGTAGTCGCTGAGCCAGGCGGGCACACTCAGCCCCACGCCGGGCCACTCGTTGGAGGTGCGCTGTGCATAGCCGTGCATCATGATGCAGCGGTCGTTGAGCCACACCTTGCCCTCGGCGAAGCGTGTCTTGCGGAAGCCTGTGCGCGTGGTGACCGTGTCTACGGGTGAACCGTCGACCACGAGGCTGGTTTCTACAGTGTAAAGGTAACCATAGCCCCACGTCCAGAAGTGCATCCCCCCCACGGCCTGGCTGGCCGTGGCCGTGCGCATCTCGCCGGGTTGCAGCGTCAGCGGCTCGCCCGTGAAGCGTGCCACCACCTTGCCGTCGGCATCGGCCATGCTCACCTGCAGAGAGAAGCGGTGGGCCCGTGTGTCTTCGTTTCTCACCTGCGACTCGGCGTGTACTACCGCCTTGTGCCCGGCTATGTCGTAGTCGGTGGCATAGACGTAGGTACCCGTGGTGCCCAGGTTACTGTAGAGGGGCAGTGTCTGGTAGAGGCGGCCGGTGACGTGCAGGTAGACGTTCTTTGGTATGCCGCCATAGTTGGCGTTGAAGTTGCGGTCGTTCCACTGGTAGCGGCTCTCGTACTGGCGCGAACGGTATGTCCAACTGTTGTCACAGCGCACGGCCAGCACGTTCTCGCCCTCTATGACAAATGGTGTGAGGTCGAATCCACATGCCATCACCCCGTTCTCGCTGTAGCCCAGGTGGTGGCCGTTAAGGTAGAAGTCGGCACCCTGGCGCACACCCTCAAACTCCACAAACAGCTTCCTGTCCCCTACCCCACTCACTGGGAAATGCTTTCTGTACCAGACTATGGTGTCGGTCAGGTCGACGATGTCCTTTTTGAAGGCCTCGCCGCCGTTGAAGGCATAGGGCAGCGTGACGCGCTGCCAGCGGTGGTCGTCGAAGTCGGGAGCCGCCGCCTCGGCCACGTCGCCCACCGCCAGCAGCCAGTCGGCGTTGAAGTTTTGTTTCTCACGGGCATCTGCCGGCATGGGCATAGCGATGATGGTCAAGAGGATAGCCGTCAGGCTGGTTAGCAGTTGTCTCATATATTTTTTTGCTTTGTTTTCTTAGAGAGTTGTAGCTCAGCTTTTACAATCTGTTTGCAAAGGTAATGATTTATTAGAAGAAAAAAGACTGTTTCCCGAACAAAATTCAAACTTTTAGAAATATATACAATTAGACATATTGACATTTAGTCTGCTGTTTTTTTATTTTCAGCTTTTTTATGCTGTCGTTACGAAAATAATTAGTACCTTTGCACCCGACAGACATTTCAATTATGCGAAAGAGTTTATTCATCACCATAGTTCTTGCGACCATTCTTGCCTCGTGTTCTGGAGGGAAGGCGAAGTACCGCATCGGTGTGTCGCAATGTTCAGACGACATCTGGCGTGACAAGCAGAACGCCGAACTGCGCATGGGTGCCTATTTCCACGGCGATGTGGAGCTGAAGTTTGCCGCCGCCTACGACAGCGACGTGCGCCAGGTGCAGCAGATAGACAGTCTTGTGAACGAAGGCATAGACCTGCTCATCGTGGCGCCAAACCAGGTGCAGACCATTTCTCCGGCCATCGACCGGGCATACGACCGGGGCATACCCGTAATTGTCTTCGAGCGTAAGACCAGCTCTCAGAAATACACCGCTTTCATCAGTGCCGACAACTACGAGATGGGCCACGTGCTGGGCGAATACTTCGTGTCGCTGCTCAACGGCCATGGGTCGATACTCGAGATAAAAGGCCTGGAAGGCTCGTCGCCCTCCATAGAGCGGCACAAAGGGTTCATAGATGCTGTATCCAAGCATGAAAAAGGAGAGGCAATCGACGCAGGCCAGGCCACAGCAGCCGTCAGAGTGGTAGGGTCGCTACAGGGCGACTGGACCGAGGAGACCGCCTACGAGAAGACTAAGCAGTGGCTGGCCGAGAACAGTGATGTGCACGTAGACCTGGTGTTTGGCGCCAACGACCGCACGGCCATGGGTGCCCGACGCGCTTTCAGCGAGCTGCCGGGCTCTTCGCTTCCACTGTTCTGCGGCATCGACGGTCTGCCGGGAGAGAACGGAGGCATACAGCTGGTGCGCGACTCGCTGCTCTACGCCTCGTATATATACCCCACACACGGCGACCAGATAATAGACCTGGCAGTGAGCATACTCGACGGCAAGCCGTTTAAGAAGGAGACCATGCTCATGTCGGCCCTCGTCACCCACGACAACGCCAAGGAGCTGCAGATGGAGAGCGAGGAGATAATAAGGCAGGCCGAATATCTGGACCAGTTGCACGACAAGGCCGACATCTACCTCCGCGAGCTCGACACCCAGCGTGTGGTATCCTATCTCGCCATGAGCATCGCGCTGCTCCTCATCGTGGTCTTCGTGCTCTTCTATCTCTATCACCTCCGGAAAATAAGCATGCAGCGCGAGCGCGTGGTCAACACACTGTGGAACATGGAGCTGCCACACGAAGGCCCCCCTTCGTCCCCCGAGGGGAGCACGGCAGACTCTTCCACTGCCAGCAAAACTACAGAAGCCCCCTCGGGGGCAGTAGGAGAAGTGTCTCCCTCCGAGGACGTAGGGGGAGCGTCTTCCTCCGAGGCTGTGGGAGGGGCGTTCATCACCCGTTTCCGCGAGTGCGTGGAGTCGAGACTCGACGACAGCGACCTCAGCATCGACGACCTGGCCGCCTTGATGAACCTCAGTCGTGTGCAGCTCTACCGCAAGGTGAAGGCCGTCACCGGCTCGTCGCCGGTCGAGCTGCTGCGCAACGCACGCCTGAAACGAGCATACCAGCTGCTGCTCACCACCGAAAAGAGCGTCAGCGAAGTGGCATACGCAGTAGGCTTCACTGCGCCATCATACTTCACCAAGTGCTTCAAGGAAGAGTATGGCATGGTGCCGGGCGAAGTAAGGAAATGACAACACCCAATAAAGACAAACGAAACTACTTAAAAGCATGAACTACAAACTAATCTCGGCAAGTCTCCTCGCTTGCCTGTCTCTGTCCACACATGCCCAGACTGCCGACACCAGCCGCCGCGCACTCTGGGCCAGCATCAATGGTAAAACCGACGCCTCACTGGGCAGCTACCAGCAGCACACGGGCAAAGTGCTCGTGTCGTGGCGCATGCTACCTGGCGACGACGCCAAAACAGGGTTCGACCTCTACCGCACCATAGGGACAGGAGAGGAGAGGCTCGTGGCATCGCTGAGCAACCGCACCTGCTTCCAGGACGCAACGTTCAGCAAGAGCGAGAACACCACATACCGGCTGACATACAAGGGCAGCAAAGAGACACTCGACACCTTCACCCTGACAAAGGAGCAGGCCAGCGCCGCACTGCCATACATCAGCATACCCCTGGCCGACACGAAGGATGTGTATGAGAACACCAACAAGATAGTCTACACCGCCAACGACGTCAGCGTGGGCGACCTCGACGGCGACGGTGAGTTTGAGATAGTGGTGAAGCGCCTGCAGAGCGTGAAAGACGCCAACGGCAACATCATCAGCGACGGCTCGGGAGCCAGCTACTCGCAGCAAGACTGCCTCTGGGCCGTCATCTGGGACGCATACAAGCTCGACGGCACCCTGCTCTGGCGTGTGAAGGGCGGCCCCGGCATCATACTCGGCAACTCGTCGAGCTTCGCCATTGCCGACTTCGACGGCGACGGCTGCGCCGAGATGGCCATACGCACATGCGAGGGCACGGTCTTCGGCGACGGCGAGCAGATAGGCGACACCAACGGCGACGGCAAGACAGACTACCGCACGTGGGGCAACCTGAACAAGCCCGACGAGGACGACCGCGGATGGGTGGACCACTACAACTCGGCCGGACCCGAGTTCATAAGCATCATCGACGGAAAGACCGGGCGAGAGCTGGCACGCGACAACTTCATCAACCGCGAGACCAGCGAGTCGTGGGGCGACGGCTACTGGAAGCGTGCGTGCTCCTTCCGCGTGGGCGTGGGCTGCTTCGACGAGACGGGCCTGCCCTCGGTCATCATAGGCCGTGGTGTATATGCCCACAGCGTCATCGAGGCATGGGACTGGCGAGGCGGCCAGCTGACCAAGCGCTGGCGCTTCGACACCAACGACGGCGGCACCGGTCGCGACGGACTAAGGCACAGCACATACGCAGCACAGGGCAACCACTCGCTCAACGTGGCCGACCTCGACGGCGACGGACTCGACGAGGTGATGTACGGCTCGATGGCGGTAGACAACGACGGCATAGGACTGTGGAACACCCGACTGGGCCACGGCGACGCCAACCACGTGGGCAAGTTCCTGCCAGGGCGCGAGGGGCTGCAGATGTTCCACTGCCTGGAGACCGGAAAGACGATGGTGGCACTGCACGATGCACGCGACGGAAGCGTGATATGGAAGAAAGACGCCGACAAGGACAACGACACGGGGCGCTGCATGGTGGCCGACTACTCGCCCACCACTCCGGGATGCGAGTTCTGCTACTACAGGAGCGACCTCTTCGACCAGGAAGGCAACTCGACAGGCATCTCCACGGCGGGCTGGAAACAGGGATTTGCAACAGTCATCTGGTTCGACGGCTCGCTCTCCCGGCAAGGGCTGTCAGAGGAAGGCATCATTCAGAGCGTGCCAGGAGGACGGACATTCACCATGTGGCGCTACAGCATGGCCATGATCAATGGCACAAAGGGCAACCCGTCGTGGTACGGCGACATGCTGGGCGACTGGCGCGAAGAGATCATCCTGCCCGACGCCACACGGCTGGCCGACATAAAGATTTTCTCCACCTGGTACCCCACAGCCCACAAGTTCCCATGGCTCATGACCGACCACTGCTACTGGATGAGCACGCTGAACCAAAACATAGGCTACAACCAGCCCACAAACACCGGCTACTACCTGGGCAGCGACCTGAAGAGCGACGCCACAGCATGGGCCGAGGCCGAAAAGGTGCAGAACAAGCCCGTCACACAGGCCGTAAGGACGGTCACCACAGCTGCCGCCCCACGCTCTGGCGCCATCTACAACCTCGCCGGGCAGCGCATCACTTCTCCGGGCAAGGGAATATACATCAAAGACGGGAAAAAAGTAGTGCTGGAATGAAGTTAGAAACCATCTAACTCACAGCCAATTTGATTTGTACATAGCCAAGAATATCTTATGAGACGCAGTGTAATAAGTAGCCATCCCATCCTTGCTCTGGCGGTAAACCTGTTGGTGGTGTTCGTGCTGTTCACCCTCTGCCGACTGGTGTTTCTGCTCACTAACTGGGGACTCTATGCCGACACCCTGAGCTGGAGCCACGCCGCGAGCCTGTTTGCAGCCGGCACCATCTTCGACACCTCGGCCATACTCTACACCAACGCCATAGTCATCCTGGCGTTCCTGCTGCCGCTGCACTGGAAGGAGACCCCACTATATTATAAAGTGGTGAGGTGGGTCTACGTGTTGTGCAACTCTGTTGCCCTCTACTCGTGTCTCATGGACTGCGTCTACTTCCCGTTCACCGGCAAGCGCACCACTTGCAGCGTCTTCGCCGAGTTCAGCAACGAGGGTGTCGGCGAGATGGTGAAGATATTCGCCGAGCAGTTCGCCTTCAACTGGTACCTGGTGCTGCTGGCCGCCCTCTTCTCCTGGGTGCTGTGGAAGTGTTTCCGTAGCGCCGAGCACAGTGCCGGCAACACCCCCTCCACGGCAAAGGTCCGCCACAGTGGCCGGTTGCTGCGCTACTACGTCCTGCAAGTGCTGTCGCTGGCCATTGCCGTGCCACTGTGCATAGGCGGTATGCGTGGCGGTTTCACCACTGCCGTGAGACCCATCACCATCAGCAACGCCAACCAGTATGTGGACCGCCCTGCCGAGACCGGCATTGTGCTCAACACACCTTTCTCCATCTACCGCACACTGAGCAAGAAACCTATGCGCACGCCCAACTACATGAGCGACGAAGAGGCACGCACACTCTACACCCCGGTACACACACCGGCAGACACGCTGGCCTTCGAGCCGAAAAACGTGGTGGTCTTCATCCTCGAGAGCTTCAGCAAGCAGCACTTCGGCTTCTACAACAAGACGCTGCGCGGCGGCACCTACACCGGCTTCACGCCCTTCCTTGACTCGCTCATTGCCCACGGGGGCATGACATGGCAGTACAGCTATGCCAACGGCCGCAAGAGCATCGAGGGCATGCCCAGCTCACTGTCGTCGCTGCCCAACTATGTGGAGCCGCTCTTCCTCACGCCTGCATCGCTGAACCGCATG
>Ga0247610_10002968_pt1 | contig 19049 bp, 12 predicted proteins | sample 174DNAGHGhighgp2_FD_193483 | JGI IMG/M metagenome (GOLD analysis project Ga0247610, IMG submission 193483) | Sheep rumen microbial communities from Palmerston North, Manawatu-Wanganui, New Zealand - 1742 DNA GHGhigh gp2 | ecosystem: Host-associated > Mammals > Digestive system > Stomach > Rumen...
GTAATCGTCACGGAGATTGGTGCTGCGTCCGTCAGTAGTCACCTCCAGTTCCAACTGCTGGTAGCGTCCGCTGAGTTCGATATCGGTGGTGGACAGCACATCGCCATTGATGCGCACGAGTGATTCAGAAAGGTATATAGGCACGCGCGCGATAGTGTTGTCGGGGTTTCCGTCCTCGTAGATGGTGATCTCGTAGCGTCCGCTGAGTTTGAGACGCATGTCGTCGTTCGGGAAGAGAAAACGGTAATGGGTGTAGATTTGCTGGGTGTTGAGCGAAGGCGAGTAGTCGGTTATGTCCTGCGTGGTAAAGCCATCGATATAATCGAGAGTGGTGAGATTTTCCGGCGTGCCATCGGCGTTGGTGTGGCGGACTGTGTAGGTGTATTGGCGGAAATCCTGACTCATTTCGTCGAAAGAGATCTCGAGCAGATGGCCGTTGGCGTCACCTTCGGCGCCTACGGGGAACTGACTGCAAAACAAGAACGGTCGCTCGGGCATAGAATAAGGCTCGCCTGATTCGGCGTTGATATATTGCACGCGCAGCGAGCGGATCTCGCCGCCATATGCCACACCAAAACCTGCGCAAAGAGTTGCGCACAGGGTTAGGGCGAATAGTATAGATGTATTAAATCTCAAAATTCTGTTTGTTACTTTCGTCAATTGGCTTTTAACTGATGTTGTTTTGCATAGTCAAGATACAAAAATTATTCCAAAAATGCCAATCAGTCGCATTTTTTGTAAAAATATTTGCAAATGTCATTTTTTTATGCTACTTTTGCACCCGCTTTTCGTCAGAAGTAGCCGTTACGGGTATTTCTTTCGTAGAGAGCCGCCACTGTGGCTCAGTTGGTAGAGCAACGCATTCGTAATGCGTGGGTCGCCGGTTCGAGTCCGGCCAGTGGCTCAGAAAAAAGACTGCTTGGGCAGTCTTTTTTTTGTTCAAGCGAGTGAAGAGCGGGCAGGGATATGATACATAAAAGGACATTTTCCTTTGCCGTAGGTATCGCTCTTAGCCTTTGCCGTAGGTGTCGCAGAATATGTATTTTGTTTCCTCTTGCGGAACGGCAAGCGGGAACTCGAGTGCGGTAGAGAACATGCTGTAGTAGTCAGTCAGGAATTGCTCGGCAATATAGACTTGCATCTTGGCATCTAAGTACACGATTGTTTCTTCGCCGCCGTTGCGGATTTGCTCCAGTTGGTTGTCCAAAGCGGCCAGGCGGTCAAGGAGCGCGCGTAACTGATTGTCGTACTCAGCGACAGCGGCTAACCATTTCTCGGCGTTTTGCCTGTTCCATTGAGCAATAATGGCATTTTCCTGTTTGCGACCTTGCGTCCACCATGTCGGGAAAGGAATATCCTTGCCCTGATTAGCTTCGGTGCAAGCGTTCCAATTGTTCAAACGCTCTTGCAAGTCGGACTCAATCTGAATCACCTGTTTGCACTCGGCGGAAGTCTTCCAGCTGTTGACTATCTGCAAATTGAGATTCTCTAGTTTGTCGGTCAGCATGTCCATTGCGGCGTTGCGTAGTTGTTGCGCTTCGATACTGATGTCAGAGACTTGCTCACCGATTTTGCCATATTCGCCATCTTTTGAGTTGTCCTCCGCAACGAATTGTTTGGCTTTGGGTGCATTGGCTGCAAGTTTGCTGTAGAGTTCGGGGTATTTCTGCTTGAGGAAAGCCTCTGCCTGTTTGGGATTGCTCATCGCCATTGCCATGAATGTTCGTGCATCGGCTTGGGAGATGTTCCATTTCTTGGCGTAAGCGTCAGCGAGCACGTTCATCACCTGCTCCTCGGTGGCTTTCTCAAGGTTCAGACCTGAAGACATGAGGACTTGCATCGTTTCTTCTTGTGAGAGCATCAGTCCCTGTCGTGAAGCGTCGTTGATGAACTCTTTCTGTTGTGCCTGTTGTTGTTGCAGCCTGTTGCCGGCAGTCATGATTTTGCTTTGCAACTGTTGCTGCTTTAATTGTTGGGAAGTACGGTAGTCCATTGCTCCCTGCTCCCACGCCATAGCGCCTTTGTAAGCGTATGTTGTTTTGGCTTCGGGTGACAAGAGATCGTTGACGGCAGGCATAGCAGGGCGTTTGGCAAGCAAGTCGCTCAAGGAACTGAACTTCATGGGCGTGACCGCTTCTTTGGCTTCGAATCCGCCTGCAACGATGTTCTGCAAGTCTGTCTCGATATAGCTTTTTTCTTCCTGATCGGAACTTGATTGGTCCGCTGATTTTGGAGAAATTTTCTCTGCAACTTTTTTCTCTACCTGTTTCTCTACGGCTTTTTCCACCAAGCCATGGAAGAACTGTGCGTTAACCGGCATAGCAAGTGCAATACTCGCCAATGTCATGAATACATACTTTTTCATACTATAAGTAATTATCTGTTGGTTGCGGTTGTGCTGCGTTTGTTACGCTCCCAAATGTCGTCTAAAAGGACGAAAAACTTAACCCGCTGCAAAGATACAAAAATTTTGGCAGAAATGCAAATGAATTGGCTTGTTTTTGTCAAAAATCTTTGATATTTCTTGTCAAAGGCATAAAATGGCGTTTTTTGCGTAAAACGGAGTGCAAGGTTGTGCGATGTACGTGACGTGTGAGCAGGCTGATGTGGAGTTTGCTTTTTTCAGGTAAAATGGTACTCTATAGTATATATACTATGTATATATACGTGTTGCGAAACAAAATGAAAAATGAGCCTTTTATCCTACGGTTATCCTATGGTTATGTTGCGGTTATCATGCGGTAAGGGTCCGATATGGTATCGAAAACGGAGTGGAAACGGAACGGAGATGGAGCGGGAATGGAGTGGGGGATGGGTGAGGGATGGGTGAGGGAGGATGGATAGGGTGCGAAAGTGAGATGAAAAGAAAAAGTGTCGAAAAATGCAGGTGTTCGGAGTAAAAATTTGGGAAGATTGGTGAAAAGATACATTTTTTTTGAAAAAAAAGCAAAAAGTTCTTGCAAATTCAAAAATAATTTAGTATCTTTGTACCGTTTTTGCGAGTATGTTACGAAATGTTACGAAACGCAGCAGCTTGTGTGCGCACGCGTAAAGCCTTAAATAAATATAGTGAGCGTGCGTATAACGAACGGCAAAAGAAAGTAATAAAGCGAGTGAGCGTGCGTGCAAAAGCAAGAGAAAACGCATACGTACTATGAAACAAGCCTACAGCTCGTATATAAATAAATAATATGGAAAATACAAATCGCAGTTTAGGTCAGCTGTTTAATCTCAGCTTCGGATTCTTCGGAGTGCAGATAGCTTACGCTCTGCAATCCGCCAACATTTCCCGTATCTTTGCCACGTTGGGCGCCGATCCTCACCAGTTGTCGTTCTTCTGGGTGTTGCCGCCGTTGATGGGCATGATAGTGCAGCCGTTGATAGGCAAGTACAGCGACAAGACGTGGACGCGTCTGGGCAGGAGAAAACCTTATCTGCTGGTAGGTGCTCTGATAGCCGTGGCTGTGATGGTATTACTGCCGAATGCAGGTGACTTTACGTTCTCGCAGGGATTATTCCTGGGACTGAATGCCGCGATGTGGTTCGGATTGTTCAGTCTGATGTTCCTGGATACGAGTATCAACATAGCCATGCAGCCGTTCAAGATGATGGTAGGCGACATGGTGAACGAGGAGCAGAAAGGTACAGCATACGCCATTCAGTCGGCGTTGTGCAATGCCGGTTCGGTGGTGGGATATGTGTTCCCGTACTTCTTCTCATGGATAGGAATAAGCAACCTGGCACCTGAAGGCGTTATCCCTGACTCGGTGAAGTGGTCGTTCTATATCGGTGCTGCGATTCTTATCGCGTGCGTACTTTATACATTCTTTGCTGTGAAGGAGATGGATCCGGTGGAATATGCGAAGTTCCACGGCATTGATCCGAAAGCAGAGAAGAAGGAAGAAGATCCGGGCTTTGTTCGTCTGCTGATAGATGCTCCTTCGACGTTCTGGACAGTCGGTCTGGTTCAGTTCTTCTGCTGGAGTGCGTTCCTGTTCATGTGGACATATTCGAACGGCGCTATTGCCTCGCAATGCTTCGGCTGGGACGGATTGTCAACGGCTGTTGCAGAGTTCCAGAATGCAGGTGACTGGGTAGGAATAGTATTTATGGTACAGGCTATCGGTTCGCTGCTGTGGGCAATGGTTTTGTCGCCTCTGGAGAAGCTGGTCGGCAACAAGGGTGCATACGCGATTTCGCTGGCAGTAGGTGCGGTAGGATTCATATCCACGATGTTTGTCACGAACCAGTACGTGCTGTTTGTATCGTACGCGCTGATCGGCGCTGCTTGGGCAGCGATGCTGGCGTTGCCGTTCACGATCTTTACGAACTCGCTGAAAGGTGAGAACATGGGATATTATCTGGGCTTGTTCAACTGCACGATCTGTCTGCCGCAGATCTGCGCCGCGCTGGTAGGCGGATTGGTACTGAAATACTTCTGCTCGGGCGAGCAGGTAGGAATGCTGGTAGTCGCCGGTGTGCTGCTGCTGGTAGGTGCTGTGGCGGTATTCCTGATTAGGGAGAAAGAGGACGAGTAGTTTCGTATTATACCAGAACAAAACACAAACAAACATACATTAATCTAAACAAAAACACAAGCAAATGAAAAACAATCAACTTTCATTACGCGCCGTGCTGATGTCGTTTCTGCTCGTAACAGGGATGTCAGCGTTCGCTCAGATGACTGTTCAGGGAACAGTTGTCGATGCTGCGAATGATGAGCCGATTATCGGTGCATCAGTGCTGGAAGTAGGTACCACGAATGGTACGATTACCGATTTCGACGGAAACTTTACGTTGAACGTCAAAGCCGGCGGCAAGTTGTCAATTTCGTACATGGGCTACAAGACTCAAGAGCTGGACGCCGCCCCTACGCTGAACGTCCGCATGAGTGAGGACAGCGAGCTTTTGGACGAGGTGGTTGTAGTAGGTTACGGTGTAGTCAAGAAGAATGACGCCACCGGTGCAGTAACCGCTATCAAGCCCGACGAGATGAACAAAGGTCTGAACACCAACGCAACCGACATGATGCAAGGTAAGATTGCGGGTGTGAACGTAACGTCCAACTCCGGTAAACCGGGTGACGGAGCTACGATTCGTATCCGTGGCGGTTCATCGCTTTCAGCCTCGAACGACCCGTTGATCATCATTGACGGTCTGGCAATGGATAACAACGGTATTCAGGGTGTGTCGAACCCGTTGTCGATGGTTAACCCGTCGGATATAGAGACGTTCACAGTCCTGAAAGACGCTTCTGCTACGGCTATTTACGGTTCGCGTGCATCGAACGGTGTGATCATTATCACCACAAAGAAAGGTGCCGCCAACCAGAAGCCGAAGTTCTCGTACGAGGGTAACGTATCGATGAGTAACCTTGTTAACCGCATGGAGACTCTGAGCGGTAATGACATCCGTAAGTATGCAGCCGATCTGGGGCACCCGACTTCGAAGACCAAATGGTTGGGTCTGTACAACACCGACTGGCAGGATCAGATCTATCGTGCCGCGATCTCGACCGACCATAACTTCTCGATCACGGGCGGTGTGAAAGATATGCCTTACCGCTTCTCGATCGGTTATACGAACCTGAGCGGTGTAGTAAAGACCGACAACATGCAGCGTGTGACTGCGAGCATGAACCTGTCTCCATCGTTCCTTGACAAGCACTTGACCTTCAACCTGAATGCGAAAGGTATGTACATTTACAACCGTTACGCTCCGGGTGTAGTAGGTGCTGCCCTGAACATGGACCCGACACAGCCAGTCAAGGGCGGCAATCCGAGCCGTTATGACAGTTCGGACGCCACGATCAAAGGTGCCGGCGGCGTAGTAATGACAGAGACCGACATAGCGAACAAGTGGTTCGGCGGCTTCTACCAGCGTGCAGCCCGTGCGACGTATTCTGACGCAGCGTGGCCCTACACAGTTAACCGCAACACGACGGGTAACCCTGTAGCAGCTCTGGAGCAAGAGAAATATACAGCCAACTCTGGTTCGTTTGTAGGCAACCTGGAGGCTGACTATAAGATTCACGGTTTTGAGGACCTGCGTTTGCACGCCAACTTCGGTGCCGACTATTCAGCCGGTAAGTCGCTGACGTCAATCAGTCCGTATTCGTTCTCGAACCACTATTACGGTTGGGAAGGCTGGGAGAAGACACGCAAGTACAACTTGCTGTTCACTGCCTACGCACAGTACTACAAGGACTTCAGCGAGACCCAGCACTTTGACATCATGGCCGCCTACGAGTGGCAGCACTTCTACCGTGACGGTTCGCGCGACGGTTGGGGCAAGTATCCTCAGGACTCGCAACTTGCCGACGGAACGCCAAACCCGAAAGCCGGTCAGATGTACGAGCAAGGGCGTTCGCAGTACGAGTGGGTGACTGAGAACTATCTGGTATCATTCTTCGGCCGTTTGAACTGGACAGGTTGGAACCAAGTAGGTATAACCGCCACGTTCCGTGCCGACGGTTCGAGCCGTTTCCACAAGAACAACCGCTGGGGCTTCTTCCCCTCTGCAGCACTTATGTGGAAGATCAAAGAGAGCTTCGAAGGTCTGCGTGACAACAATACGATCAATGAGTTGAAACTTCGTGTCAACTACGGTATAACCGGTCAGCAGGAAATCGGTCAGGGTGACTATCCATACTTTGCAACGTACTACGTAACCCAGCCTCACGCATACTATCCTGTAGGCGGTGAGAACGTACTGCTGGATGATAAAGGTAATCCTGTACTGGACGCCGACGGTCTGCCGTTGTACTACAACTATCGTCCGGACGCAGTAAACACCGAGTTGACCTGGGAGAAGACCACAACCTACGGTGTAGGTTTGGACTACGGCTTCCTGAACAACCGTATCTCGGGTAGCTTGGACTACTACTATCGTGTAACGAGCGACCTGATCAACGTGGTTAACGTACCAGCCGGTGCCAACTTCCGCAACAAGGTAGTAAGTAACATCGGTTCGCTGTACAACCAAGGTGTAGAGTTCTCGATCAACGCAGTAGTGATTGACACGAAGAACTTCAAGTGGGATCTGGGCTACAACGTAACCTGGAACGAGAACAAGATCACGAAACTGAATGCAGCCGAGAATGATGATTCGTATTACGTACCGACAGGCGGTATCAGCACCGGTACAGGTGGTACGATTCAGGCACACAAAGTGGGCTACGCAGCCAGCACGTTCTATGTATATAAGACCGAGAAGGGCGTAGATGCCAACGGTCAGCCAATGTACTACGCAATTGACCTGAACAAAGACGGTCAGGTTAACGGTGACGACCGCTACATGTACAAGAGCCCGATGGCTCCTGTCACGATGGGCTTCCAAACGAAGTTCCAGTTCTACAACTTCGACCTTGGTCTGACGTTCCGTGCTTCAGTAGGCAACTACGTATATAACGGCGTATTGGCCGGCACAATCTACAATGTAGCACCGGACAACGTATATACGAACCTGAACGGCGGTTACTTCGGTTTGACGCGTTCGGCATACAACACGTACTGGAGCGGTATGAAGTCGGACGGCATGGTAGCCAAGGTATGGGATGAGACGGCACAGGCATACACCGACGGCGGTGCGTTCAGCGACTGGTTCCTGACCGACTACTTCGTAGAGAATGCTTCGTTCCTGCGCTGCGACAACATTACGTTGGGTTACTCGTTCAAGACCAAGAGCCAGAAACTGAGCGGTCGTGCTTACGTAACGGTACAGAACCCGTTTGTAATCTCCGGTTACAAGGGTCTGGATCCGGAAATCTTCGGCGGTATAGACAACAACATCTACCCGCGTAGTATGACTTCGCTGATAGGCCTTAGCTTGCAATTCTAATCATCATGAAAGGAGAAAAGAATATGAAAACGATAAATAAATATTTGATTTGCGGTGTCGTTGCTCTGTTCAGTCTGACAGGCTGCGTTCAGGACCTGGACGTAGAGCCCAAGGACAAGAACAAGATTATGGTATTTGACCAGGATGCAATATTCACCAAGTGCTACGCCACACTTGCTTTGACAGGTCAGCAAGGTCCTGCGGGTAGCGGTGACGTGGATGATATCGATGAAGGAACATCTGCATTCGTTCGTATGATCTGGGAGCTTCAGGAGTTCCCGACCGATGAGTGCTGGGTAGGTTGGAACGACCCGGGTCTTCCCGAGATTCGTACTGTACGCTGGAACTCGCTGAACCAGTTGGTACAAGGTTTGTACTACCGTTTCTACTTCAACATTGCTCTGTGCAACCACTTCCTGGAGAACGCGAAGGCTGACGGTCAGGGTGCAGCACAGATAGCCGAGGTACGTTTCCTGCGCGCGTTCAACTACTATTACCTGCTGGATATGTTCGGCAATGTGCCTTTCGCAGAGAAAGTTAACGCCGACAAGAAGCCTCAGTACACACGTGTACAGTTGTTCGAGTGGCTGGAGACCGAGCTTAAGGATCTTGAGACCATGTTGCCGGAGACCCGCTTGAACGATTTCCGCGTTGACCGCTATGCAGCAAAGATGCTGCTCGCCCGTATGTACCTCAACGCTGAGGTTTATACCGGTACGGCTCAGTGGGACAAGGCAGCCCAGTATGCCAAGGAAGTTATGGACGGTCCGCACAAACTGCATACGACCAGTCTGGGCGGTGTATATACCCCGTATCAGGAGATGTTTATGGGTGACAACTACCGTGTAGCCGGCGGTGCTGCAGGTGAAGGTCTGCTGAACATCTATCAGGATGGAATCAATGCACAGTGCTGGGGTGGTTCAACGTTCCTTGTAGCCGCTTGCCGCGACAAGAACGTATATGTCAACCCCGCAACATCCGAGGGTTGGGCAGGTTATCGCTGCTCGCCGGAGTTTGTGGCAAAGTTCATTGATATCACCAAGACCGAGACGACACTCTACAACGAGTTTGATATGCCGACCGTACTGGGTGACGACCGCGCAATCCTTTGCTCGAAGCTGAACACGGGTGCGCATGTCGTGGTAGCTGATACAACAATCAAGACAGCCGACTCGATTCGTACCCGTGGTGATATGGGAGACTTCTATCACGGATGGTCGATGGTTAAGTGGACAGGTCGTTACATGGAGAACCCGCTTGGTGAGGACATTACTGTAGCTCCTCACGGCACACAGTTCCCTGACACGGATATTCCGTTCATGCGTGTAGGCGAGGCCTATATGACCTACGCCGAGGCAATGTTCCGCCAGGGTCATGTAGATGAAGCAACAGCTGCCGTACAAGTGTTGCGCGACCGCGCTCACAACAGCAAGTCGTTCACAATGTCGGAGCAGTTCCTGCTGGATGAGTGGAGTCGTGAGTTCTATGCCGAAGGCCGTCGCCGAATCGATCTCGTTCGATTTGGCAAGTTCGCAGGCCCGAACGCAGACTATCACTGGGAAGGTCGTGGCGGCAATACGTCCGATAAAGGTCTGGTCGTTCTTGACGCAAAGTACAACGTATATCCTATTCCTGAATCTGACATCGTAGCCGGTGGCTTGAAGCAGAACGAGGGATATTAATCAGAAATAAGCTAATAACTTATTCAATAAACAAAATCAATTAACTTTTAAATTTTAAACATTATGAAACTGAACAAATTGATGTTTGCAGCCGTAGCATTCGGCGCATTGACGTTTGTTGCATGTAACAAACAAGGTGACACTCCAGTAGGTCCAGTAGGTCCAGTAGGTCCTGGTGGTGGTGACGATCCCGAGCCTGAGGTGGAGATTCCTGAAGTAGCTGCTCCGGGTGCAGGCAAGGCAACTATCGTTATCCAAATTCCTGAAGGCACAGAGTGCAACGGTATCGCATTCAAGGGTACTCTGGACGGTGCTGCATGGAGTGGTGAGAATACCTATGTAGGTGAGGGTACTGCTGCAGCAGGTCCTGATGCTTGCATCAAGTTTGAGAAGATTGCTGACACCAAGGTTTGGTACAAGGCAACTTACACTCTTGGCGAGGCCGGTTTGAAGGGTAAGATCTGCTTGATCTACACTAACGACGGTAGCTGGCAGGGCCAGGCTGTTAACTGGGAGATAATCGATGATTACACCACAGCTGACAACGGTCAATCCAATGACGGCAACCTTGAGATCTACGGCGAAGGTCTGGTATATGTAAAGATCGGTGGCTGGCAGAACTCTGAGTGCCTGGTTCCTGAGGATTACAAGATTACCGTTATCGTTCCTGAATTCTGCGATGGCGAGTTCGATATCGAGTTGATTGGTAGCTTCTGCGGTTGGGCAGATGACGCAACTGTTGCTCTAGCAAAGGTTGAAGGCAACAAGTACAGTGCAACCATCAAGGCTAATGCCAACGCTGAATGGAAAGTTCGCGGCAAAGGCAGCTGGGACAAGGAGATCCAGATCTACCGTGCTGAGGATGATCCTGCCACAACAGACTTCGACGAAGCTGACACTTGGGGCGGTGTTCCCAACAATGTGCTCGGTGACGTTAAGGACGTAACTGTTGACTACAGCGACGCAGAGAAGTATCGTTGGAACGTTTGCGGTAGTAGCGCCGAGGAGTAATCCGATTCGCAACCAAATAAAACACATAGCCCGGGCGAGAGCTCGGGCTATTGTTTTGACATGTGGGTATGTATTGATTCCGTCTGTTGCGGGTTATTGCGTTACCTTCTTGTACTTGCCCTCGATGATCAGCATGCCGGGCAGGATCTCGCCGCCGCCGGTTTTCTTGAACAGGGTAGCGTTGAGTTCGGAGTCCTCTGCGTGCTCGAGCACGGCGTTGTAGCGGTTGTCCCATATCTCGCCTTTCACGGGGCGCAGGTCGGCAACGTGGCGGTAGGTAGATGTCTGCTTCTCGGGATCAATCACGTGCTCAATAACCTGAAACTTCGACTGCTCGGTTATACCTTCCTTCATGCCTATCTTAGCCGAGTAGCCGATGATCTTGCCTTTCTCGTTGGTGACAATCTCATAAACGGGTGTCTTGACCTTGAAATCCTCGTAAGCCAGTTGCAGTGCCGCAATGTTCTTATCGATTGAGCGGGTACAGATCATCTTGACGAGTTCGTGGCGGTCGTACTTGCCCTTGACCTCCGCCTTACCGTCGTATTCGTATTCGTGCGCGACGTACTTCATGCGGAAGGTGGTAGAGTCGTGCAGAAACGCGGGGATCTTGTCTTTGTCCGGCACGGCGGAGTAGTAATTGTTGTAGAAGATAGCGGCAATTGAGTCGTTCCATTGCAGTTGAAACAGGTAGGAGTGGGTCTTGACCGTGAATCCTGTGAACAGGTCGGCAACCTGCCCTCCTGTCTTAGCCACATCTCTGCCGACCTCACCGCCAGTCAGAATGTCAAACACACCTCCAAGGATGTTCATGGTCATTTTGGCTACGGCAGCTCTCTCCTCGGTGGTGACGTAGGTTATGTCGTTGACGAGCATGAACGTGTTACCTATCAGTTCCTCTCCTGCATCTGATAGGGCCGCCACGCCTCTGGCGGTGTGCCCTGCCAGCTGCACGTCGAGGTCGGAGGCGTTGTATTGCCCACGCTGCTGAATGAGTCGCATGTTCATGGTAGCGGCGGTGAGCAGCAGCGAGTCTCTCTCGCGCTTTTCGAGCGAGGTGTCATGTGTGATCGAATCAATCCGTGCCAGGTCCCACCCGAACCACTTGGCAACCATCCATTTGGCGCAGTTAGCCTCGTTGAGTATGCGCTCAAGCATCTCTCCGTTGAGGCGGATATCCTCCTTGTTGAGCGTCTTGCCGTACTTGGCTTTCACCAGACCGTGCGAGTTCTTGCGTACATCAGGAATGCGGTCGTTGTCAATGACGCGGATGCCGATGGTGTGGTCGTCGTACTTGTCGGACACAGGAATACTCTCAAACGCCTCCTGGATGTTTCTTCCGAACGTATCCTCGGAGTGATAGATTATCGCCTCAGCGAGTGCGCTACGGCGGTAGGAGAGTTGTTCGCCGGCTGATAGAGCAAATGCTCCTACTGATAGCAGCAGGAGCATTGCAGACAGATATGTCTTGGGAAACCTTACCATGGCATGAACGAGGATATATGCGTGGTGATCGGTTGCTGCCCTTTGCCGAAGGCTACACCTACGTCGCGCATGGCGTGAATACGTTCTTTCTCGATATCCACTCCGTCCTGGTACTTCTTCATCTCGAACTTCCAGTCGTCGAGTACCTTGCCCTTGATTTCTTTGTAGAGTTCCATCGCTTCGCCGTAGCACTGTGCGTCGGGATAGATCTGACTGAGGAACTCGCCGGTAGCGTCGGCTGTTATCACGTCCTGCCCGGCAGCCCAGGTAGTACGTGCCTTGGCAAGATTGACGTTACACAGGTGGTCGATGTACTGCTGGTAGATAACCTTGCCGGCAGCCAGTGCGTCGGCGTACTTGTCGCACTCGGCAGGAATGGTGGATACGATCCACAGCGCCTCCTCGAAGTTCTTCTGCTGTGCAAGCAGTTGCGCCTTGGCGATCATCTTGTCAGCCTGGGAGTTGTAGTAGTCCAGCACTTTCCGTTTGCCCTCGGCTACGAACTTTTTCATCTCCGGGGTGTTGAGCTTGAGTTGCTTGAGTGCGTTCAGGTAGCACCTGGTATCCGTCTCGCCTATGCCTTTGACGGTAGTGGTTGTGGTGGCGAATACGAGCTGGTTGTAGTAGTCGGCAATGTACAGTGCCACCTCCAGTGTCTCGGAGATCTTGGTCGGCGGTCCGGCAATGATATCCTTGCTGGTAGGAATAGCGCGTGCGGTGATAAAGAACTGCCCGAGGTAATCCATCGAAGCAATGCCGTTCTGTGTGAGTAGGGTGTTGAGTTTCTGCTCAATCAGTTGCTTGGACGCAAGCGGAGCCGGTTCAACAGGTTCCTCAACGAGTACGCGCAGTGCGAGAGCAGCCTCCGGTGCTTGAGATGATTGTGCTTGCACGCTCAGCGTCATGCCGGCAAGCAACAGTATGATAAACGATTTTTTCATGATCTCTATTCTTTTTACGATTTAACTGCTTACGGTTTACTTCTCGCCCAGTACGAGTATGCACTTGCCCAAGCCTCTGTTCATCACCTTGACAGGTATGTTGAACGGCTCTTTGCGCAGGTACGTACGCAGTTGGCGGGCAAAAGCCTCTGTGTCGATGGCTACGCCTTTGGCGTTGTAGAGCGGGATACGCACCTGCTCGTACGATACGTAGTTCTCCGATGAACCGAGCTTGGTGAATCGCCCCTGTACGGTGTTCTCTGCCATCCAGGCGTCGATCACTTCGGACAGTTCCTCTTTGTCCGGTCCGACCTCCGACTCCAGATCAATCCCTGCAGCGTTGTCGGCGAACACGCGAATGTCCAGCGCCACCTCTCGTCCGTTGGCAAACAGATCGTCGAAGTAGTTCTGCAGGCGGTTGTTGAAGTTGTCGATGTGTGCTACTACAGCCTCCTCCAGCAGGACGGTCATGTCTGCCGAGAACGACGGGCTGCTCGTTCCGTTGCTGCCGCCTATACTCTTGCCGGTGTAACTGTCTTTGCCCTCCAGGATGTAACTGAGGGTACGTTTCGGACCTTGCTCTTTGACTTCCCAGGTCAGTTCGACGATTATATCCGCCTTGGCTACGCGCAGCAGATTGTCGATGGGCGACTCAGCCAGTTCGTTGCCGGCTTTGCTGCTTACGATGTTCTGCTCGGCTGTCTGCTGACGGATGATCTTGAGTTGCTGCTCGAGGTCCTTGAGCGGAAATCCTCGCTCAGCCATCAGGTCGTTGATCTTAGCGATGGCGAGTTTGAGATCCATGCTGGTGCGCAGAGCTTCATCGTAGTCGGCAATCTGTGCAGTATGTCCCTCGCCGTCAGGTATCTCTTTTGTGAATCCGTTCTGGTAGCACCATGCATCGCTGGGCATAACCATCAGGGTTGGTTTCTTGGCCTGTGCACCCGCGATGAGCGAGCATGCCAGACAGGCTATCAATACGATACTTTTCTTCATAACTGTTTACCTTTCACCTTAGATGTTTACGATTATTGTTTGAGTATGCCGTCCGCTATTAGTCTTGCTTTCAGTTCGTTGCGGAACACGGTTACGGATACTTGCGCAACGACCTGTGCGTCAGTTCGTGCGAAGTTCGACGACAGGATTCGGCGCTGGCGCAGATTGCAGTAGTTCTGCCACGGTCCGCCTTCGGCAAAGAATGCGTTGAGGTAATCCTCGTATTTCTGCTCGGCGTTCACCTCCAGGAGCAGTGCTTTCTGCGGTTTGACTGTTGCGTCGGAAGACTCTACGCCAAGCAGTATAACGTCGCGTATGGCTTGCTTCTGTGCTTTCTCGTAGGCATCCACGGCGTTGCGTGCGCAGCCGAACGCGCGGATCGTATAGGCGCCATCCAGTTCGGAGGCAATGATCTTACTGTTGTAGTCGTAGTACGCCTGCGAACGTCGCGCACCACAGCCTGCCAGCACCACCAGCATAGTGATGACTGCCAAGGCTATAAATGATCTCTTGTTCATGATGTTTGATTTGTTATTTCAGATGATTGTTCGTTTCGCAGCCAACGTGGCTGCGGGCATTATGCGGTGGTCCGTTAGAATCCTGATCCCAGACCGCGGATCACGCCTGCCTGCTCGAGGGCTTTGCGCAGCTCGTCCTTCTGAACGCTGACGATAATGCCGACCTTGTACTCCTTGCCCACCTTGACAATCTCCTGCGTGGCGCCGGTGAGGGAGACGTACTTGTAGTACTCGCCTTTGTCGGACAGGAAGTTGCGAAAGTATTCCTCATACTCCATCTCTACGCCCGGATGGCTGGCGAGCGGCCGTTGAGCCACGCATCCGTTACCGCCGGTGTAGCCCTTGAAGATCACACCATGTACGGCGTTCTTCATACATTGCTCGGCAGCCACACTCGGACGCTTGGAGTAACTCCAAACCTTGACCAGATAGGTGCCTTGCGTGCCGTTACCTGCACATTCAATCTCGTAGCGGAAATGCTCGGTATCTTTTTCCGCTTTCTTCTTTGCGCCTGCAAAACTCGGCATAGCCATCAGCATGGCCATGGCAAGCAGTAAAAATGTTCGTTTCATATTCAGTATTGGTATTATGTATGTCGTTTGCTTGGGGCAAAGCCCTATTCGCCTGCAAAGATACGAAAAAAATATGACAAATCCAAATAATCGGAGAGATTTTTTATCAGTAGATAAAATTGTTATATGTTATTGTTAATCAACCTGCTATTTGTAATTGATAAGGAAGACCTTTTCAGTAGCGCGTGTGATGGCGGTGTATAGCCATCTCAGGTATGTTATGTCACGTTGCTCGTCGGGTACGGGTCCTTGGTCGATATACACGTGCCGCCATTGTCCGCCCTGCGCCTTGTGGCAGGTCACGGCGTAGGCGTAACGGATATGCAGGGCGTTGTAGTACGGCGATTCGTAGATTGTGCGGACGAGCTCCTTGCGGTTGTGTATCTCAGGGTAATCTTCGGCAATACGGTAGAACAGGTCTTGCTGCATTTGATAGACCTGCTCGTCGGATTCGGCTTGCAGTATATCCAGCCAGACGGTAGCTTCCATCTCGCGTTCCGCCTCGTAGTCGATGTTCTGCAGCGTGGCGTCGGCGAAGTGAAAGCCGTACAACTCGCGGAAGTTACGGATGCGTGTCACCTCGAACATGTCGCCGTTGGCTATGAACGTGCCCGCCGCCGGTTGCTTGTCTCCGTTGCCGGAAGCAGGGGAGTGCTCCTGCTCATAATCCTTGCCCCAGTAGTAGTTGTTCTTGTTCACCATTACGCGGTCGCCGGCAGAGAGCTGGTCGTCTTTCCAGAGGATATACGATCGTACGCCCTGATTGTACATGTTCGTGCGTCGGTTGGAGCGCGTTACGATGAGCGTTTGCGCCATGCCGCACTCGTTGTACGACCGCTCAATCATCGGCTGCACATCCACGCCGTTGAGTATCACCGTGTCTGGTGCGGCTTGGATGTCGAAGTGCTGTGCTGTAACGGGCTGAAACGTTGCTGTCAGCTGCTGTATATGCCGGCGTATAGCCGTGGCGTTGCTCAGTATAGCCGAGGTGTCTGCCTGTCGTGCCACCTCGGTCAGGGTGTAGGAACTGATATGCAGCCCTGGTACGTTGTACTGCGCCATGTGGTCGTCGCTGAGTGCGGGCGAGGTGTTGAAACCTACCGGCGGCAACTGCGCCGAGTCGCCTACGAGCATTAGCGAGCAGCCCTGACCGTTGTACACGAATCGCATCAGATCGTCTAGCAGACTGCCGCTGCCGAAGGGGGACGACAGGTCGCGAACGTTCGATAGCATCGAGGCTTCATCCACGATGAACAACGCGTGGTGAAACAAGTTGTCGCCCAGGCTGAACGACTCCTTGCCAAGTTCGTTCTGACGGTAGATATATTTGTGAATCGTATAGGCTGTTACTTTCTCGTCGATCGAGGCATAGCGGCTGAGCACTTTCGCTGCCCGACCTGTGGGAGCCAGCAGAATACATTTCTGCCCGAGGCTGCGCAAGGTGCGCACGAGGGCGCTGACGATTGTTGTCTTACCCGTACCGGCATAGCCGCGCAGGATGAACAGTTTGCCTTCGGTGCTGTCCAGCAGGAATGTGCCGAGCATGTTCACCAGTTCGCGCTGACCTGCGTTGGGGATGAACGGCAGTTCTTCACCCTCTTCGTTGCGTGCTTGAGTTCGCAGATTGTGGAAAATTCTATGTGAAATGAAGTTTTCGAGCAAAATATTTGCAAATGTCAAAAAAAAGTTGTACTTTTGCAGTCGCGTTTGTGAAATCGTCTTTGATCGCAGCGGCTCAACGCTCATCGCTCGACACTCAACGCTCAACTATTCCATAGGGAAGTCCTGTACGACCAGCTCCCTCCGAACTCCCCCAGGTCTTGACCGAAGCAAGGGTACGAGGTTGTAGCGGTGCGATGCAGATCGCTTCCCTTTTTTCGTGCCCGGCAGTCAGCTGTCAGTGGTCAACGCTCAACCATTCTTCCCAATGTATCGTAGATCTTGCCGCCTCGTATGATGTACAGGGTGTTACCTTGCATGAACTTGACGGTAGCCGGTGCATTAGCAGTGCTGTTGATTGTTGTGGTGCGTCCCAGATAGGCGGCGTATGCGTTGGGGATGCCGTAGCCGTATTGCCGTGCATCGGGGTTCTGGTAGCGGTCGGCGGAACGAATGATCCGTTCGCGTATCTTCATGGCGTTCTCGTCCGGCAGTGCCGACCACAGGGTGGCAGCCAGCCCGGCAATCAGCGGTGTGGCGAAGCTCGTGCCGTGGCGATAGACGATCTCGCCGTTGGTATCTATCAGCGCAGCGCTCACTCCTACGGCGCACACGTCCGGTTTGACTCGGTTGTCGGCACTTGGCCCGTGGCTGGAGAACGAGCTTATCTCTCCCTGCACGTTCACAGCGCCAACCGTCAGTATGGAGTCAGCGTCAGCCGGTACGGATACCCTCTCCCACATCTTGTCGCCATCGTTTCCTGCAGCCACACATACGAGCATGCCTTTGCGTGCTGCTATGTGTGCTGCGCGGCTGGCGCGAGTAGTCTTGCCGTCAAGTGCGTCGTAGGTGAGCGTCCACTCGTCGTTGTCGAACATTGCATAACCGAGTGATACGGAGAATATATTCGTACCCAGCGAGTCGGCTTTCTCCAGTGCGGCTACGAGGTTATCCATCTCTTTGGGCGACTCGGTCTCCGCTTCTTCGGAGCGCATGAGATAGTAGTCGGCAGCCGTGGCAGCACCGGTGTATTGGTCGGTCTTTCCGGATATCGAACTCAGGCACAAGGAACCATGGGTGCCGGTGTAACCGTAGAAATCATCAGCGTCGTCGGTGAAGTCGAAGTGTCCGAACTCCTGCGATTGTCGGAAGCAGCCGAGGGTGTTGGCGTTGGTGAACCCGCCATCGCACACGGTGATGAGTATGCCCTGCCCGTGGTAGCCCAACTCGTGCAGCGGCTGGAGGTTGTACAGCGCGAGTTGTGCATCGGTGGGCAACTCGTCCAGCGCATGGTTGGTTAGCATGGCTTCGGCAGGCATACTACGGCGTTTGCTTACGGTGCTGCCTTGCCTATCCATGCGTGTAGCCTCTACGGCGGTCACAAACGGCAGTTGTGCAACGGCTGCAGCCTGCTCGTCGGTCATCGAGCATGTGGCACCGTTCATCCAGCGCGAGGTGTGGCAGATCGTTGCGCCGTGCTGGCGCAGGCTGTCGAGGTAGGCGGCATGAACGGGATAATCGAGTTCGTCAGTGGCAATGTTCCACTTCGCGCGTTGCTCAACGGCACGCGGCGAGAGGGCAGGTGTGGCTTGCACGGGCTTGTCGGCAAAACTGACGAAAAAGATGTTGAGCAGGATAAGCAGGAAATTCATATCTTGTAGTGTAATTATCGGTGTTCAAGTAAAACGACGTTCTCTACATGCTGCGTGTGGGGGAACATATCCACCGGTTGGACCTTGGCTACACGGTAGGTGCTGTCAAGCATGGCGAGGTCGCGCGCCTGGGTGGCGGGATTGCAACTGACATACACGATACGCTGCGGCTCGGCGCGGAGGATAGTGGCGATCACATCCTCGTGCATACCGGCACGCGGCGGGTCGGTGATGATAATATCCGGGCGGCCGTGCTCATGCATGAAAGCATCGTTGAGCACATCTTTCATGTCGCCGGCAAAGAACAGAGTGTTCGTTATGCCGTTGATCTCGGAGTTGACCTTGGCGTCCTCGATCGCCTCGGGCACATACTCGATACCGATGACCTGCCGCGCCTGACGCGCAACGAAGTTGGCTATCGTGCCGGTGCCGGTGTAGAGGTCGTAGATGAGTGGACACCCCTCCGGCTCCCCTCTCAGAGGAGAGTGGGAGGATGGGGTGAAGGCGAAGTCGCGGGCGACCTTGTAGAGCTCGTACGCCTGCTCGGTGTTCGTCTGGTAGAACGACTTGGGACCAACCTTGAACTGCAAGCCCTCCATCTCCTCGAAGATATGATCCTGACCGAAATAGACATGAATATCCTGATCGGCAATCGTGTCGTTCATCTTCAGATTCTCGACATAGAGCAGGGAGA
>Ga0247610_10002973_pt1 | contig 19035 bp, 25 predicted proteins | sample 174DNAGHGhighgp2_FD_193483 | JGI IMG/M metagenome (GOLD analysis project Ga0247610, IMG submission 193483) | Sheep rumen microbial communities from Palmerston North, Manawatu-Wanganui, New Zealand - 1742 DNA GHGhigh gp2 | ecosystem: Host-associated > Mammals > Digestive system > Stomach > Rumen...
ATGTTATAGAGAGTATTATAGCAGAGGTTTTATAGATGACAATTATGCTGCGTACTCTCTTATACTGATGATTATCACTGAGTATTTCTTCATGCAGATGTTTATATTCCGTAATCCTGAGGGATATATAAATAGTAATGTTAATGTATGCAGAGATGATCTAGTTAAATTAAAGAAGATGTTTGGCTTAAAGAATAATGCAATATTCTGGTATGCTGGGCAGAACAATGCCAGATTATGGAGAGAAGCGATTGCTGATGCAGGTGTTGGATTCGTTCCTCATCACTCATTGATAGAATGGTTAAATATACTTGATAAAGATGAGTAAAATATTAGAAAATTATTGTCTTATCCACCATAGAGTAAAATCTATGGTGGATTTTATTTACTTAGGAGAGTGATCAAATGGATATAAATAGTTTTACTGCGTCTAGCTTAATGGATATGGTAAAAGATCGAGTAAATTATACTAATCATACCAATTATGCTGGCGGAGATGATTATGTGACTTATACCAATTATACCGATGAAGATGACTACGTGACTAAGAATTATAAACCTCATATGGGATATCCATTTAATGAGACATCTTCTGTTACTAAGAAATCTGGGTATACAGTAATAAAAATTCGTCCTAAAGCAGAATTATACCATAGCGATGGTAATGATGGCTGGGATGCTTATGATGATATCAGATATAGATGTCCAACATGTAATCGATTAATTGGAGTTTATAAATCTGAAACAGCTTGTGACAAGTGTGGTACATTTTATGACTGGGGCGATAGACCAGCTCGTATAGTTATAACTAAATCAATTCAGTGGGATTAGGGAGAGTAAAGATGAATTATGCTGGAATTATTACAGATGATATTGCTAACGGCGATGGTATTAGAACCAGTCTCTTTGTTTCTGGGTGTAGAAACAATTGCCCTGGATGCTTTAATAAAGAGCAACAGAGTTTCACTTATGGTGAAGAATTTACAGAAAAGATAGAAGATGAGATAATATCCAGTATATCAGATTTTCATGCAGGATTAACTTTATTAGGAGGAGATCCAATGGAGTCTGAGAATGCAGCTGGATTATTAAACTTGGTAAAGAAATTCAGAGATAAATTTGGATATACTGATCCAAAGAAGACTATATGGATATACACTGGATATATCTTCGATGATTTATACAAGCTGGATATACAAGATCCTCGTAAAAAGTTGTTAAGCGAATGTGATATTATTGTAGATGGACGATATATCGAAGAGCTACATGATATAACTTTAAAATTCAAAGGTAGTACCAACCAAAGGATAATTAATATTCATAGCGGAGAGATAATTGGATGAGCACTTTCAACTATAAAGGGATAGATATCGATCTTGATATTGGTCATAATACTCCAATGTTTTATTATAAAGGTATAGTGGAAGACTATACCGATTTATCCAAAATAGAGGAAAAGACCACAGGTGATTTATATACTACTGCCGATGCAAGAGAAATGTATGTTTATATAAACAATTCGTGGGAAACTGTTTCTCTGGTAAATCAATATGATCATGATATCTCTCCGAAGATCAGAGTGAGAAACAACTGTTGTAACTGTAATGCAATTCTTCCAGCTGGGGATATTGTAAGATGTGAGTATTGTGGTACAGTTCAAGATACTAGAAAAGAGGTTGAAGTATAAATGAGTGAAGCAGAGAAAATTATAGAAGATAACGCAGGCATTAAAGTAAATCTTACAGAATCTTTAGCAAATATGGTTGTTGAAAGATTTATTGGTACTCTGGATGACTCCGTATTAGAGAATACATTCAAAGAGATGACTAATGACTACATTGATAAATTCAGTCCTGATGGTATTCAAATCAAAAGAAAAGAAAAAGCTATAGCAACATATGGTTCTAGGACAGAAGAAACTTATCTGGGCAGAATGATCAGGGAAACTTTAGCAGAAAAGTATACCGATTTGGTTATTGAGGAAGCCAATAAGTATATGGAGACCAAAGAGTTTAAAGAAGCTTTATCTCAGATGGTAGCAGATGTTATAGCATATGCAGTAGAAGGTTATAAGAAAGATATGATTGATAGGCTAAAAGAAAGATTAGTCGGAAATGCATATACAGCTTTCTTAGCTGAAAATGGTACTAATATAGATGATAAGATAAGAATGGCTATTGAAGAAGCCAGATCTCATAATTATTAAAAATAAACCCCTAGTCTGACAAAGACTAGGGGATATTATTTTTTAATAGTAAATTCTAAGAGTAAATCCGTTTGTAGCAACAGTGTTTACATAATTAGTATACGTATTATTTTCATAATGATCTCTTGTTGCAGCAGCTCTAATTACAAAACGATCAGCCACTGTTGAATTATTAGACACTCCTGGAACAATATAGTGTGCCTCAAAAGAAGTTTGGTATATAGCTATAGATACTAAAGGATATATGTTTTTTCCATTACCAGAAATCCAAACCATACGTGAGAAATTAGTTATTTTTTGGACATCCATCTGGCTATATAGCTCTGATAATACTTGTCCCCAGGTCTTTACACCATTGGTTTTAGCCTCTACAAAATCGCCGTTTTTCGGAACTTTATCATTATAAATTAAACTTGTTAGGAAACTTAATTTCAATTATATATTATAATATTGAATCTATGAAAGGAGAATTTTAAATTATGGAAAGAATAATATGTTGCAATACTGATCCACAATATGATGATTATTCAGAATTATATTACATTGATCCTGAAGATTATTATAATACTATACCTGGTTCGTCAGATATAGAGATTACTATTAGCAAGAAAGACATTTTATTAATGGCTAATAGATATTATGTTGTATTTTTGGCAAATTTGAGATCTAATATACAAAGCTTATGCTATAATATCGCTCACTTATCTGAAGAGAGTGAACAACAAGGATATGACGGCAATAAACTGTATTATGAATCTATCAAATTATATGAAGAGATTAAGCAGGAATATAATTTTTCAAAAGATAATATACTTGTATGGGAAAATCTTTCGCATAATTTTGAGTATTATTTTAATAAAGCAACTGAATCTAATTTGATTTCGGTTGATGATTTCGAAGATCGATTATTATTTATTAAAAAAATAGATATATTAAAGGATAAATTTTATGAACGAAGTAAACAACCTTAAAATGCTTAATGAAGGCAAATCTGAACAAAATATTATAGTCAGCAGATCTATAATATTGCTAGCACATATGGCAAAGATGACATATTCTCCTGCCAAAGCAACATCGTCTTGGGCTGGTTCTATTGTAGAACAAACAGATAAATTGATTCCTATAGTTAATCCAAACGACTGGAGAATAATTCAGAATAGTACCAAAGATATGAGTGCCATTAGAAGATTAGCTGTAGCAGATATATCATTTGATCTTAAAAAAGCTGGATATAATAAAATTATGGCAGATCAAGAAGCTGAGAAAATTTTCCAGTATTTTTATATAAAATTCAAAAATTATCTTCATGAAGATATTAGTCAGTATGAGCCTACATTTTATATCAACGACCTAATGATTCTTAGGAATTGGGAAAATACATTCAACTATCTAAACCAGCCATACATATGGAATAATCTTCCAGATGAAGCTATTAGTGGTCTATTAAAAGGCCCAGATAATTACCATAGTAAAAAGTATAAGCGATAAAAATATTCCCTCTAGGTAGCAATACCTAGAGGGAGTTTTATTTTTTATTCTTCCTCAGCTTTCGGCTGTACTGTCTCTGCAGCTAAAACTGCTTCTGAATCAGCAAGATCTACAACAACAGGCACTACAATACCGTCATCTATTGGATTGAGAGGTGCATCAGGAAATTCTTTAATTTTGCCCATTATCCATTACCTCCTTAATCTAAACTCGGATATACAACTTTTCCTGCTACCTTTATAGTAAGATCGGTTGTATTAGTCTCAGGTGGAAGCGTCTTACCTGCTTCTGTAGCCTGTACAGCAAGGTCATCATGCGTCCATACTTTCCAGTTGTTTTTCAGATTTCTAGCAGAGTTAATATCTACATCTGCTTTCTGATCATATCTTGTATTAACAAGTGCTATCTCTACAGCGTTACCATAAGAGCTGCTTACAGAAGCATTATCTTCAATAACGAAGTTAAGATCATTTCCAAGATCTGAATTATACATACCTGTCAAAGCAAGCATACCTGCTGCAACTGCATCAACACCGCTAGCACAAGCAAGTACTCCAGGATCAACAATAAGATCTTTATTAGTCTGAGCAATAACTCTAGCATTATCTTTAACGATAACATTACCAAGTCTTGCAACTATACCACCATTAATTGTCGCATTATCTTTGATAACAACTTCCTTATTATCTGCAAGGTATACACCAGCACATTCCTTAGAAGTGATAACACTATCTCCACCGATTGTGAACTTAGCACCTTCGCCAGATGCAGTTCCGTTAGTAATACTAATACCAGCAGCAGCACCGATAATCATCTCACCACCACTCATATTGAATACGCCATCGCCGGAGCATACAACACCATACATCCAGTTGACATTTTCACCTGATGTATCAACATGTGTTGTATCAATTGTACCACTGAGCATATTGCAAGTACCGCCATTAGCAACATATACTGCAGGATAAGCAACATTAGCCATTGAACAATTGATAGCACCTTTATTTGTAGAATCCGTAATATTAAGGGTACCACCGTTTACATAAAATGCATATGCAAGAACGTTAAGATTATGTCCAGACAGATCAAGGTCAACTGTTTTACCTTCATTAATCATAACTGTAGTAATCTTTCCATCCGATCTAGGAGGTATAGTAACATCTACACCAAGACAAACTGATACTTCATCAGCAAGATTTAGAGCAGCTGCAATAGCGGCTAATGAATCAGGAACTGCAATTTCAACCTTCGGTACTTCAACAAACTGTATGAAATCACCGAACTTAACAAGATGCTTTCCAGCTTCTTTAGTATCTCCCACAAGATATACACCTGTGATCTCCGGATAATTTGCCTTAGCCTGATAAGCAAATGCAGCAACCTTAAAGTTTCCTGTAATATCAGGTTTACCCGGTTTAGTCATTATAACCGCATCTTCAAGATAGTCACCAACTTCAAGCGACTGATGCTCTACTGTATCATCTGAATATGTGATATCCATATCAACTATAGCATGCCCATGTACATGAACACTAGTAACGTTCTCTACTCCAGCGAATTCTACGATCTCTCTTGCAGGGATAGTAATGATCTTAGACTGATACTCTGAGCTTGCATCAACCACGATGTCTACTATCCTCACATCATCTTCGAAGTAATCTACAGGAGCATTAACGTTTACTCTTGTTACCTTCTGGCATGAGCATCTAACTGCAGTAATTCTACCGGTAACAGACTTAACTTCTTCGTTTTCTACATACCGAAGACCTTCGATATTATCTCCAGCCTTGATAATGTAATCCTGGAAGCTGCCATCTGAAAATGAAGTAACCATTCTTCCGACTACGTTCTTATAAACATCAATATCTACAACTCTAGCCATATTATTTTCCGTCTCCTTTCTAAGAGTTTATTTATGTTTCGAGCATTATTTAGATGTGGGAGGCTAATAATATAGCATGTAAGTATTTACAGAAGATAGGCAAACTGATTATTTCGAAGATAAGGATGCAACTAATCATAGAAATATGTTTTATCGTATAATACCAGATCCTAATAAACAGTAAACAATAAAAAGTCCCTAGGGTAACACTACCCTAGGGACGATTTTATTTTTAATAATCAAGCAACTAATAGTGAACTCCGATTATCTAAGCCCACTAGGATTGAGGATATCAACCATGGCGAGAACCGGAAGGCTCTTGTAAAGCTTATATCTCTCAAAACTGTGTATCGAAGGGAGACTCGGATTTGCACTATTTCTGATCTCGTTGCTGATGTAGAGCTGGTAATCATACAGACGGATGGTAATTCTCTCGGTGTTGCGAGGATTGAGAATTATCATAAGCTGATTGGTGTTACGAAGCTTGTCAGATCCAACGAAGTTGTATACACGACGATCAGAAGTGTTAACGATGGTCTGGGTGTAATCAAGAGTTACAGGACCGATGTTAGCAGGAGCCTGATAGGTATACTCTTTGGTTGTAAGCTTACGTACGATACGAGGATCACCAACGATTGAAATTATCATGTTAGGATCATTGAGAACCTGAAGCATCTGTGTAGCAAGGTCATCAAGGAAATCCATGAATGTTGCTGCACGGAAGGTTACCCAATCAAGAGCGTATCCAGCAGGTGCTGCGAAATCGAACTCACCAGCAAATGAAGATCTCTCATCAAGCTCATCATAGGTTTCCCAAATGAAGTTCTTGATCTTCTTGTCCTTGTACTCAGACAGAACTGTCTTAGTCATGGACATGATCTTTGTAACCTGGTTAGCATCATACATAGCTGCAACGTCCTTAACCTCTTCAGGAGAGATTGTGGTGTTGATAGGAGTAGCTTCAGGAATCTCAACGTACTCTGAATCTACGCGCCACTTAACTGATGCTTCATCAAGCTGTGCATTTGTTGTGCTGAGCTTAGCTGCGAGCTTAACCTTAGTGATTTGTCCAGCGAGAGTATTAAGAGCAATCTTAGAATTGTTCATAGTACCAACGAGAGTATCCTTAAGGGTCTCAACAGTTGTAGCGTCTTTCTTATAACGAATGGTGATAGGCTGATTGAGAACTCTCTCATTCTTGCCAGCACCTTCGAGGTTTACTCCACCATAGGAAGGGGTAAACGGAATGGATACATGGAACCACATATCGTAGTTACCAGCTGAGGTAGCGATAGGTCCCTTGTTTGAATACCAACCATCTGCATCCGGAAGATGATCACCAACTTCAACGTATACCTGAGGTACGAAGATACCGGTAATCTTTGTGATTGTTGAAAGCTCGTCGCCTACAACACCACCAAGCTGACCAAAGATGTCAGTCTGTCCTTCCTTCTGAGGAAGTGTAAGATCGAAATCCCTTGTAGGAGCAGTAGCATCGATTGCATCGGCAATCTTGTTCTGCTCAAGGAACATGTCAATCTCATCTCCGTTAGGAGTAACAAGGATACGTCTCTCCATATTTACAGTAAAGCTAGGCTGTACTGCAGTTGCCTTCTGGATAACGTTACCCTGCGAGAATACGTTGTTCATGAGAATGAGCTTGTGGATAGGAAGAGCCATACCAACCATAGGGCTGTAATCGCTCATGTAAACGTTCTCCTGAATAGCCTTAATATCATTCTCAAACTGCTCTTTTGCTTCCTCATTGAGATCTTCAATCTGCTCAGGGCTGTACATAGGATTGTCCTGATCTACGATATCATTGCAGAAGAACTCTTTAAGAGACTCTTTAGCTGCGTTGCAACGGATTGCACGCTTAGGATCTGCGAAATAATCAACTGATTCTACAGTAAGTACATCGTTTGCCGCTTCACAAAAAGCCTTAGCAAAAGGATATACAGGATCAGTCATGTAAGCAGAACTACCGATCGTTTTCTGTCTTGTTCCTGCGATCATGTCTTTATTCCTCCTTATAAGGTTTTTAAAAATATTTTTCTTTTTTCCATTAGTAGTGTATAAATAGGATAGCACCTACCAGTATGCTACCACCATTTTATCAATATGTTACAGCTCGAACTACGGTTTTTATTAATTTTCTTCATCTTTTTCGAGTTTTTTATCATATTTATCTACTACATTAGCAATAGAATTTATGACAGATAAAAACCGGTTATACATTACTTCATTATCATAGTATGATTTTATCGGAATATCGTATATAATATAATCAGCAATGTATTTCTTCAAGTCATAGAGCACATTTGATATTCTAGATACAATGACAAGATTATTTTCTTCTGTATCGAAATCATTAACTCTATTAAGCAGCTCAGTTATACTATCATACATAGACTGATATAACTTCTTCTGCTCTATTAACTTAATCTTCTGCTCTTCAGCAGAGAGAGCTGCAAACATGTTTGTGTTATATGGGTTGATTTCTTCATCTGTACCGGAATCAGCAGTGTTTCCATCTCCACTACTTGTAGACATATTATCTTCATCGGTATCATTTCCACCACCCATATTATCATCTCCCATATCGAGAGATGTGTCTATATTAAAGTCTGCATCAACATCAGTATCTGTTGTAGTATCTGTAGTTTGTGTTTCGGTATCTGTAGCAGCAGGAGTGTTAGCTGCAGGCTGCTGAGTGTCAGCAGCCGCAGTTGTTTCATCGCCTTCAGCTTCTTTTAAGATACCTTCCTCACGAAATACATCAAATATTGAGATTTTATCCATGAGAATTGTCTCCTTTAATATTCATCTCTCTTTTCTACTCCAACACTGGAGCTTATACGGGTATCTTCGATCTTGATATTATACTTAATACGCTGATACTGTCTCTGAAGTTCTTTCTTATACTGTAGCAGAGTTCTATACTTCTGCATATTATTGTTAGAGTCTGCTATAGCAAGCTCTTTCTCAATAACTTCAAGCTCTGTTTCGATTTCATCTAAGAGAGAAATTCTTTCCTTCTTATTTAACTTCTTTGACATTGCTAATCCAGCAATACCAGCTATTACAGCAACAACAGGAGTTGCTACTATACCTAAAGCTGCAAGTACAATACCAGACTTAATACATCTAGAGAATGACGGTATAACTGAACCCTTAATGATAGCTTCTCTTCTATCATTGGTGAAAGCTCTCTTAGCAGCATTAGTAAATGATCTAACAGCAGAATCCAGATTTCTACTAGCTTCTTGTTGCTTATGATTCATTTCCTTAAACTTAGCACTGAGTCCTTTAAGTGCAAGAGCTATAGAATTGATATCGAACTTACCTTTATATCCATTCTTAGGTGGATTAGGATCTTCTTTAACTTCCTGATCCTCCTTAGGGATTACTTCTGAGGGTTTCTTACCATTCTTAGCATCTTCTTTAGCTTTCTTTTTCTCTTCTTCGAACTTTCTATACTCTTCATCATCCTCATCATCATCGTCATCCGAATCTTCATCAGGATAATTATACTCAAACAGAGTCTGGAGGTAAGAATATGCTTCAATTTTATCAGCCCATTCAGCATCTTCTTCTATAGTATAAGATTCTACTAACTTATCTACCTCTTTTTCCTGTCTGGAAAGCCCGACATATGAAGAGTTAACTGTTCCTTCATATACCATCTGGTTGAAGTTTTTATTATTAAATTTATCGCCAAATCTAGAAACAGTTTCCTGATCTACACCGATAATACTCATTGCTTCAAGAGCCAATTTGAATCTTTCCATATCAAAGTCTTTTAACTCAGATAATACAGAAATATCTTCATCTATAGACTTGATAGCAATACCTCTAAGAGTTTTAGTGCATACATACTTAGACTCTCCAATAAGATCGAAATATGTATCCATAGCAGGATCTAATGTATTATAGATCTCCTCTACAGATTCTATATCTGATATTGCTGTCGATTCCTTAACTCTTATTTCAGCAAGACCCGGGTGGATAATATAATATGCTCTACATGTTTCATTCTGAGATACAAGAAGATCATTATATTCTCCACATGCAGATTCTAAGAAGTTAATAAACTCAGATATACAATTCTCATTATAGAAATACTGCTTAACACAGATATCAGCCTTATTATCGTCACCGACAACTGACATAATATCTACAGTCTCTCCAAAGAGAAAATCTTTTGTCTTCTTAACGAACTTCTTAACTCCACCTTTGACCTTATCATATAACTTCTTCTGCTTTACTGCAAGGAATCTATCAAGATTGAATGCTGCCTTAACAAGATTATTAAACTTAAAGAGTTTAAATTCATTGAGAGGCATTACTGCATCTGATTCATTGACATACTTGATAGCTTCTATATTGTCAGCAGCATAAAGTAAGTTATTCAGGTTATTAAGATTCTCCATTAAAGGATCTATAGCGTTAGAAATGAAGTTAACTGCAGACTCTGAGTATTCAGAATTAGAGTTACCAATAGTAACAATCTTATCTGACAGATCTTTAACCTTCTCTATAATCTCAGTAACGTCATCTTTAACTAGCTCTGTATCCATAGCAGCTTCATCGATATAATCTGAAACTATACCAACGATTTTGTACAGAGACTCATCTGATTCAAAGATCTTATTCTTACTGCAATCCCATACAGTACAGATGAGAGAATCTATATTAGAAGTGATATCATCTGTTGTAGTAGATGATAATGCTACAGTAACAATATTCTCAAATTTCTCTGGAGTCTTATCATTCTCTTGTAAGAATGAAGTGATAGCCTTTGATATAGAGCTATAGTCTGAATTAGTATCCTCGAAGAAATACTGTACTGATCTAAGATCTTCTTCTGTAAGAAGTGGAGATTCAGTTAATACTTTACGGTACTTATCTTTCTCCTCAGCGGATATAACAGGCTTCTGAGTAAGATAATATTCTACCAGATATCTTGCAGTATCAGCTCTATCACAATGAATACCCTGTTTCTCAAGTACATATGTTGATTCCTCGAGTGTAGCATTCATTTTCTGATAATCTTCAATAGCATATGTACTAATAAGATCAGCACAATGATCTATGAAGTACTTGAGATTATTATTTCTAGAATACTTCGTAACGGATTCTTCTATATTAAATCTCTTAGAAAGAGATTTATGATTTGCAAGAATTCTATCAGATGCATGATACTCTGCTATAGATTCCTCTATAAGAGATTTCTGAAATTCTGTAAGAGTTGAGTTCTCTACAGTATTCATTAGATCCTGCAGCTGAGTAGCTTCTATATAAGGGAGAATCCTATTAGAAAATTCCAGAGAAATTTTGTCTGCAATCACTGCAGACTCGTCATATATATTAAAAGTCTCTATCAGTTTAATTGGCTGCCAGTATGCATTGCTGGCGCTAGATGAATCACACATACTCGAAATATACGAGTTAATCAACGGTTGAACACCAGTAATTGCACCACTCTTCTTGCTTTCGAGCATATTCATAATTCTACTATAAAGATTAGAAGAATTATCTATAGCAGAGCTTTCCGCTACAGAATTTAATGCTCGAGATCTTTTAAGAATAGTGCTAATCTTTAAAGATTTTTTAGCACCCATTGGTATTGACCTCCCTATAAAATAGCATAATTTATAAGAGTGTTGAATTTATCATTCTTGTAATTTAATATTTACAATGCTTTAAACAAGATTATAATCCATATCGTAATAAAAATGGGTTCGAAAAAACAATTATATATAATAAATATATAATAACTTCGGAGGTTAATACTTAAAATGGAAACCATAAACGGTACAATGTATTTTTCTGATCAGAATATTTCTGATATGAAGAAAATACTAAGCAGACTTAAAGAAAAATTTGGAGCATCTACTGTAGAACTTAGAAAGCCGGTACAAGTTAGATTCTCATCTGATTATAAAATATTCATCAAAGGTTGTACCAAATATCCTAGATCTACAGATGTGGATTATGAGATAGATCTTCTTAAAGATATCTTTAGTACTACAGAGATTAGCATGGCTAAAAATCCTTTTGAAGAATCAACAATGATGATCAGTATATACAACGTACAATATGCAACAAACTATATGGACATTTAAAGGAGGAAAAGATTTAAGTGGGTACAACTAGTATTGAGGAAATCAAAAAGAGATTATCAGAAGTTAGAGCAGAACAGGAGAAAATTGATAAGCAGATTTCCAAACAGGAAGATGATGGAGTATTTGACTCAAAATTATACGATCGTCTTAATGAGCTTGAAGATGAAAGAAACGATCTTGAGTTAATGCTATCATCTTTAGAGAAGGTAGGATAAAAATAAACGAATATATACCTCTAGTCTTATTCAACAGACTAGAGGTATTTTTATTTAAGAAAGGATAAAAGAAGATGGGAATGTTTAGAGAAGATCTAGCAATACATGCTAGAGAATGGACAGACTATGTAACAAAAACTTTTCCTAATGAGATAGCATACTCTATAGCAAGTGCTAGAGCATATAGTAATGGAGCAGATTATGCTGATGATATACAAAGAGATAACAACAATCATCTTGGATTTGCAGTAATAGATGTAAACTCTCCGAAGTATGACTATAAGTTTAAGTCTGTTATATCGGAGAATAGATTTACAGTTCACAATTCTAAGCTTATACTGGTAAATACAGATTCTGTAAGTGCCGTATTTGACTTCTATAATCTTAGCCATAAAATCACAGTACTTAACTTTGCTTCATTTACTCATCCAGGTGGTAAGTTCTATGAAGGCTCTAGAGCTCAAGAAGAAGCATTATGTCATGAGAGTACATTGTATCCTGTATTAAGAGCTCATCCTGAATATTATGAGCATAATAAGGAGTACAAAAATAATTTTATGTATGCTGATATACTGCTATATACTAAGGATATTATCTTCATCAAGGATAGAATAGTAAAAGCAGATGTTATTACTTGCGCCGCTCCTAATATGAATGCCAACAGTAAATACAGCAGAATTAAAGTTAACAGTGATAGCTTGTATTTCACACTGCTGAGCAGAGCTATGTTTATCATCAAAACAGCTTTGAATAACGAAGCAGATACTATGATTCTTGGCGCTTGGGGTTGTGGTGTATTTATGTGCCCACCTGACTTAGTATGTCAAGCATTTATAGAAGCTATAAAGTGTGTACGTGGAGCAAAAGATATGAATTTCATATTTGCTGTTCCTAGAGATAAAAAGAATTATCCTGTATTTAGAGAAATATTCGAATCATATGGAGGTAAACGATGAAAAAACTACTTATTGAAATATCAGATGATTTATACGAAGCAGTAAAGAATGACTATTCTATGAATAATAAACAGATGTTTTATTCCACGAATGCTCTTTACAGAGCAGTCAAAGATGGAATTGTTATCAGCGAAGGAGTATATGAACAGATTAATTCAAATATTCCTGTAGGATATAACGGAGGTAAAAGATGAAGTTAACTGAAGAACAGATTAGAGCTATTAAGCTCACAATTATAAACATACTTAGAAACAAATTACCTGAAATTAATATTCCTGATTTAAAGGTTACCATGGATAAGGATACAGTAGAAGTATTCTTTGGACATAGTAGAGTATGTACTATAACAGATACTGAAGAAGGTCACTATGTTAAGTATGCAGGCTGGTGGAAAGAATTAAATGAAGAGTAAAACAATCCCAGTAGTCCAATAAGACTACTGGGAGTTTTTATTTTTAGTAATAAAACTACAGGGAAGATCCAGCATGATTAGTAAGATTTAGAAAGATATACAAGAACGCCCCATACTCTTCCGTTTCCTGCTGTTTCAGCTCCTCCACTTGGAACATAATCAGCAGTAACCACATTGTTTTGTTTAATATAAATACATGACAGATACAATTTATTGTTATATCCGAAAATACCAGGATATATCGTATTTGTTAATAAAGCATTATCAAGATAATCAATTGTATCAAGAGTGCAAACTACCTGTACAGATATAGATGCTCCAGTAGTGTATGCGCCATTTAGGTGCAGTATTCGAATTTTACCATATCGATACATAACAGCATCGTGTGTATATGCTTTATAAGAAACAGCAATTTCATTATTAGTATATCATAGTTGAAACTCCAGCACCATCTGTATTGCTTCCATTTATGCCGTATATTATTCCTCCTGGAGCTTTATATGCGACATATGGATATATACCTACTCCTGGTACAACAAATATACCAACAGCTGCTTGATCTTCTGATAATGAACTTTTTAAACTAGTTTTAGCTATTGCAAGAGTATCTCTACGAATATAAATAGCAAATACTTTAATTTCATTATAGACCAAAAGTAATCCCAGTAGCCTTTTCAGACTACTGGGTTTATTTTTATTATATTGCTTTAAGGTCAGAAATCATTTCATTGTAGGTTTCAAAATTAAGTTTGATACATTCAAGAAGTACAGTACAAAAAGCTTTGGCGGTTTCGATTTTTTCGTTTACGTCGGTGATATCGTTGGTGATTTTATATCTATCGAAATCGTTATCAGCTTTCTTTAATAAAGATTCAAGATTTTTCCGTTCTGTTTCAAATTCAATCTGTTGCTTCTTTAAGTAGTTCTTACATGAAATATAGTTATCTATAATCCGGCTTGTTTCATGTTGTTTTCCTAAATATGAATCAAGAGTATCTTCTATTACTAAAATATAATCATTATCGACGTATAGATACTTAGCAACATCTTTTACTCTATCTCTATTTTCTTCATTATTTCTACTTACCTTTTTAAGATCAAATCTAACATTTTTAGGAAAGCTCATCCTGTATTGCTTCTTGCATAACTTATCAAATTCAGCGCTATTACCATTTTTCTCAACTTTCTTTTTTACTTTTTCAAAAACAGTTCTTGCAGATAAAGCTCTAAATTTATCAATGGCCTTGGCAACAATTCCTTCTACTTTAGTTGATATCCAAAGAATGACTTTTTTGATAGCTTCTATAGCTTTTTGAATAAATTCTCTAATTTCGCCTGCTTCATTAATAACTATACCATCGATAATATTTCCCGATTCGATAGTAGCTTCTATTCTAGCGTTAATATCATATCCATTAAGATAATCTAAGGCTTCATCTAACACTGCGTAATTCATAGCTGATCCTCCTTTTAAGGCATTATTACTTATCTGCGATAAAATAAAGTAATCCCAGTAGCCTAAAGACTACTGGGAGTTTTTATTTTTTAATCTAGTTTAAATCCACCGTAGTTCATCAGTTCATTTACTACATAAGACTCAAGACTAACAACGAGAGTATCTCCATCGTTAGTTGTAAGAATAACTTTGCTGTTATTCTTATTCAACTGAATTCCAGAGTATACAAAATCAAAGCACTCTCTAACGAATTTAAGATTACTTGATTCTTTCTGGATGTATTTAATAACAGCTTCGTTAGTAATAGGAATAGCTATTCCTTCAGGAGTAAGATCTTGACCTTCTAATCTGCTATTTTCTTCTATAGCAGCATTCTCTGTAACAAGTCTCTGAGTATATGCACCAGGATGAGAAGGATAAATTACATTATCCCAAGTTATAACTCTTAGGTTTCTTACTTCACATCCTCTTCTAGTCTGCATAACTGATCCTAAAGCTCTTAAACTCCAAGCAGGTTTTACACCTTCTTTAAGATCAAGGTCAAATGCTTTTCCAAGTTCGTTATTAGTACCAACGAATTGGGCCATTACATTCTTACCCTCAGTCCAGAGTTTTAAGAATCTAGCGCATGTCTTAGTGTCATCAATAACCGACTGTCTCTGAAGATCCTTATCAAGAGGATGTCCACATTCAGCTTTTAAAGTACCAGATTCAAGCAGCTCAACTGTTCTTGGAGCTGTTAACTGAGGGAATAATTCTTCCTCAGCATAATATCTGCCATTACGGTTTTTCTCATCAGCTGTCTGAAGTATACCCTCAGCTACAACTTTACCGTTTATCATTTTTACATTACTAAAATCTGCGGGTTCTGAATATGACTCACAGATGATATATCCAATCTTGTCGTTCAGCATGATATACAATATCTCCTTTCAAAGATAATAATTATATTGATGTTGAGGATTATAGCTTTGAATGAATTAGAAATTACTACAAGAATCACATAACCATAATAGAAGATACAGATTTTGAGAAAAAAGAAAAGTCTTAGCTGCGAACTAAAACTTTTCTTTTTAATAGCTTAACCAATTATGGGACAAATGATTCTGCCCTGTTTCATTTGATTAATACAATCATAATAAAACTTCAAACAAAATGCAATGTCATTTTGATTAAGCGATGCGATATCTCTACCGCTAACTAGTTTTACAACTTTATTAACGGTTTTGATATCATTTACATTAGAAGTGATCATCAGAATCACCTCCTGCTGAGTATATAGATTAAGACAAAATAAAAGTATTTCGAGGGAGCAGGCCCTCAGTATTTTATTATCTTATCTTTATACTCATAGCTATTATATATTATCAAAACCTGTAACTTTTACAAAAAAGATTATCCCTCTAGGTAGCAATACCTAGAGGGAATTTTCGGCTCTATATCCACATCATTATAATTATACCATATTGAAAAGGAGGGAAACTGAAAAATGGGTATAGATAAGTGGAAACAGATAGATGCTGACTATGCAATTATTAATGCTTCTAAAGGTGTAACCGTTAAAGATAAAGACTTTGATAAAGCTGCTAGAAGCCTTGTTAAAGAAAACGTTACATTTGCTATATATCATACTGCTACTGGTAAATGCTCTGGTGCTAGAGAAGCAAAGTGGTTTATCGAATGCTGTGGTGAATACGCATTATATGATAAATCGGTCCTTGTATTAAACTGGGACGATAGCTTAGTATCTAAAGTAGAATATGCAAAAGAGTTTCTTGATATAGTTAAAGAATTTACTGATAAGAAACCTGCTATATGGATGAGCTTTAATGCTATAGAATGCGGAGAAATGGATGCTTTAAGTTCTGAATATCCTTTATTCTTAGTAGTAGATGAAGAAGTTGAAGCTGAGAAGAAAGAAGCAGAGGAACAGAAAGTAGAAGTGGTTCCTATTATAATAAAAGAAGCAGAGAGTCCTGTATATTGCAAGGTAAAGAGTAGAGATACATTACTCAGATTAGCAATGCAGTATGATACTACAGTTAAGGCTATAAAAGACTTGAATCCTGATATACAGAAGACAAGTAAGATATATCCCGGACAAAGAATAAGAGTAAAATAAAATAATCCCTCTAGCTAGAGATTAGCTAGAGGGATCTCTTTGTTTTATTTCTTCTTAGATTTTAAATCTTCAAGTTTAAATACAAGAGTCAATATTATCTCTAATCTACTATTAGGACCACTATCTCCATTATCAAAGTAAATGTATTCTTTATCTATACTTTTGAGATCAGATTCAGGAATACATAACTTAGCTACAACAGCTTCCGTTTTAAATTTTTGACATATTGATTTTGATATAGAATTGATTTCGTTAATCCTAGTTTTAAACTTTGGAGCTGATTTACCATAATCTTCAGCTTCATTAAAATTTTTATTATACTCATCCATACCCATTTTATAAGTATCTTTGAAAAGATCTTCAGCTTTAATTATACATACAGGAAATTTTACAACAACTTCTTTCGCTTTTTTATCAGTGTTATATTTATAAGAATAGCTATTATATTTGATAAACTTATCGTAGTTCTTTAAAGCAGATTTAAGAGCTTTAGATATATTATCAAAAAGACTCTTAAACTTGCTTTGTGATTCTGAAGATTTAACGGCTTTAATCAAATCGATATCACTCTTGAGCTCTTTTCCTTTAATAAAGAATATAATTCCGACTAATATTGCGCCTATAATAGCAAAAATCCCTTTAGCTGCATCTCCACTCTCGTTAACTGATTCTCTATCATCCAAATATTTTAACACTTCATCTAAAGCATAGTAATTCATTGATATATCCTCCTTCTAAGGCATTATTATATAGAAGTGAAAATAAATTCCTCTAGCTATTGTTAGCTAGAGTGTTTTTGGTGATATTTGAATTTTTGAAATAGAATCCTCCTGCTCTTACTAAGAGCAGGAGGAAATAATGCTCAAGAATTACTCTTCAGGCTCTTCTTTCTTTTCAGTAGGTCTTACTCCACATGCAAGAGCAATCTTAGCTGCGTTAGCAACGCCAGTGCTAAGGTTCTCAAATGCAAAGTTCATAAGAGCTGATCCGAGCTGCATAAGAGTTGATCCGATAGTTGAAAGAGACTTAACCTCATCGGGATGAAGTGTTTCACCTGTCTTAAAGTTAGCATCTGCCATTCCCTTATCTGCAAGGTTTTTAGCATAAGCTGCAGCCTTATCAATAGCCTTAGTAACGTTTTTATAGTCAATATGTTTGATATAAGGATCAACATAAAGTCTATTAAGATCAGAAACCTTTGATCCAGCTACCTGCTCAGCAGACTTGAAGTCTGACTTCTTAGCTTTGATATCATTAAGAGAATCTTTAACCTTATCACGAATATCTCTGAGCTTAGAATCAGAATTCTTAAGTGTACTGGGCGTAATACCCTCGATCATAGCAAGATTGCCTGTAAGATCACTGATTATAGCAGTGGTCTCCTTTCCATTATAGAGAGAAACTCTAAGCTGAATATTCTTTCTAATAGTAGCCTTCGAAGATACAAGTTTGTTAATAGCTTTGTTTCCGCCATTAGCTACAGCGATAGCTGCTTTCTTACCAAAGTTTTTAACCCACTCGATAGCTTTTAATGCCCACTTAACGAGAGCTTCTTTGATTCTTGCAAACGCATTTTTCTTAGCTTCTTCTGCTGCTTCTTTAAGAACCTCTGCATCTGCTGCCGATTCAAGACTAATAGAGAAATCAAGAGTTATATCTTCGGTAGCACACTCAATAATAGAATTGAGAGCTTCTGCCATTTCAGCAAAACTTACTGTGTCCTGCGCAGCATTATATTCTTCCAAGAACATAGCATAAGACATATTATTGTCCTCCTTTTATAAGATTAATTTTATTTTCTTTCTTACTATCGTGCAAGGATAAGTAATTTACTTCTATGTCAATAAAATTAACTTAAAAATCAATAAAATCTGACAATATAAACAAAAATCCTCTAGTCTTACACAGACTAGAGGATATATTTAAGATTAAGCGATATAGTAGTATCTAATAGTTCTCGTAGATCCACCTAAAGCTGCGCCACTAATCGCATTTGTTACTTGAAATGCCCATTTACCTGAAGTATAAATTATAACTCTGGTTGTAAAGTTTGCTTCATGATCTTGCATATATCCAGCAATTACATGAATTGAATTATAATCAAGACTCGAAACGAATATTCCAGCATTAGTAGATGTTCCGGTAAACATACCCATCTTGACTGTTTCAT
>Ga0247610_10002975_pt1 | contig 19028 bp, 17 predicted proteins | sample 174DNAGHGhighgp2_FD_193483 | JGI IMG/M metagenome (GOLD analysis project Ga0247610, IMG submission 193483) | Sheep rumen microbial communities from Palmerston North, Manawatu-Wanganui, New Zealand - 1742 DNA GHGhigh gp2 | ecosystem: Host-associated > Mammals > Digestive system > Stomach > Rumen...
CCTGACGCACCATCTCAGAACCGATAGAACCGGCAGCACCGGTAATCAGGACACGCTTTCCCGTCAGTTCCTTCCTTACCGACTCCATATCCACCTTGATCTCATCACGTGGCAGCAAGTCCTCCACGCTCACCTCCTTCAGTTGCATACCAGAGAAGTCCTGCTCCTCTGTGGTATCATCGGGCGTTATTTCCTTGGCAGACTGTGCAATGAAGATCTTCAGACCAGCACCGATAAAGATATCCTGCAGTTCCTGGTTGTTCTGGAAGTCACGGATACGCAAGGGAGATACCAAAATCGCCTCAATACCCTCATCCTTGATAATCTTCGGTAAATCCTCATGGACGCCATACACCTTCTCACCCAACAGTCGGGTATGCTTATAACGGTCATCGTGCGAGATAAATCCCCGCAGGCGGAACCGCAAAGGCTTCTGGCTGCGGATATTCTTGGCAAGACCTATGCCACCCGTCATCGCACCGAATATCAACACACGCATCGCCCTCTTGTCCGAGGCAGTCACGTCATACAGCGTCTTCACCAGTACACGTACTCCCCACATCATCAGGGTGGCTATAAAGTACATCGTAAAGGTCTCCGTAATTGTCAGGATACCCAGTCCTTGCACCTTCATGACATCCAGGATATACATGACTATCAGCGAGAGGACCAGTCCGACGAGGTTACCCCACGCCACCCTTGTCAGATCCACGAATGACGAGTAACGTACAATACCGGAATACGTATGGAACAAACGGAATCCCACCCATGTCAGGGCTGTGTATATCAACAGCGTACAAAGGACATTAAACCGATTCTCTATCAGCGCATTAGTCTTGTTAAACAACCAATAGGTGAGTATACCCGAAAAAATCACTGTTGCACAGTCAAACAGGAAAATACACCAATAAGGTAATGCATTCTTCCTGAAATACCAATTTATAAGTTTGCTGATTGGATTCATAGCATCATATTATCATTTATTCTGCAAAATTAAGAAAAAATTCCGAATCCCCATCTATTTCCTCCATATTTTTTACATCCCGCCCCCATTTCTTGCCATCATCAACAAAAAAAGACCACCCACGCCATGGCGCAGGTGGTCTTTCTCCTCTCTTTCACAAACCGCAAGGTATTGCTCACCTATTGATTATCCCAAAACCATCCTTTCGACTGCAAAATTACCATTCTTTTTTCATAAAACCAACTTTTTAGTGAAATATTTGTGTTAAAAACTGTAAATAGTTGACTTTTTCGTTGAAATTACACTATCTTTGCATTGCAAATGGAACAAGTACACCAACAAATTTAATGGCAACAAAAGAACAAGTAGAAGAATTCCTAAAGCGGCTTAAGGAGAAAATCAAGGTGTTCGACATCATATTCCGGGATGATAGAGGCAAGAACCTTCAAACCCTTGCTGCATTGGAAATAGCACCAACCTATCGAAAACAGGTCGTACTGAACATTGAACCGGAGGATTATTCAGAAGGCCCGATAGTGGACACTCTCAACAAGATGGGAGAGATGTGGGTTTTCGGCAAGGACGTGAAAGGACATGAAGTTTATATCAAGATCACGCTTGGGTTTCCGAACTGCAGTACTATTTGCATCTCTTTTCATTTAGCAGAATATTCGATGAATTATCCATTTAAAAACTGATGATTATGATTAAGCAGGTGATGAAAAGTCCGTTTAGTGGTGGTAATGCTGTGCTTCGTTGTGAAACGTCAACTTTGACGTTCCGCAAGGAGGATTTCTGTTATATACATCAGTTTTATGAATGCGAGGATACCCATGAACGTTTCACAACAACGGAATTGGACGAGGCAAACATTGCACAGGTCTATAACCAGTATCGTGCAAAATATGGAATTCCGTTCCCAGAGGAGATAAAGCGTATTCGCCAGCACTATGGGCTTCCGGCTACAAAAATGTCAGCAATCCTTGGCTTTGGCGAGAACCAATATCGCTTATATGAGAATGGGGACATGCCCAGCGAAGCAAATGGAAAGGTGTTGATGTCGATTATGAATTCAGACTTCTTCCTTGCTTTTGTGCTTAATTCACGTGAACAGTTCTCTGAAGACGAATTCGCCAAGCTGATGGAGAAGACCAAATCGTGGAAGAGCGAGAAGCATTCTGAGTTTGAGGTAGAACATGTGTTTAATATATGTCGTAGAACCATCTTCAATGGTTTTGCAACACAGTCCATAGATAAGCTGAAGAACATCCTATTATATTATATAGAGAAGGGAGATGGCGTTTTCTTTACCAAAATGAACAAGCTCCTTTTCTATACGGACTTTTTGGCATATCGTTTGACGGGTAAAGGAATGACAGGCCTGTGTTACAAAGCCATTACTCACGGCCCCGTCCCCTTGCATTGGGATCGTGTATATAGTTTCTATAACGATATTAACCAGGAGATTGTGCAATACCCTGATGGAAGAGCTGGTACAAAGTTGGTTTCAAATCTATCTCCGGACATGACATATTTCAGTGAAGATGAAAAGGAAATGTTGGAATATGTTTACCAGAGATTCAAGAAGGAAACACCGACGCAAATCTCGGAAACAAGCCATCATGAGGATGCTTGGAAGAAATATTTGAATAGCGATAGGCTTATCAGTTTTGAAATGGCCTTCTCACTGAAAGCAATCTAAATCTTCTAAAAATAAATTTCTTAATATTTCCTCCATATTTTTTACATCCCGCCCCCATTTCTTGCCATCATCAACAAAAAAAAGACCACCCACGCCATAGCGCAGGTGGTCTTTCTCCTCTCTTTCACAAACAAGATTCATCTCGGCATACAGTTTTCCGACTTCAGGTCTCTTCCATCAGCCTTCAGCCATCTTCCATCAGCCATCTACTCCCACTGATTCTTCCTCCTATACTGTTCCGTCATTTCCAGAAGTTTTTTAAACTTCTCTACCCTCTCCGGCTTCAAGGTTCCAGCATTCAACTGTTTCCTATTATGGTGAAGCCAGTTACAATAGAGGCCTCTTTCCATAGGATCATAACGAGAAGGATTCCGTTTGTTGGTCACGACAAATGTATTCACTTCATTATATTTTGTTATCCATTTCTCGTCTTGTGTCATTTTTCTATTCTACTTTTAATCATCACTCATAATACTGCATCAACTCTTCCAAAAATGGATTAATAAGTTCCTCATTACACTTATCCACAAGGAACTTATCCTTAACATATTCCTGAGTCATCAATTCATTATTCATGTGATGTTTAAGATAATAGCCTATACCATCCTTAGCGATTACACATGTACACTCCTCAAGATTTTTCACAGACAGAATCTTCACCGATTTCTCATCTATCAGTTCCGAATGTTCACTTTTGGCATCCCGGTAACTTTGAGCTACCTTAATGATTCTATCCTTATATCCAGGAGTATTTGATAAACTCTCTTCTAAAGTTACTATAACAGCATGAAAGTTTTTCCCTCCCATGTACGGAAAATCAGTGATATTCCCAGCCTTATAATCGTCATAGCTTACAAAGACCTTTCCGACTCCAATTCCAATAGCAATCAAGTCTTTCGTTAGCCCCTCAACTATAGCTTCATCTATCTCTTTTTTCTTCCTAGTACTGCTAAAGGGTTTATCCCTTACCACTCGTTCTATCGTTTCATCATCCACTGTCACAGCCTGCTTACCCTTCACAGAAATACGTTTGGTTTTACAGTCCATAAAACAAATGTCCGTTTCATCCCAAAGAATCCAATCCGATGTCCTCTGTGTTTTCCTTTTCCCAACGTCATAGGTTATCTCCTGCCGGAACTTTACTTTACTCCCATTCAAAAAGTGTTCGAATATCAGCCCAAGGTAGTTCTCCATATTCTCCGAGAACTCTTTATTCACATCAGGGTCACCGCTGTTAGGTATATCAAGTCTGTAATACAGTCCATCCAGCAACGCCGTGGTTATATACTTCGGAATGGTGCAGAAATATCCACCTTTGTCTTTGATAAGCGGGAACTTTACATGGGGCGCATCATTGAAGAAACCGAACAGTTTGTCTTCATCATAGCTGCAATAGTCTTTGCACAGCCGTTTCAGCTCTGGCAACGGCTTGCTTATCTGCGATAGCACATATTCCAATGCCGTTTTAGTCACTTCGTCAAAACTCTTTCTCTTCGGCGTGAAATAATCCTCCTTCACATGAAATCGGCCTTTACCTGCAAATATGGCATACATGAAGAACGCCATCTTAAAATATGCATCCAGCGGCATTCCCATTTTATCTTCTGCATACACCTTTATCTTTGGCGTTTTATACAGATAGTAGTACCTGTACAAAGCCCTCAGTTCATTGTCTTTGGCCAGTATCTTGAATTGATTGAATATGTATGAGTTCAGCCACACAAACACCTCCTCGTCTATCTGCTTGTGACTAATTTCCTGATGCAATTCCTCAATCTTGTTGCAGATGGCATGCCTTGGATTCACATCCCTCAAACTCTTCTGGCTGGGAAAGTCATCACAATACTTGATGATATTAGCAATCAGGAAGTCAGCGAACCACACCTCTACGCTATTAGCTTCCGAATGGTTAACGCCAGGTACATATGCCCTGTTCGTGTTTCCATCCGCACTCGCCTGCATGTATGCCCTTACCACTTCTAAGCTGTCATACACGTTCAGTTCCGACAGCTTATTCAGTACTGGCTTTATCTTGGAGAAATAGTTCATTGGCCTTTACTTTATTAATCATTCCAACCTGTCTTCGTCATAGTGTACTATGATTATTGTTGTTTTCACTTAAAAAGAGGGCAAGTCCGGCAAGCCTCGCTTGCCCTCATAACCATTAACCCAGAGCGTTCGAATCCCTTTCGGGCCTACCAGCACCAGTGGTTTATTAACGCCATAGCCACAAAAAGGCTACAGTCGGCATCTGCCCCGAAGGACAAATGCGGCATCCCGAAGAATGCCCATCGCTCCATAGAGCGAATAGTCCACTCATACAGTAGAACCCCAGCAAAAGCTGGAATTAACAAGTCGTTTGGCGGGTCATCCTCCAGCGAGGTTCACCAATACTCTTGTCCAAACGAATGAGTGGGGCCTTGCTCTGCCGCAAGGTTACATTTTGAATGTGCGGACACATCCTGTTTCTATATCGAGTTCTTTGCAGAACTTATCAATTCTCTTTTCATCTTCCGGTGAATGATAACTAAACTCCCACAGGACATCATCCTTAACCGAAGATTTCAGTTGTTTGTAGTAGTCCATATCAACCGCACCAAGCGAACAGCCAATGATGGTTATCTTTTCTACATTACCCAACGAGTCAAAGAACCCCATGTGGCCATCTATGATCTTCCTGGTATTCTTGAAATTAGAATCATAGTATTTCTCCAACCGTTCTTCTGCCTCTTCCACTGCATAATAGCGTATAGGCAACCGCCAATTACCCGTCCAGTCATTCTCATGGAAGAAAGCCAAATATGCTAATTTGTCATTCCTGAAATACCGCCCTTTCTTGTCTTTCTGCACATGACGGTAACGGCGGCGGTTCTGGTTCTTGTGTTTCCAACGCTCAAAAGCCTCCTGATCGTCCGAATGATGCCCCAATACCAGTGACCCAAACTTATCTTTTCTGCACCCGTGAATATAACATATCTGCTCAGAAGGAATACCATATTCACTTTCTAGGAACAAAGTATAATTAAAATTCAGAAAGATGGCGTCTTTGTCTATATCCAGCATCCTCTTCCGAAATCCCTTGGCATAATGAAGCGTGTTTATCCATCGATGGAAATGATACTTCATCTCAACTGTGCAAGACGTGACAGCATCTGTTATTTCATCCAAAGGCGCAAAATACTGGGCGTAACTAAAGTCTTCATCATCCTCATCTACTCGTGGCAACTGCATATCAAGCATATCAAACACCTTCTCCCTGTTTAGTTCACTAAGGTTGGTTTCAAAGTCTCGCCACAGATTTGAACGGCTCCAAGTGGCCACAGGATAGCGCAATCCATATTCGTTATGTCTGTACTCGTATGGTTGCATACACCAAAACCAGCCTACGGGCGTTGAAAAGCTTCTTTCCAAAGAGCGAGGTCCAAAATACAAGTCGAAATACCCTACTGTTTGGGGACTTCTCCTATACAGATAGCGACGAAAGCTCATATATCCCGATTCAGCCCCATGATAGCGGTCAAAACCATTTCCTATCACATATAGGTGCTTGGCCTGTTTCCCTCCAACTTTATATTGCCGCTGTAGAGAACGTGGCGCAAGCGAACCGCCCTTGTCGTAGCAGTATTTTGTCATCTCTTCCACCACCTGCGACTTTGGCATATCTAAAGGCAAGGTACTCAAAAGCGAACTTACATTAAAGGGTTTTAAGTACTCTAACCCTTCCTGTGGCAACATGCCGTGGAGTTCCGAAAACCAATCCATTGCCCGGAATACAAACGCACTTCTTTTATACTCTTCCGTATTTTTGTCCAGCTTCGTAGTAACACATCTTTGATAGGGTACTATGACTTTTATCCTTTTCAGGATTTCCTTCAATTCGTGTTTTTGAGAAACACTATAATCTTTCGATTTTCTCACGGCCTGATAGTGCGCCGTTATTCTGTTCTTCAGCGTTCCTGCCTGTGATTGCTCCCCAACCGCCATATAGAATGTCCCCATGGCCTCTGCCATTTTGAATCTCATCAGAGCGGCATCATACCCCTCTAACGGTTCCGACACCTCCCTTTTGAACAAGGCATTTAATTCATAGGCACAACGATACATCTTCTCCAGATTGCCGTCTTTCACAGCCTTATGGAGTTCTAATATCGATTGTAAGAGTTTTGCCTTGTTCATAATTCCTTCGAAAAGTTCATGCTTTCACCACAAGTGATTCTCACACATACTGATTTTTATGTTTATTCTTATCCGCAAGAGCCAGCAGTTTCTCAAACAGATCCACCCTTTCAGGCTTCATTTTCCCCGCATTCAGGACTTTACGATTCGCCTTTATCCAGTTCAACATGTCATGTTCCTCAATCCGGTGCTTCGACGGATTGCGTTTGTTGGTTTCAATAAACGTCAACACCTCATTGTATTTTATCATCCAGCGTGTTTCTTGATCCATAATTATGAATCTTTAACTGTGAATCATAAGTTTAGATATCCTATCCCCCTTTCTATTCTCACGCTCTAAGGCATGATGTATAAATTCAGACGCTTTCAGGATCTGGATTGAAATTATCAAAGAAAGCTTCCCTTTCTCTTTCTAAGGAAGATATTTCGTGACACATAAACTTACAAGTAAAATCATAAAATGGTTTAGCCGTTGCCAACTCATCTGGCCTCTGAAAATTCAATTGGTCTTCATAATACCTGACCAGTTTTTCACCCTTAGATCTGTCAGCAGCAAAGAGAAACACATACTGACATCCAACATATTTCAATGCATTGAGTATTTGAGGAACCACAAAATGCCAGAATATAGTTGTTCCTCTTAACTGAGGAAATTCAAAATTATCCCATAAATCATCTGTATCACTGTTTGAACAGAAATGAACAAGTTCTATTCCCGAAAAAGTTCTACCAACCCTCGCAATATCGTCATTTAATTCTTTCTCCAGTTCTTCCAAGATATCCATTTTTTTCTGAGGCAGTTTAAGAAGGTCATCTTTTGTAATACCCTTGCATGCCCTTATCTTTTCCATCACATCCATAACATCCCGTTTTTGCTGCGATGTCAGTGATTTGTCATCTGATATATCATCCAATTCCTTCGACAACTTCCTCAGTCTTTCCAACAACTCAGGTTTTATAAAGTGATCAAACAGCAGTCCACATTTCAAAGAGAAAAAGAACAAAATCTGACCATTAGGATGCTTTACTAAATAGTAGGCTGTACTATTCGCCTCATCCTCTGCAAAAGCTTCATTCCTTAAAGTTTGAGCTATGTCATCATTGATGTCATTAGTAAATTTGTCAACCATAATCATATTATCCTGATCTGATGACAACCGCTGACATACAAGATTATTCAGAATTACCTGTTGCTCAGGAGTGATCTTCATTGTTTAATTAATTATTTTCTCCGACTTATCCAGTTTCTCAAGCATCAAGCAACGCTCCCTATACCGCTGAGCATCTTCCATAATATCCTCAAGCTTCATCGGAACATCCGACTCATCATACTTACCATATCCCACACGGGCCCTTTTCCAAGACAACTCACCATGAGAAATTGCACTAAGCATCACAGACTTTGTTGAAGCCAGTTCTTTAAATATCTCATCAAAAACAGAAGAATACTTGGCTAAAAAATCCTTAGAAGGCAATTTATGAAGCATATCATGCTTATATAAAGAGCGGATAGCTGGCAAAACTGGACCATACATCCAAGCGTGAAAAGTCGCATCAAACATAGGTTCACCAGTCTGAGCTATACATTCTCTCTGTGTGAAATAAAGCAACTTATGCAACTTCATTTCATCAATTCGTGTCCCAAACTCTCTCTGATACCGGTCACAAATATACGAAGCTATTTTCACTACATCTTCCATAAAAGCCTTCTACTCTGCCTGCAAAGGTAAACAAAGTTCTGTTATCTTCCAAATATTTATTCAAAAAAAATCGAGTGATTGATGCTATGCATCACCACGTGAACACCACTGACCTATCCCCTAACACTGTGGGACATCTTACTTCTTACGTCTTGCATCTTTCATCATACATTTTCCTTCCATTCAGTTCTTCCATCACCAATCCTACGGACGCAGCACCCCCGTACACCCATCAAACCCACCGAACCCGAAGTCCATCAGGTATCCAGCCATCCCATTATGAAATGTAGTATCGAGTTGCCTCATTCTTATTATTTATTCTCGTGTGCTCGATGGTTTCCCCCATCGAGTCAATCTTCTTGTCCCATTTGTCGCTATGGTATAGCGACCTTTTTATATTTCTCTCAATTCGCTCCTATTCACCACTACCCCTTTTCCAAACCTCTTATGCGCCATCTGAACCAACAACGGGAAATTACTTGTTCCCTCTGGCTGCACCGGTCCTATCAATATCGACTCCAGTTGAAGTCCGACACCTTTCAAGTCACAACCATCAAATTCAAAGTCCTTATACCACACGCATCGCTTATCATACAAAGCACTGTTCACTTCCCCATCATAGTCCACTACCAGCCTCCATTCTTTCTCCTTCCAATACTTATCATTCTTCACGAAGCGGTGACAGTCATCTATTGCCGAAAAATGCACATGGATACCCTCCTCTTTCAGTCTCTCCACCCTTTCCTTATAGCTTCTCAGACTGGTTTTCGCCTCGTTCACATATTGTATCTGGTGGAGACGCTGGCCACCTGTCATGCAAAATCCCAGACACACGCCATGCCCTTTATCGCCATAATCCCGCCACATTTCAGCTTTGTCATACTCTGTCGTAAATGAAGAAATCAATACTGTCTGCTCTTTCAGCATACCATTAAAGCGCTTGAACTCATTTTCATAGTCGCTACATATAAAGTCACCCAGATAGAAAGTCTCTTGGGTATCACTTTGCGACACAATGGAATGCATTCTAAACGTGCCATTCTGCAACATTTTATGAAACACGCTCAGCGACACATACTTATATACATACTCCGGAGCCTTATCCTCCTGCCAGTCTAGTTCTGGTATAGGCATGTCTATCACATAACGTTTCTGATAGGTATCCTTCTTTACCTGCTCAGCCCTCACACCAAGCACCTCGACGATTCTCTCCACCTGTTTTTCATCCCTTATAGGCAACACATCCTGCAAAGCTGCAGCTATATTCGTTTGCTTTCCCGAATAGTTCACCCCTAGATGATCATCAATGTTTAAACAGATATGCTCTCCAGGATTCATCAAGTCTGCCCCTTCATCCATCACTCGGACTGTGAACATTCCACGTACACCCCTCTTTCCAGTCTCCGTTCTGAAGTATTTACTATAGAAGTTCACCAGAAATAGCCGCTGTTGATTATATGTCACCTCCAACCTGCCTAAATCTTCTGGCGACTTATATCCCGAAAGTATTTTCAAGTCATATTTCTCCGCATCTATCTCTATGGCAGACATCCATTTCCTGAATCCCTCTACCAGAGCCTCAATGGTGAATTGACCCTCTAACTGTACCTCAAACGAAAGCATCATATAATATTTTCTGTATTGGTTATGCTTGTTGTTTGTTGCCATGTCATGGCAACTTATTTTGTCTCGTATGTTGCTATATTATCGCGACTACTCATACTGGTTCTTCCGCCTATACTGTTCCGTCATTTCCAGAAGTTTTCTAAACTTCTCTACCCTATCAGCTTTCATCTTTCCAGCATTCAAGGCTTTACTATTCGCCTTCAGCCAGTTCAGCAAATCATGTTCCTCAACCCTATACTTCAACGGATTCCGCTGATTGGTCTCAACAAAGACCCTTACCTTCTCTTACTGCGCACACCAACGTTCTTCTTGTGTTAACTTTCTTGCCATATGTTAAAATTTCCACCATCGCAATCACGCTTTACCTACTGATTTATTCAATTGTATAAAAAGAGCATGGGAATTAAAAAACTACAATCAAAATTCGATGACATAAAAGTATCATGCTAATTTTTTCGCTATTTGTATGACGGCAACATAAACTCATATTTCCAAATACAACCGATACCTTCTGAATTCTCTGTAATATAATTCTTACATTGAGGATATATTACACTCATTGCTTGATGATGACCCTCTTCCCAAATATAAAATAGTGCTATTCCTAATGCATGAGGTTTAGAACTTAAAGGGGAAAAGTATATATTCGAAAATGGGATCTTTTTTTGTCTTTCCGTCAAGTACTCTTTAATACTTTGAGCCGTAACAAATGGATCGTATGCAGGAGAAAAAATATTATTTTCTATGAGGTCAAAGCACTGTGATCCCAAAGCAGACTCAGCATTATATGCTTTTACGATATTTTCTTGAAACATATCTGCTTGCAAAGGAGGAAAACCTAAAATCTGAACTTTCTTCTTGACACTTTTCTTATAGTTAGCTATATCCGATATTCGTTGATCATCATAGCCAGATGCTATGAATAAAATGTCATTATTCATATCAGAAGTATGCATACCTCCATATCCTAATATCTGATTTGTGTCAAAATAGTAATCAGAAAAAGACGTGTTTTCCGCTAACAAATATCTTTGAGGTTCAGAATACAGCACGTCAAAATGCAAGATACCGTGTATTTGGAAACCACGGAGAAGAACAAATAAAACTGGTATAATGAAACCTGTACAATCAATACATATTCTGTCGCTTGTCTTTATACCAATACACTCTGGAAAATTTAAAAGATAAGTAAGATCCGACAGGTCATTCAGGATGAAGTCCTCACCTTTTGGTTTAAATACAAGACTAGAATTATCAGGAGCAAAAATCCAAATTTTTCTCTTCGCGTCTATCTGTCCCCATGGTTGTTCAACCCTTGCGTCGTGGCAATAAGCAGATATCAAAACATCATATTTCCCTATAGTAACCAAATCACCTAGGTTATAGTAGCAGTCCTTATAAAAATATGTATAGTTCATTCTTCACTAAATTGAAGTGTTTGTACAATTTCAGTCACAAAAGGGGCATTATATCTTCTCAATTTATCTTTCACAATCTTATCATAGTTGTCTTTTTGTTCTAAATCAAATATCGAGTTTGCAAGAGCATCTTCCAATTGAACCAGCCCTCGTTTTCCAATAGCAAGTTCCCATCTAGGAATTATAGCAGAATTTAATTGATATACATCACCGGCATTAAGAGTATTTTTCACTTTTCTATCGTCCACCTTAATAATATATGAATAATTAATTAGAGTGTCGAATAATTTTTTAGCTGAATCATTTAAAGCCCCCTGTCGAATACTGAAAATGTTAATCGAGCATTGTGGAGGCATATCAGAAAACCGTAGATTTTGTAAATAATCACCCATTCTTGTCACAGAATCTGTCATTCTCTGACACGCTGTTGATGGTATTCTATTTTCATGGTAGAACCACTCTATTGTTTTTCGAATACCCACTAACTGAGAATCTATAGAAATGATGCGTCCATCTTCAAATGGGGTCTGGCCTTTGCTAAAGGTTTCGTGAATAAAAGCATGCTTCAATATGTTTAATAGTATGCGAGGTGTCCCACATGATAGCAAAATTAGCCTATCAATCCCCCAATAAGGAAGAGGCTCATTGCACTCCTTACATAAAGCATCTATCATATCTGCTCTAAATTTATCAAGAATCTTTCCATGGGACGTTTCAGATGATTTAGTAACAGAATATTCTCTTGCCTCTTTCATAATAGCTTCTGCAATAGAAATCAACTCTTTTTGGTGTCCCTTACTCCACCTCCTATAGAACAACAACACATTGGTACGCTCTATAACTAAATCATCCGGAAAACTAAGAAGGTCTATTATTTTGTTCACATCCTCATCGCGATAACTAACCTTCTTTAGCTTCTTTGTGAGATTTGAAAAATAGCCTTTCAGCCTATGCTGGAATTTTCTCCCTATCAAACTTAACATCTCATCTGTGGAAAAGTTTTCAAGGACATCTGAAATATTATTAATTCCATTTATATCAAGACAGGAAAGGCGTTTATTGCATATTCCCTTCAGGTAATCTTTGTAGTTTTCTGACTCTCTAAGAAATTCATCCAATATAATCAGTTCAAACTCTGAGCCTATTCTATTTTCTTCTATTGCATCCAGAATATAATGCGTCCTAATACCATAAGGTCTAGTACCAATTCTCACTGAACAAGAAGTGGGCTTCTCTCTTATTAAAAGTTGAATGAGCTCTTGCTGCTTCTCCGAGAAATTTTCTAATTCATCTATAAGATATAAGATATATTTATTATGGAAGAAATCTATATTTTTATGTAGTATTTCTGGTATTCCATAAGTAAGAGTTGGTGAAGAAATTAGGAAATCAAAATACAAGTTTTTGTCTTTTCTAAACAAAAAGTTCTGTATTTCGTAATCTATTTTTTTTTGCAGTTCTTTAAATAGAGCACTTAAATCTTCGAAAGAACAAGCATTCCATTCCTTCTCACTTGGCAACAAGTCAACGATTTTTTTTACAACTAAGGACTCTTCAACAACAGTTATTATCTTTTCATTTTTGAGGTCTGCCAGATAATGACAAACTCTTTCGCCAATCCAAAATTCCCAAAATGACTGATAGATAATTTCCCAGCGTCCATTATCAACACCTTTTCCGGAAAACTTATTTGCATTAAATCCACTACAGCGAATATATACACCTAGGAATTTATCACTTTCTAAACCATCTTTTAAGGCATCCTTATATCTGATTTTTTGTAGTTCATAGGAGAAATATCGCATTATGTGGGTTTTTCCACTGCCTTTGCTCCCCTTGATTATTATAGGCATCAATGACCATGGCTTAAGCAGTCCCATAAAACCCTCCTCACCTGAGATATTAGTCCAGTACTTGTCAATATCTTCATCTGAGAAATCAACAGCTTTAGTTATATCAAACGGATTCAGTATCATATCAGTAAATTTTATTGTCTCTCGGAAAAATAGGTGTCCATAAGGAAGAATCCTCTGCATACCAAATTACAGGAAGTGTATTATCTGGTGTGTTATGATGAAAACCGACAAGTAATTGACAATCAAGATATCCAAGAGCGTTTTTATCAACATTCTCGGCAAAAACTGGTGGATTAGCGGTAAGATCATTTACGCATGAATAAAAATGTCTCATTAACTTTTCGCCATAGTTCCTGCACATTTTTTCAACATTGCCTTTGTCAAATGACGAATCTGAATTGAATATCCGTGAAACATCAGAAAAGCATTTGAACGATTCATCCATTTCAATAACAGACTCTACTTCATCAAACACTCCACTTTTTCTTGCATGTTCCATACCATCATATGTAGCGACAAGTGTATAGTAACTTACTTTTACATACGGAAAAAATGATTTTAATTCATCTACGGTTTCAAGAACCTTTCGATCTGAAGATACCTGCCTTCCAGTACCGCAAAAATCATCAATAAAAACACATCGAGAAATGGAGCGATTTACACATCTACGTTTACTTATTGGATCATAAACATAGTACTCAAATAAATGCTTTGCAACTCTACCTTGTTTTCTTAACTGATATTGAAGATATGAACTACTTTCAGAACTATTACCGACACAAGCAAACAATGTCTGACTAAGGATCTTGTCAAACTCAGGTTCGATTATACTTTCATCAAGAGTATTCATGTTACTCTTTCTAATCGACTCAATTATTGGATATCTGTAAAGGTCTCTAAATAAAGATTTCACAAGCTTATTAATACTCTCTTCATTAAAGAAGATAAATCTCGATAACAGATACAATGCCGCGTTTCGTTCCTCATCGCCTTTAAAGTTAGACAGCCATTCCTCAATTCTCTCGCCAGACAACCTTTTTTCCCACAAAATATTGTTCAAGCATTCTATTTTGTCGTGTAAGTAAAGTATCTCTTTAGCGAATGATTGATTATCTTTCATTTTTTCATAATAATTACATGTTCTACCATAATTAATCCCGCATTTTTATTTCTAATTGTCAGCATTCCGTACTTTTTGATAGAATCTATCAATTGAAGTTCTGTATGCATACCATAGTTCTCTGCAATCTGACGTAGATAGCGGGGTGTATCAAATTTGTAGCCACAAACTTTATTGGGACCAACGATAAGCACTATGTACCCCCCCCTTTTGAGAACTCTTACAGATTCTCTCAGGGCTTCACCCATTTCTTTCAAGTAAGTTGAAACTATCGTTGCTCTAATCCTATCTTTAGTAGCTATCTCTTTTATCAAATTATCGGCTTCGCGAATTCCTGTATCTTCAATTCGCATGTCCTTTTTTGCAAAATCCTCCCTTCCAATATTGTTCTTCTCTAATGCTCGTATTGTCTCAACAGAGCCCAAATCAAACCAGTTTAAACTTAGTCTCGAAGACCGAATATACTTCTGCGCGCCAGCATAAGGTGGGGAAGTTAAAATCATATCTACAGATTCGTCATCTAATACATCATTACTTTTTAAGTTTGTCGTCAACCTCCTTGCATCCATCGAAATAATATTAGCAGAAAATCTTACAGACTCTGTGTCACGGAGTTTCTTCATCCGTTCTATATTCTCCTGCACAACATTCTTAAACTTGTCATATACATCTATATTTCGCAAGCTATCTATTTTTATACGAAGTTTCTGATAAATATCGGGTTTATCGGCAAACCTGTCTGGATTAATTTTTACTGGCACATAGATATTAGGATCAGCATAACTCACCTTTTTTATTATACTCGAGAAACAAACCATAAAGAACGTTTTCACATTCGAATCTTTGCTCCGACGAATTGCCGCCAATAAATTTGCCAACTGTCTTTGTACAGATTGAGAGAACCAGTAATCACGGTTAGGAAATTCAGGGACGACTGCATCCCTATCTTTAGCAACTCTGTGTAATATTTTGTTCAATTCCTTTTCCAATCGAACAGCATCAATATTACAAGTTTTTGCTCTCGAAATAAGCCTTGCTATGGGATTTGCATCAGCTCCTATTGCATTTCTACCGCTGATGATTGCTTCTAGAAGTACAGTACCAGACCCACAAAATGGGTCAAGTACCAGTCCTCCTTTGGGGCAGAAAATATCCGTACTCAGAATATAATATGGAATACTTGCAAGTAATTTGGCTGGATATGGATGTATTAAATGAGTATATCGATCTGGTTTGTTTAATTCAGGTACCATTGACCGGAAATTAACGGGAATTGGATTCCCGTTCTTCTGGTATGACTGACAATATTCCTCTAACTGTTTTCTAATTTCTTGCAGACGTTCTGATGTCATACCTGTTTCTATTTAATAACCTTAATAAATACCACATCCTTACACTTTTTAGGATTAATAACAATCTCCTTCTTTTTACCGACCACACCCCAAACAGCAAAAATATCACTTTTATCTATCTCCATTTCTGCACGCCATCCTACAGTTCCCTTTACTTCGTTTTTCTTATAGAACACATAGTTCAGGGCATAATCTTTATCCAACGTCCAACTGATTCCAAACTGCCTTGTCTGTTTTTCATCATCACACATACCACGATACACCTTGAATCTGTTTGGCAGACTATTATACAATACCACTTCTTCGGATTCAAGTTCTGCAGGATTTCTGTTAGGCAGATTATTTTCCAGTTCGGTGAGATAATCCGAAAGATTAAACGGATATGGGCATTCCTTTAGCCTATTATAGATATTGTCTGTCAGAAGATATGCTTCTTTCAGTAGATGATAGGCCAACCTATGGTCGCTCTTCAAATTAGCAGACTCATTCAGTAACAGTACGAACATGGGCATTCTGTAGGGTCTTCCTGCGGTGAATCCACATGACAACAGCCAGTTCCCATTTTTAATGTTCAGGGTGATACCCCTGCATAGCTCCGTTATAATTGGATGCATCTCAGGAAATCTAGGCAAAAGGAAATCCACATCTTTAGCCAATTCATCATCAGTGTATTTATCCCCCATCATCACTTTCTTACTGATTATCTGATTACGCAACATCTGAAACACTGCCACTTCCGTTGCTTTATCCTTATTACCAGCCACAATCTTCTTCCTCAATAAATCAATCAGGGTCTCAACGGTCTTCGTCAACACCCCCATCACGTCCTTCACAAACCCAGGAAGGAAGGCATTTATCTTAGTACTCTTGGCATAGAACTTATTCCTTGATCCAGATGTAACCAGGTGACCTTCATCAGTCAAATCAGGCATCACAACAAAGGGTTCCACAGGCTCACCGCCCGCAACAAGGGGATAACATATCGCACAGCGGTAATCCCAAGCCCCATTGTGAATATACTCATCACGGAAACTACAAGCCGTTCTTATGCAAAAAGGTTCACTATAAAGCATCCCGTCTGCTTTCAGTTCGTCAAAGCCATAATTGCCTTTCTTGTACAATATGTTTTCATCACGGCTCTTCATCTTCTTATACTTGGCAAATCCACTAGCATCATACTTTGAACACTCATACACCACCTTTGTAAACAAGTCAAACGACGAGCACAGTGAAACAAACACATTATTGATGGCCGTATGTACTTTATCAGAGGTATCATCAAGTACTCGAGTAGAGTTTTCATATTCACTATCATCATACAAACAGTACGCAGGCAGATACTTGTATATGACCTCCAAGTAATTTCTCACCGCCATCACCCTGTCCTGAAACGCTGCTAATATTGCCTGCACATCAGCCCAGTGGATAATTCTGTTTGACACAGGGTCGTTATATACTGAGCGCAGCTGCTCATAAAGCCCCTTGTCCCATGATGATTCGGGAGAACGACCCGCATCTATCATCCATATTGGAACAAACGACTTGACTTTCTGATAGTCAATATCCTGAAAGAAGAAGTCTTCTATAGAATCATAAAGTGGCACAACTCCTTCTGCTGTGTTACCTATCTGCTGATACAATGCATTAAGCGTATTGAGGCTTCCTTCTTTTGCCTTTTGTATTTCTTGTTCTGATTTTACACCCATCCTATTCCGCTTTATACAACGTTTCCGTAACCATACCGTTAATGCACTTAGTAATGCCACTAAAGCTAATACCCACCCCAATAATTTCTTGTGCTGTAAGCCTGTATGGGTCTGCATAACCATTGTCTTTAATTTGTTGCAATGCCTTGCAGGCTTGTGATTTGCCGCCATCAGTATATTTAAACTCAATGATATAAGTCAGAGAATCCAACTTGATAACCATATCTATTCTACCATCAGACAATGTCTGTTCCACTATTGGTTCAAATCCCAGAACAATCAGCAGAATCTGGATCATTGTCTGGAAATGACCTTCATCAAACTTCTTTTTCCTACTAAGGTAGGGCACCCCTTTTAGTACACCATTAACAGATTCCACAAAGCCGTCCATGTCTTTATTGAACAGTTTTTCTCTCAGTATCTGGTAAGGTCTTGGAATACCTCCATCCCCATAAACCTTCACGCATCTATCTACCATCTGGTCAATCTCAACTACCATATTGTAGATGCCAGCAACAATATAATTATCAATTGCTTTTCCATTTATATTATTGTCAAGAATGGGTTTGAATGAATCCACATAGCCTTTAAACCATTTAAGACTGCCTATCAGATGAGAAACAGAAGCAAACCTGGACGGAATAAGATGTGAATCATCATCCAGCAAACTAAATTTATCTTCTAAATTCCCCATTATAGAATTCAAAAGATCCATTAGCGAAGTTCCATCTTTTAGAAGATAAATGCCACTTCTTCTATTGCACCTGACATCATGGTAGAAATCATACCATTCAGAATAATGGCTGTTTACCCATTCTTTAAGATATTTAGAGAATGCCTGTTCGTTTTCAACTTCCGTCATATTACTGATATTGATTTTTCCTTTTATACCTCTCGCTCAACTCCATCAGTTCCTTGAACATCCCCAGCCTTGGTTCTTTTAGTCCTCCAGCATTCATCTTTTTTCTATTCGCCTTCACCCAGTTCAACATGTCATGTTCCTCAATCCGGTGCTTCAACGGATTCCGGTGATTTGCCTCAATAAACGAAATTACTTCACAATATCTTGCATTCCATTTTTCGTCTTGTGTCATAACCGTGAACCATTAACCATGAACCATAAATGACAATCGGTCATATCACCATTGGAAGTTGCTCTCAAACCAATAGTTTCATGACCGACCTATCTGTGTCTTGCTACGCAGATAACATCATCCTTCACCCATCATACCTAGCAGCGATAACCCTCCAGTCGATGATTTGCCACAGAGCCGAGAGATGAGCTGCACGACGGTTCTGGTAATCCAGGTAATAGGCATGCTCCCAGACATCGAACGTCAGTAGCGGCTTCAGGCCCTTCACCACCGGATTGGATGCCCCTTGCTCCTGTGTAATTATCAAGTTGCCA
>Ga0247610_10002976_pt1 | contig 19026 bp, 20 predicted proteins | sample 174DNAGHGhighgp2_FD_193483 | JGI IMG/M metagenome (GOLD analysis project Ga0247610, IMG submission 193483) | Sheep rumen microbial communities from Palmerston North, Manawatu-Wanganui, New Zealand - 1742 DNA GHGhigh gp2 | ecosystem: Host-associated > Mammals > Digestive system > Stomach > Rumen...
TTTAAGAAAACAATTTCAGATCTATATGATGAACTGGAAAACCCTGAAATGGTTTATTTATATGGCACAAGAATGTAAAAATATTTCAATTATAGGAGCGGGTGCATCCGGTTGCATTTGCGCTTATTTTTTGCTGAAATCAGGATTTGATGTTAATCTTTTTGATTTTGGAGAACCTCTGAGAACACTTTTGCCTACAGGAGGCGGAAGGTGTAATCTTGCTCATGCGGAATTTGATTTTATGGAGCTGGCCAAAAATTATCCAAGAGGCGAAAAGTTTTTGTATTCTGTTTTTTCACGTTTTTCAACAGACGATACAATCTCTTTGTTTAAAGAACTTGGGGTAGAAACATATATTCAGGAGGACGGGAGAATATTTCCTAAATCAAATTCCTCAAAAGATGTAAGAGACAAAATTTTAAATAAAATAAAATCTTTAGGAGCAAATATAGTCAGAGAAAAAGTTTCAGAGATTATTCCTTTTGAAAATGAGTATAAAATACTGACTAATAAGGCAGAGTACCTGTTTACGAATATTGTTATTTCCTCTGGCGGAAGAGGAGTAATAAAAGGTATTGAACATAACATTATATCTTTTACACCGTCTTTGGTTGGTTTGAATGCAGACAGCGATAAAGAATTGAGTGGATTAGTCGTAAAAAATGTTTATTCAAACGATTTTAAGATATCAGGAAACATCCTATTTACGCATTTTGGAGTTTCAGGACCGCTAATTTATACTATTTCATCTTTAAAAGCCAAAGATAAAATTCCTTATAAATTATCGTTTGATTTATCGGCAAATTTAGATAATTTACAAGAAATTTTAAATAAAAATCCACATAAAGATTTAAAGAATATCATTTCGGAATTTTTACCTGAAAGGCTATCAAAAAGTATATTATTAGAACTTGGAAACAAAAAAGCCCATACTATTGACGGTAAAACAAGAGATTTTATTTTAGATAAAATTCATAATTATACATTAGCCGTTTCCGGCACAAATAAAGGCGAAGAAACTGTAACGGCGGGCGGATATGATTTAAATGAAGTAAATCCTAAAACAATGGAGTCTAAGATTCATAAAGGAATTTATTTTACCGGAGAAGTATTGAATATAGACGGTTTCTGTGGTGGATTCAACTTGCAAAATGCGTGGTCGACAGCCTTTGTTGCTGCAGACAGTATAATCAACTCAAAATAAAATTAAACTAATTTTTATTTTTGCTATATAATTAAATAAGTTAAAAACGTTAAATTAACTGATATTAAGGAGATAATATGTTGGATTTATTGAAGAAGAGCGCAATGGAACAATTTAAAGCGCTTAAAAATAAAGAAATATCTGCTGTAGAGCTTACTCAAGCATCATTAGATAGAATTCATTCTGTTGATGAAAAACTGGGTGCTTTTAATTCTTTAACGGAAGAAACGGCATTAAGCACCGCAAAAAAAGCAGACGAAAAAATTTCTAAAGGAGAAGAGCTCCCGCTTTTAGCAGGTGTTCCTTTGGCATTAAAAGATAATATGAACCTTATCGGCTCAAAAACAACTGCATCAAGTAAGATTTTAGAAAACTTCGTTTCACCTTATAATGCGACAGTAACAGAAAAATTATTGAATAATTTAATTCCTATTGTAGGAAAAGCTAATTTAGACGAATTCGCAATGGGTTCATCTAATGAAAACTCCGCATTTAAAAAAGTTCACAATCCTTGGAACTTAAATAAAGTTCCGGGAGGATCTTCAGGTGGTTCAGCAGCTTCTGTTGCGGCATGCGAATCTGCTCTTGCACTCGGTTCGGATACCGGCGGAAGTATAAGACTTCCGGCAAGTTTCTGCGGTATTGTAGGTATGAAACCAACTTACGGTAAAGTTTCAAGATACGGATTGATAGCATTCGCATCATCTCTTGATCAAATAGGTCCGTTTTCAAGAACTGTAGAAGATGCAGCAGCACTTTTAGAAGTTATATCGGGCCATGACCCTCATGATTCAACCTCTCTTAATCTTCCTGTTGAAAATTACAGAGATAGCTTAAATAATGACATTAAAGGTTTAAAAGTTGGTGTTGTAAAAGAATTAGTAGGTGAAGGTTTAACAGAAGATGTTTCGAAAGCAATACAAAATGCCATTGATACTTATAAATCACTTGGCGCAGAGGTAGTAGAAATTTCTCTTCCAAACATCAAGCATTCAATCGGTATTTATTATATTTTAGCAACTGCTGAATGCAGTTCAAACCTAGCAAGATTTGACGGTGTAAGATACGGCCACAGAACAGCTGATGCTAAAAACCTTCTTGATTTGTATTGCAAATCACGTGCGGAAGGTTTCGGACCTGAAGTTAAACGTCGTATAATGCTTGGAACTTATGCCTTAAGTTCAGGATATTATGATGCTTATTATAACAAAGCATTAAAAATGAGAAGAGTTGTAAATGAAGATTTCTTAAAAGCATTTGCTCAAGTAGATGTTTTGATTGCACCGACTTGTCCTAACACTGCATTTGACTTGGGTTCTAAGACAGAAGATCCGCTTGCAATGTACTTAACGGATATTGCAACAATCGGCGCAAACCTTGCAGGCATTCCGGCCATTTCAATTCCTGCAGGCTTTGATAGAGACGGTATGCCAATTGGTTTACAAATAATGGCTCCACAGCTTAAGGAAGCAAAATTATTTAATTTTGCTTACAAATTTGAGCAATCACACGATTATTATAAACAATTAGCAAATATTTAAAATAAAAGATAATAAATAAATGCACCACTTATAAAATAAGTGGTGCATTTGTTTGCATAATTATATCTAAATTCACCTTTTTGCTCTGACTTGTTTTCCAAATTGTTTATAATCACCATTGTCTAATGACACTTTTATATATCTGTCCATTTGTCCGTTTGTTTTGGGAACATTATGTTTTTCAAAACGCTGAAAAACTTTGAACCCAATTTGTCTTAATTTTTGTTCAAAATCAGCATCAAGTCTTTTTCTTATTGAAACTCTTACACTGCCCTGATTACCGTTAGGGTACATAACATTTTGATATTTTGAAGCCATTTTCTTTAGAGCTTCTCTTTTTGCAGATGATACATTTTGTTCTACAAGAGGTATCCTGTACGTTGATTTAAATGAATTTGAGTTGTTTTCAAATTTTGGAATTTGCATATATTTATCCCTTTTTATACATTTTAAAACACGTAAAAATAAAATTTGCTATATATGCAAATTCTAACTATTTTTTATAATTTATCCTATTATCTTGGAATAACGTATCCCCAAATGGGTTGGCAATTATCATCAAGCAGACAAATGTATGATATTCTGCACTTTTTTTCGCCTTTAAGTTTCATGTAACCGTAACCGTAAGTAATAGCAGGAATCATTTTGTCACCGATTTTTTGCATATATTCTTCGGTATGCTCTTTTTTTACAATAATGTTGGAATTATTTCCGTCTTTATCTTTATACTGTTTTTCCAAAAAACTCGAAGCTTCCGTCGAATAAGCAGAAACAGAAAGAGTAACTAAACTTAAACAAAATGTTAAAAATATTTTTTTCATAAAAACATAATACCATATTTTGTTTTTATTTTCATAATTGTTTACATATGAATTCTTATATTGTTAGCACCAACTTTTTATGTAATCCAACATTATGCACTCTTAAATAATCAACTCCTTTTTTTACCAAAGGATAGGATATTGCAGCTGATAAAGAGTCTTTTAGTTCATTATCATCTTCTTTTATTCCAAGTAAACTTTTTCTGGAAACGCCAATCATTACAGGACGATTTAGATAATAAAATTCTTCTATTCTATTTAATATTTCAAAATTCTGCTCTCTTGTTTTACCGAATCCAATCCCCGGATCTATTATTATATCTTTTATTCCAAAACATTCGGCAAGTTCTATTTTTTCTTTTAAACTAAAATAAATTTCATCAATTAAATTTTTGTACCCCAAATCCTCTTGCATATTAGAAGAATTTCCCCGTGAATGTTGAACAATCACTCCTGCATTATATTTTGATATAACGGAAGGCATATATGAATCAAAATCAAAACCGGATACATCATTAATTATTTTAACTCCGCAAGACAGGGCAAAATCCGCAACAACAGAGCTTCTAGTATCAACACTTATCGGAATCTTAATGTTTTCTTTTTTGATAAAATTTAAAATCGGTGTAAGTCTTTTTATCTGCTCTTCAGAAGTTACTTCAACAGAATTTGGTCGGGTGCTTTCTGCTCCTATATCAATCATATCTGCACCATCTTCAATCATTTCAACTAAATGTTTTTGAGCATCAACTTCGTTAATATATTTACCTCCGTCTGAAAATGAATCAGGAGTAACATTTAATATTCCAACAATTTGTGTTTGTCTTTGATTTACTTCAAGAACTTTTAATAACCTTTCACCCAATATTTTGAGCCCAAATGGCTGAAATTTTAATTTGTCTGCAATTTTCTTTATCTGAGAAAAACTTCCGCCTATAATTACGTTTGAGCTTTCTGCTTTTCCCGTTATAACGTCTCTATGGGTAGCACAATCCGCTCCGACTGATATTGCAGCTTGTTTAATTATATTTGCTTGAGCGGGATTTAAAGAATAAACTTTTATATTTTTATACTTAAATTTATCTTGGGCAAAAGTTCTGTATGAAGCATCAAAACCAATATCCTCAAGCTCTTTTTCTATATCATCATTGATTATTTCTTTTAAAATAAAATCTTTCATAGCTAGATTTTAGCATAAAAAACTTTATATAAGTGCGATTTTGTTTCCTGCCGTATATAGCAGGTGGGTGAGTGCCTGAATTTATCCGTTTCCCGCTGGCGATTTTTTATCGGCAGGTCTACTTCAATAACTAAGAGCTTACTCTCCCTTTTATAAAAAATGTAGGAACAAAATAAACACCTATATAAAGTAATAATATTATTACATACTTTTTTTAGGTTTTCAACTTACTTAATAATGTTTAGAAGTCTTTCCCAAACTTCATCAATTGTTCCGTTAGCATCTATTTTATAAAGAACTCCTTTTTCTTCATAAAATTTTATAAGAGGAGCAGTTTCTCTAAAATAAGTATCAAATCTTGCTTTTGCGGTTTCTTCGTTATCATCTGCTCTTGTTTTTAATTCAATCTGACATTTATCACAAATGTTTTCGATTTTTGACGGTTTAAATTTTTTGTTATAAATTTCACCGCAATTAGGACAAGATTGTCTGTGAACAATTCTTTCAATAAGAATTTCTGTATCAATATCAAAATAAATTGCTTTAAAGGAGGAATCAATACCTTTATCAACTTCTGCATTAATATTATCCAGCATTCTTGCCTGTTCAAGACTTCTCGGATAACCATCAAGAACGTATCCGTTTTTACATTCATCCTCTGCTAATTTGTTATGAATAATTTTGCCGACTAATTCAGGCGGTACAAGCTGTCCTTTATCAATAAATTTCTTTGCAATAAGTCCTTGTTCTGATTTTTTTGCAATTTCCGCCCTTAAAAGAGAGCCTGTATCTATGTGCGGAAAATTTAAAAATTCTGATAATTTATTTGTCTGAGTACCTTTTCCGCAAGCCGGCGGACCTAAGAATATAAACTCTTTTTTCATCACTCTCTCCTTATGTCATTAGTAACATTGTACTATAATTTTAATATAAATGTAAGTATATTATCCGATAAACTAAATAATGTATATAATATTTTATAATATTGTCAAACAACTTATTTAAATATATAATAACTAATGTACACAGGGAAAATAAATGAAAGATATTATAGTTCAGAAATTCGGCGGAACATCTGTTGCCGATACTGAAAAAATCAAAAATGTAGCGAAAGCTATAATAAGGGAGAAGAATTTAGGACACGATGTAGTTGTTGTCGTTTCAGCAATGGGACATACGACCGATTATCTTGTCAAACTTGCTCATGAAATTTCTGAAACCCCTTCAATGAGAGAAATGGACATGCTTCTTTCTACCGGAGAAGGTGTTTCTATAGCACTTCTTGCTATGGCTCTTCAAGCTCAAGGATGCCCCGCTGTCAGCATGAATGCTATTCAAGTCGGTATTATGACTGAAAAGGTTCATTCAAAAGCAAGAATAATTGATATTAAAACCGAAAAAATCAAAAAACATTTGAATAAAGGTGAAGTTGTTGTTGTAGCCGGTTTCCAAGGTGTAACAGAAGACTTGGAAATTACCACTCTGGGAAGAGGAGGGTCTGACACATCTGCGGTTGCTCTTGCGGGTGCTTTAAATGCAAAACGCTGTGATATCTATACAGATGTTGAAGGGGTTTATACAACAGACCCGAGAATTGTACCAAACGCATCAAGATTGGATGAAATTTCTTACGGTGAAATGCTTGAACTTGCCAGAGTCGGCGCTAATGTACTTCACCCGAGAGCTGTAGAAACAGCTAAACAATATGACGTACCGGTAAGAGTCAGAAGTACGTTTAAACTGGATAACTTAGGAACTTTAATATTAGGAGTTGAAAACATGGAATTACACAGACCTGTAACAGGCGTTGCATCAGATTTATCACAGTTAAGAGTCGTTGTTTGCGACGTAAAAGATAATCCGGGAACTGCTGCAGTTCTATTTAACGGTCTTGCAGAAGAAAATATATCAGTTGATATGATTATTCAATCTTATGCAAGAAAAGCTCTTAATACTAACGACATTGCATTTACTATTGATAAAGGCGATTTAAATCAAACAATGAAAATTTTAGACAAGGTAAAAGCAAAGCTTGAGTTTAGTGATGTTTATGTGGATGACAAGATTGCTAAAATATCAATTGTGGGTGCCGGTATGATTGATAGACCGGGTATTGCAGCAGCTATGTTTAAAACTTTAGCGGATAATAATATAAATATCAAAATGATTTCTACAAGTGAAATTAAAATCAGCTGTATTGTTGATGAAAATGATGCAAAAAAAGCCGTAGAAAGTTTGCATGAAGCATTCCAGCTAGGCAGTGAAGAAATTGCCGTTGTAAAAGGTGATTTACCTAATTTTTAAAAATGAACTTTAATGTACACTTTGTCGTTATATAAATAAGGAGAATTTGTATTAATGAAAAAAATATTGATATCGATAATATCATTACTAATCTTTTCATCTGCTGTTTTTGCAGGTGGGAAAGATGATGCAATGAAATTTTTTAATTCATATGTAAACGGTGCAAATACATATGACCCTGTTATTACAACAATGTATTCACCAACAGCTAAAATTATCAGACAAGTTGTTAAACCGGACGGAACGACACAGAATGTCTATACTAATACAGCAACATATATTAAACAAATGAAAATCGGTCAAGCCGGTGCAAAACTCAGAAAATATACAAACTCATACTCTAACGTTGTAATAACTCAACTTGGTGAAAACAAGTACAAAATTTCTTCTCTAAGACAGCCTGCCGGAGAAACTTATAAATTAAAAACTTATATGATAATTCAAAAACAACCAAACGGAAAATGGCTTATTGTAGAAGAATTGATGCAAACAAAAGAACAAATATTTTTAAGATATGCGGGTAAAGCTGAATAAATAACAGAATATATAAAAGAAGATGTGAATTATTTCACATCTTCTTTTATTACTATTAAATTTTTAACTATCTTCATTGCGCAAGTAGGAAGAACTATTTCATCCAATCCATCTGCTACGCTTAAGATACCACCGGCTTTTAGTGTAACATCTTCGCCTTTGTACTGAAATGTGTAATCAGTTTTTCTGTCTGATCTGATAGTAATTTGAGTTGTCATGTTTTTTTCCTTTTTGTTTTAATTAATCAAAATTAATACAGGAATGGTAAATTAATTTTACCATTCCTATAAAACTCAGTTCGACAACTAGTCGAATACATAGCTGATGATTGCAGCTTCTCTTGCTCTTTTAATAGCAGTTGTAATCATTCTTTGGTGTTTTGCACAGTTTCCTGTAACACGGCGAGGAATAATTTTTCCTGCTTCTGTTAAGTATCTTTTAAGTTTTGCTGCATCTTTGTAATCGATAGAATCAATATGTTCAGCACAAAAACTGCATGTTTTCTTTTTCTTTCTATCTGCTGCGTCTTGTTTTGCCATTTTTCTATTTTGCCTTTCTAGCCTTTTATATTTTCTTATGTATTTTTACGATTGCCTTTTCCGTTTGCTCCTGCAATCCGCCCCTTTATTAAAAAGGAATTTCGTCTTCGCCAATTAGTTCATCAGCAAATTCTTCTTGTGAAAATTTTACAATTTCTTCACTGCTGTTTGAAGAAGAGCTTGCACTGATACTTGCTCCTGCACCCATGGGTTCAACTGTGTTTGCATCAATTTCAAATATTCTTCTTTCATTGCCGCTTTCATTTTTAACCGTTGTGATTTGTAATCTGCCTTCAATAAGAACCCTATCGTCTTTTGACAAGGAAGATACAACCTCATCAAGTGCTGTACGCTTAGCAATAACTCTTAAAAGCATTTCTTCTCTGTCACCAATATTGACAACAAAAGAAGATACCGGAATATTGTTTTGCGTAAAACGTTTTTCCGGAGCTCTATATACAGTACCTGTTACAACCGCTTTTGCTAATGTCATAAAATTACCTTTCAGAATAATTACTTTATATCAGGATTTGATTAAAAATCTTATCTATTTACCCTTATACAGTTTGAGCTTTTTTAGCTGTTTCCATAAACATAAATCTTAAAACATTTTCGTTTAATTTAAGATTTCTCTTGAATTCAACAATAGTTTCAGCAGGAAGCGATACTATCATTGTTGTAAAGAAACCGTCTCTGTATCCTTGAAGGTCATAAGCAAGTTTTTTTCTGCCCATTTTATCAACAGAAGCAACTTCGCCCTTAAAGCCTTTGATATCGCTTGAAATTTTATCAACAGCTTTGTCCAATTCTTCTGAATCAAGACTTGGTTTAAAAATAGTTAATAATTCATAATTTTTCATAATATATCTCCTTATATACTCATGCTAGCATAAACAGAAATGAAGTAAAGTGCACTGTTTACAGAAATTAAAACTCATTAATAAACGAAAAAACGGACTTTTATCGGTCCGTTATGTTATTTTTTCGTTTTGTTCGATGACTTATTATTTTATTTCAATGTCATCAGTGGCTTGAAGCTGTTTTGACTTGTAATTGTGGATGACTGCGTCTACCAGTAAGTCGTAAGAAGAACTTTTTTCAATATTTGGAAATTCTTCTTTTAGTTGTTGTCTGACCATTGCTTCCAGCCTGCGTTCGTCAGCATTAATTTTTAGTTCATTCGTTGTTAACGAATTTATATAATCTTCACGATTTAAATTCTGAGAATTGGTAAAATTAAGAAGATTAATTCTTGGATTAACTGCTTCTTTAATTGAGTCAATAAATTTCTTTAAGTCTGCCATAACGACCTCTTTTTTACTACCTTCACTTTGTAATATATTAAAGTTCCGTCAAGATGAAAATTGCCTAATTTTTTCTAAATTGTAACAATTATTTACAATTAACAAATTTTTTATTATTTTTCTCTCTTCTGATTGCCGGAACAATGAGTATAATAGCATATTTTGAACGGTTTATCAACTTTAATAAATTTGTTTTTCGATTATACACCATTACACATTTGAGTACAAAAGTGCAAAATCGTTTGACACTTCTCTCTATTGTTATATTTCGGCATGGAAATAAAGCACAAAAAAAAGCTATGAACTTTCGTGCATAGCTGTTGATTAGGGATATGTGTATCGTCGTTTTTTAAGGAGTATAGTAATATATTAGCAACCTGTTTATTTTTTGAAATCGTAAGAATAGATGATATTTGTAACAAAACTTAACAATTATCTTTGAAATTTATCCTTCTTTTAGATTAGTCTTCCCGGCTAAAACATTATAAGTAGTGAACGTTACTATTTTTATTATTGAAAAAAGATTATTATATACTAGAATTGGTAATGTGGACTAGACGGGAGTGTAATTAATGATTATAGATAAGAAGAAACTAGGGATACAAATACTTTCACTTATTGGATTTGTGCTGACAATTAAACTTGCAATGATATATTACGTGGCAAATTATGAAAAATACGCTCTTCCGAGTTTTTGTTCTATTAGTGAATTTATTGACTGTGATGGTGCTGCAAAAACAACAACCGCCCAGTTTTGGGGAATTCCGCTTGCATATTGGGGAATGTTCTTTTATATGACAGTATTATTTTTAACTTTTGTTGATAAATTAAAACAAGTAAAATTCTTAAAATTTTTGGAAGTTTTTAAAAATCCTATGGAATATATCGGATTTTTGGGCACAATTGCTTTTATTATATCTATGATACTTGCAGGATTAAGTATTTACAGAATTAATAAATTATGTATTCTTTGTGTTGTAACTTATATTATTGATTTTATCATTGCACTAATTGCAACAAACGGCATGTTTAAAAATATTGTAGAGTGTTTTAAAACTACTTATTTTGACTTTGTTGCAGGTGCAAAAAAATATACAAAAACATTTGTTGTGCTTACAATTTTAGCAACATCTTTATTGTGTTACAGCGGAATAACATACAACTTCGTCCCGCACATTAAAAAAACTATGGATATTATGAAATACAGAAAGATGAAAAAAAATCCATACAGAGTTAACGGCAATACTCTTGGAAACGAAAACGGCACTGTTTTTGTAGAGTTGTATTCTGACTATGTTTGTCCATTATGCTATATTCACAACATCATGCTCCACAGAGCTGTAAAAGAATTTTCAAACATTAAAATCGTTCACTATAATTATCCGTTTGATAAAGACTGCAACCCCAATATGACATATACAATGCACAAAGGAGCATGCTTTATGGCTCGTGCCGCACTTGCTTCAAAAGAACAAGGCAACTATTGGGGAATGGCATCTCTTCTTTATGAAAACCAGCCAAAGGACGAAAAAGAATTACTAAAACTGGCAGAAAAATTAAATTTTGAACACAAAATTTATTGAAGATATCAACTCCGAAAAAACATATTCTGAATTAACAAAAGAAATTAAAAAAGGAGCTGATCTTGATATAGACAGCACTCCTACTATATTTATAAACGGTGATAAGTATGTGGGCGTTATGCCTTATAAAGAATTAAAAGATAAATTGGTTGAACATGGTGCAAAGCAATAATAAAATTTTAATTCATGCCTGCTGCGGAATTTGTTCCGGATATCCGATTTTTTTATTAAAAGAAATGGGATATGAGCCTGTTGTATATTTTTGTAACCCCAACCTTGATACATTTGAAGAATTTGAAAGACGCCTGGATGCTCAAAAGACTGTTTGCAATCACCATAATATTGAACTAATCGTTGAAGAATACAACCATGATGAATATTTAAACGCTGTTAAAGGTTTAGAATCTGATCCCGAACGAGGGAAAAGATGCATTAAATGTATTGAATTAAGGCTAAAAATGTCTTCAAGAAAGGCCAAAGAACTTGGAATAGGGAAGTTTACAACATCACTTGTAATAAGTCCGCATAAAAATTTTAAACAAATTGAAGAAATTGGAAACAGCGTTTCTGACGGAGTTGAATATATTTCAATCAACTTTAAAAAACAGGATGGATTTTTAAAAACAAATAAATTGTCTAAAGAACTCAATATATACAGGCAGAACTACTGCGGATGCGAATTTGCAAAATCTCATATAGTTAAATGATTGACTTTTTATAAAAGATTATTAAACTTAGGGTAGTAATACTATAAAATGAGGAAAACTGTATGGGTAAAAGATTAGACGGCTCTTCATTATTTTCGGGAATTAGTTCCGGATTAAGTAATTCTTTCCAACTGTTATCGAGCCAATACACCGACGGGTTAACCGTAGAGAACTTAAATAAAGCATTAACAAATACAAATGTAACAAGCAGTGCATATGGAGCTACATTTGCATCATACATAAATACAAATTTTAACAGTTTTGATAAAAACCATGACGGAAAAATTACCGCAGACGAAATTCAAAACTATATGAATAATATTGCAACCCAAGGATTAACCAGAGAACAAATAACAACTCTTGGTGCTGCAAACGGTATGACAAATTCTCTTCAACAAACAGTGTTGGAACATTTTAACGATATTGATACCAATCACGACGGTAAAGTAACAAGCCAAGAAATAAGTGCCTATGGAGTAAACTCTCAAGCAGAAAAACAAAAAACGGCAGACAAAAATAGAATCGTTAATAACATGTCAATGTTCTATAATGACGGTGCCGAAAAATATGAAGGCAGCATTATGGATTACAGATATCTTGATAATGATAAAAGTTAAATGTGTGTGTTAAAAATGATTAGCAAAACAAGTCCGGCAGCATCTTTGTCTGACTTGTTTTTTTTAAATAAATTCCGCAAGTATCACATTACTGATTAAAACACCTTTTATATTTAGGGCATAACCTTTTTCCGATTTAATAAAATAATCCTTGTATTTTTCTAAAACATCCTGATACTGTTTTTCAAAATCAATGTTGAATTTTTCTTTTATTCGTTTTGTATCAATACCTTCTCTTTTTCTGAACCCTAAGAAAATTTCTTCTTCCAGTTTTTCTTTATCGGTTAAAAAATTTCCAAATTCATGTAAAGATGGATTTTGCATATATTTTTCAAATTCCGTAAAATTCGAGTACCTGATTCCGTCAACATAACCATGTGCCGAAACTCCAAATCCATAGTATTCTTCATTATGCCAATAATTTAAATTATGTTTCGACTCAAATCCTTTTTTTGCAAAATTACTGATTTCATATCTGTAAAATCCTTGGTTCTCCAACTTTTCATTTATCAATTCATAAAAATCAGCTTGAGTATCCTCATCCGGCAAATTTTTAGGCGGATTTTTCCCAAAGAATGACCCATCTTCAATTTTTAGTCCATAAGTCGAAATATGCTGAATGTCTAATTCTAAAAACTTTTCTAAATCAAATAAAAGCAATTCTTTTGTTTGAAGAGGAAGACCGTATATTAAATCCACATTAATGTTTTTGAATCCGCTTTTTTGCGCCAGCTTAACAGTTTCTTCTATCTGAGAAGAATTGTGTCTTCTTCCGATTAGTTTTAAAATTTCATCATTAAATGTCTGAGAACCTATACTCAAACGATTTACACCTATTACTAAAAGTGATTTTAAATATTCTTCCGTTACATCGTCTGGATTCAGTTCAAGGGTTATTTCAGAATCCGTATTCAGATTAAATTTTTTTATAATTTTAGATAAAAAATCTATTGGCATTAATGACGGTGTACCCCCGCCAAAATATAATGTGTTTAACTTTTCTCCTCTGTAATTTTCTGAAATTTCTTTTAAAAGAGAATACATATAGCCCTGCTTTATACCATCATTTATTCCGACAAAAGAAGTAAAAGAGCAATATTTGCACTTAGATTTACAAAACGGAATATGAATATAAACACTTTTTGGCATTATTCATCCAGCTTGATATAATTTGTATCCCAACGAAGATCAACATATTTTACTTTTTTATTTAACATCTTCACTTGAGGAAGCAATGAAGGAAGTCTGTGAATTTTATCATAAACTCCTGAATTTAAACTTCCAAGCCTTATGTTAACTGTAGGAATTTTTACGTATACATCTTGAGGATTTCTGTAGTCAATATATTCCACTTGTTCTCCCGTATCTGCCTCAATTGTTGCCGTCAATTTTTTAAAATTATTAATTTTGACTTTATCCCAATTCCTATAATCGTCACCGCTTCCGTATGTAATAACACGCACAGTATTATATTCTTCAGACAGCGGCATATAGTCTCTTCCTATCAGCTTACCGTCAGATGAGAAGAACGCTATAGGCGGAACACCAATATCCGGTGATATTGTAATCAATGGTGTTCTTTCAATAACTATTATTTTCAACCTTGCAGGGAACCAAAATCTGCGAATATAAACATCTTGAACTGGTTCAAGCTGCATTATACTTTCTTTTAAATTATCTGTTTTAACCAAAAATATAGGTTTTGTACAAACTTGATTACGTCTTAAGGCAGATAAAATTTTCTGAGCCGGAACAATTTTATTATTAACAATTTGAAGAGCCGGACTGCTTAAGCTGTCAAAAGCATTTGTATGTAATCTCCATTGAGGCATTTTTAACACAAACAAACCGATTGCTATCATTGAAACCAATATCATTAGCTTCCATAAAGCTCTAAGCCGGTTTAAACGTCTTTGGGATTTTCTTACTTGACGCTGCATTCTTGCCTGCTTTAATCGGCGGTTTTGTCTGAATCTTGATGTTTGTTCAAAATCTTCATCCGACATTATTTATTTAACCCCGCACTGTTTAAAATCATTAAAACAAGATTGTCATAATCTATTCCGCATACATTAGCCTGCGCCGGCAAATCGCTTGTATCAGTCATGCCCGGATTAGTATTAATTTCAAGAAAATACGGTTTATCATCTTTTATCATAAAATCAACTCTTGAAACGCCGCTGCATCCTGCTGTTTGGTGAGCTTTTACCGCTATTTTTTTAACCTTTTCAGTTGCCTCTTTACTCAAACCTGTAGCAGGAACTATAAATTCTGACAAACCTTTTGTATATTTTGCATCAAAATCATACCATTCTGTTTTGGTTCTTATTTCAAGAATTTCTGTTGCAAATTCTTTACCCTTTTCACCTAAAACACCCACCGTTACAAAGAATCCGTCTATAAATTCTTCTATTAAGACATCATCATTAAATTTTGTTGCTTCTTCATAAGCTTTTTCAAGTTCTTCCGGTTCATTAACCTTTGTCATTCCAAAGCTTGAACCTTCTGAAACAGGTTTTGTTATAAGAGGGTAATTAAGTCCTTCAACTGCTTTAAATACATCTTCACCTTTTTGTACAAAGACGGATTTGATTAAAGGTACATCTTTGCAAGTAGAAAGTACTCGTTTTGTATATTCTTTATTCATACAAATAGCACTTGCCATAACTCCGCACCCGGTATAAGGGATTTTTAAAATTTCTAAAATTCCTTGAATACAACCGTCTTCACCATATTTCCCGTGAAGGGTATTATATGCATATTCAAAACCTTTTAAATCTTCCGCTACATTTGAAGACACATCAACTATTTCAGCATTTTTGTATCCTAATCTGTGAAGGGCTCCTAATACGTTCTTTCCAGAACGAAGTGATACATCACGTTCTGAAGACATTCCTCCGCATAAAACCGCTATTCTTGAATCTAACGGTATAATATATTCCATAATTCTTCCTCTTTTTCTGTTTTATCACCTATAAAAATCGTTTCCGGTTTCAATTTTATAGTATACATCTCTTTTACCAAATTGTACATTTTAACCATCAAATCAAGAACATCTTCTGATGTTGCATTTCCAGTGTTAATTATAAAATTAGCATGATTATCCCAAACTTTAACTCTTTCGGTTTTAATATTTTTCACCCCTGCTTTATCCAAAAGCCTTCCTGCAGAATCATTTTCCGGATTCTTAAATACACTTCCCGCATTTGGATTAGCTAGTGACGGTTGAACCTTTTTTCTGAACTCTTGATTTCTTGCCATTAATGCTTTTATATCATTTCTGTTTGATTTTTTGAGTTCAAATTCTGCGTGGAGCAAAATATACCGATTATTCTGTAATACAGAATTCCTGTATCCAAAGTCCATTTCTGATTTTTGCTTATAAACAACTTCGTTTGTTTCTTTATCAAAAAGTGAACAAGAGACAAAACAATCTGATATTGTTTGACCGTGAGCACCTGCATTCATATATATGTTTCCGCCTATTGAACCCGGAAAGCCTATCATGAATTCAAATCCGCTAAGCTCTGCTTCTTCGGCTTTTTGAGATAAAAGAGGTCCCTTAACCCCGCATGATGCATAAACATGAGTGCCCCTAATTTCAAACTGTTTTATTTCTGTCGTAAAAATAATATTTCCGTTATATCCGTTTGATGACACAAGTACATTTGAACAGCTGCCTAAAACAATATAATCATCCAACGTTCTCAGAAGTTCCGTAAATTCAGCTTGTGTTTCGGGGAAATATGCTTTTTTTATTTTCCCGCCTATTTTATAACTGGTCAAATTTTTTATATCAAAATTTTCTTTTATCTGCAAAATTTTCCGCCTTATGCCTGCACAAGAGCAGCAGAAAACTGCTCACCGATTTCCAAAGCTTTAATATTCAATGGTATAAGCTCTTTTTTCTTACTACCTAACACCTTTTCTACCCCAAGTTTTAAAGCATCTTTTGATATTATATCGCAAGCGGAAGAGAGCACTCCAAGTGATAAAATATTTGTAATTTTACCTGAACCAAGGTCATTAGCAAGTTTCGTCATAGGAGCAAATACGTATTTTATATCATTTCTGGGTCTTGTTTCCGCAACAAGAGTCGAATTTGCAACAATTGTTCCGCCGGATTTTACTCTTTCTATAAATCTGTCAAAAGATTGTTGATTTAAAACAAGCGCGTAATCAGTATCCTGCTTGTGAACAGAACTTACTTCCGTATCTGAAACCACTATCTCGCAATTAACGGTTCCGCCTCTCATTTCAGCCCCGTAACATGGATACCAAGTTACATTCTTGCCGTCTAACATAAAAGAATTCGCAAGCACAGTTCCCGCCAAAAGCACTCCCTGACCGCCAAATCCTGCTATTATGAAATTCTTTTCCATACCCTTTTACTCCTAAACTGACTCTATTATTATACTACAAATATTATAAATAAATGAAAATGGTTTTAAATACAGTATAAATAACACATAAAAAACAAAGAATTTTGAATATAACATATATTTTGTTATAATCTTGTTACAGCAGGTTTTTAATCTATGCAATTAGAAAAAAGTTTGTTTTTTGATAAATTTAACAGGAATATAAAACTGGGAAAGTCGTTTACTATAACAGGTTTAACGTCTTTTAGCAGATTGCTTCTAATTAAATATATCAGAAAATTATCAAACAAAAAGATTTTATTTATTACATCAACAGAACAATCTGCACTAAAATACACCGTAGACATGAAACGGCTTTTTGAAATCAACCCCGAAGTGCTGTCATACTCTAACATCTCTCCTTATGAAACCGTACAAACCAATATATATGATTATGCAAAACAAATAAATACACTTTTGTCTGAAAATGAAATTATAATTTCACCCGTAAAATCATTATTGGAAAAATTTCCAAATAAAGATTTTTTCAACAAATACTCTCTAAACTTAAAAGTCGGCTATAATATTTCACAAAAAGAACTCTTAAATAAACTGACCCAATTAGGTTATAAACGCTCTACCATGGTATCAGACATAGGCGAATTTTCTATCCGAGGCGATATATCAGATATTTATTCACTCTATGATTTGCCGCTGAGAATTGAATTTTGGGGAGATGAAATTGTCGATATAAGATATTTTAATAATGAGACACAAAAATCCGTAGAAAAAACAAACGAAGCAATTATTAAACCAATCTATAAGTTTTTATTATCAACAGAAACTCCAAAAGAATTTTCATCAGAATTAAAAGAAAAATTTGAAACAGAAAGATTTTTTGAAGGGATTAATGTATATCAATCCTATTTTAACAGCAATTTAGTAAGCGCTTTGGATTATTTAAACGATTACATTCTTGTTTTTGATGAATATGCTGAAATTTCATCAAAATACTTAATGATTGATGAAAATTACACTAATAACTATAATGAAGGACTTAAAACAAAACAATTAGAGCCATTAAAAGAACTTAATCACATCGGCTGGGATGAATTTTACAATAAAACCGCAGGCTTTCAAAAAATATTTTTAAATAACTTTTTATCTGATGAAAATAACGAAGTTATTGATATAGATTCAAGAAACGTACAAATATTTGATGCCGATATGGATAAACTTGCTTCTTTTATTAAAGAGAAAAAAGGATATCAAATAACCATCGCTACAGATTTTCAAGAAAGAGTAAAAGAAGTTCTGTCTTCTTGTGGCATTTTTGACATTTGTTTCATTAAAAACATAACTTCTCAAGGAACTTTAATAGAAGACGGTAAAATACTTATTTTAACGGACAGAGAACTGTTTAATAAAAGACAAAAAGAAATTCCTACTAACAGAAAACGACATTACAAAGAAAAAGCCGAATATATTGAAAATATTAATGATATTCAGGAAGGTGAATACGTAGTTCACTCAATACATGGTGTCGGAATATATAAAGGGCTTACCAAACAAGAATTAGATGGTCAGCTCAAAGATTATTTAACAATAGAATACGCAAATAAAGACAAACTCCACATTCCCGCAGAACAAATAAACATGCTTTGCAGGTACAGAGGCTCCGGCCAAATAAAACCAAAACTTTCCAGAATGGGCGGAAGTGATTGGGAAGGAGTTAAAAAAAGAGTTAAAAAGGAAGTTGAAACAATTGCTTATGACCTTTTAAGACTTTATGCAAGAAGAAAAATGAAAGAAGGAATTGCTTTTGCTCCTGATTCACCGCTTCAGGCAGAAATGGAAGATTCATTTGAATATATTGAAACTCCTGACCAATTAAAAGCAATTAACCAAATAAAAGATGATATGGAAAATACTACACCAATGGACAGGCTTGTATGCGGAGATGTCGGATTTGGTAAAACAGAAGTTGCGATGCGCGCCATGTTTAAAGCTGTAACATCACTTAAACAAGTTGCCGTTATTGTGCCGACTACCGTTCTTGCTCTTCAACATTATCAAACCATTTCTGACAGATTTAAACCTTTTGGTATTAACGTTGAGCTTTTATGCCGTTTCAGAAGCACAAAAGAAAGAAAAGAAACCCTAAAAAACCTTGCAACAGGGAAATGTGACGTTGTAATAGCAACCCATGCTCTTTTACAGGATAAAGTTATTTTTAAAGATTTAGGACTGTTGGTTATTGATGAAGAACACAGATTCGGAGTAAGACATAAGGAAAAATTAAAAGAATTTAGAGAAAATATTGATATAATC
>Ga0247610_10002977_pt1 | contig 19019 bp, 17 predicted proteins | sample 174DNAGHGhighgp2_FD_193483 | JGI IMG/M metagenome (GOLD analysis project Ga0247610, IMG submission 193483) | Sheep rumen microbial communities from Palmerston North, Manawatu-Wanganui, New Zealand - 1742 DNA GHGhigh gp2 | ecosystem: Host-associated > Mammals > Digestive system > Stomach > Rumen...
CACTACGACTACAAGACTTCAAAATAGTCTTCAGCCGTCCTAAGGACGTTATCATAGGTTGTCTGGCACAGTTTACCGTTATGCCACTAATGGCTTGGCTGTTAGCCACCATCTTCGGACTCGACGAGGCTCTTGCACTTGGCGTAGTGCTGGTGGGATGCTGTCCAGGAGGAACAGCATCGAACGTCATCACATTCCTGGCAAAAGGAGACCTCGCTCTATCGGTTGGAATGACTGGAGTCTCTACTCTGCTGGCACCTTTTCTCACACCACTGCTCACATGGGCACTGGCAGGAAAGAGCGTCCATGTCGATATACTCAACATGTTCCTTAGTATTCTATGGGTGGTCATCGTCCCCATTGTGGTAGGACTCATCGTCAACTGGCTATGGCCACGGTTTACAGAACGGGCTACTGACTACCTGCCAGCATTCTCTTCGCTGGCAATTGCCTTCATCGTTGCCATCGTCATATCTGCCAACAGTGCTAAACTGCTCACTGGCGGACTGCTCATCATCCTCGTTGTTGTGTTGCACAACCTTTGTGGACTGGCATTGGGCTATATGGTGGCTAAAATGCTCAGACTATCGGAGCCAAAGAAACGAGCCATTGCCATCGAGGTGGGCATGCAGAACTCAGGACTCGCCAGCAGCCTGGCAACCATTCACTTTGCAGCCTACCCCATGGCCTCTATCCCTGGCGCGATCTTCAGCGTGTGGCATAACATTTCTGGAGCCATTGTCGCCTACTTGTTCAGGAAACAATCTGATAAAAAGGAATAGCAGTTATCTTATGAAGTTCGTCCATACTGGCTGCTCCAGTTCAGGATGATCATCCAGTTTCTTTATCATCCACGCCATGTTTCTGGCTAAGGTACGCATTGTTTGCATACCCTCCTCGTCAAGTGCCACTTGGCCAGGAGTCTGACCATAGACCATATTCCAGTATTGCGAACTTACCACTGGCATGTTCATAATGGTAAAATACTTGTTCAGACGGTCAAAAGAAGCAGAAGCACCACCACGACGACAAACCACAACACTGGCAGCCGGCTTGAACTTCAGGTCTGGCCCTAAGGAATAGAACACCCTGTCTAACAATGCACAGAGTGAGCCATTAGGACCACCATAATATACAGGAGAGCCTATCACCAGACCGTCGATACCATCTTTTACGGCTCTCCATATCTTGCAATACAGGTCGTCGTTAAACGTACACTTGCTAGTTCGTCCACACATACCACAGGCAATACAGCCCTGAACAGCTTTCTTGCCAATGCTCACAATCTCAGTCTCTATGCCTTCAGCGTTGAGGGTCTGAGCTACTTCGCTTAGTGCCTGAAACGTGTTACCCTTTTCCTTTGGGCTTCCATTAATAAGTAATACTTTCATAGTCTAATCGTAAATAAAAAAGAAAAAGACCACTGAATCATCATGAATCAGCGGTCTCTGCGAAGGGAGGTCGAGGTGACAGGACTCGAACCTGCGACAGCCTGGTCCCAAACCAGGAACGCTACCAACTGCGCTACACCTCGGTGCTTATTTTTCGTAAGCGGGTGCAAAGGTACAAATAAGTGAGCAAAAAACAAAATATTTTTCCAATTATTTTTTGTTTTATTGCCCTTTGCTGGTTTTTTCTATTATTTAATGATACCTTGCTCAACAAAAATCTTCTTCAGTGCCACCACTGAACGGTCAACCTGCTCTTCTGTATGGGTAGCCATCAATGCATAGCGCACCAGCGTATCCTGAGGAGCACAAGCAGGCGGAATGACAGGATTGATGAATACACCAGCCTTGAAAGCCAAAGCTGTAACAAGGAAGGTCTTGTCAACGTCACGCACATACAGTGGAATAATAGGGCTCTCAGTATCACCAATCTCGAAACCTTCCTCACGGAAACGCTTCAATGCATAATTGGTAACTTTCCATAAAGCCTCGATACGCTGTGGCTCCTGCTGTATGATGTGCAGAGCTTCCATGGCAGCAGCTGTAGCTGCAGGCGTATTGGAAGCAGAGAAAATATAAGTACGACACGTATGGCGCAGGAAGTTGATGGTATCCCAATCGGAAGCAATAAAACCACCTATAGAGGCCAACGACTTGGAGAATGTACCCATAATCAGGTCAATCTCGTCTGTCAGTCCGAAATGGTCGCACACACCCCTACCCTGACGTCCAAACACGCCAATGCCATGAGCCTCGTCAACCATTATGGAGCAATTGTACTTATGCTTCAGTTCAACAATCTCTGGCAACTTTGCCAAGTCACCTTCCATGGAGAACACACCGTCAACAACGATAAGCTTGACTGCCTCATAAGGCAATTTCTGAAGCACACGCTCCAGATCTTCCATGTCGTTATGCTTGTAATGGAGCTGCTTGGCAAACGAAAGACGACGGCCATCGACTATCGAAGCATGGTCGCGGTCGTCGCATATAATATAGTCATCCTTGCCAACTACCATTGCAAGAACACCCTGGTTAACAGAAAAACCAGTAGAGAAACATAGACAATCCTCTTTGCCAATAAACTCAGAAATCTCTTTCTCTAACTGGACATGAAGGTCGAGTGTTCCATTGAGGAAACGGCTACCGGCACAGCCTGATCCATATTTATCGAGAGCTGCCTTGGCGGCATCAATGATACGCTGATCACCAGTTAAACCGGTATATGCATTTGAACCAAACATCAGAACCTTATGGCCTCCCATTTCCACCTCTGTGCCTTGTTTGCCTTCTATAGCACGGAAATAAGGATAAACGTCAGCCTCCATATACTTCTGTGGCTCACGATAATTCTTGTATCTTTCTTGTAATTGTCCCATATTAAAATATGTGTTGCAACACTTTTCTTTTTATTACAGGCTGCAAAGTTACATAATTTTTGTCAATTCAAGCATATTTTTTTAATAAATATCACAAAAAGATAAAAATTCTTTCCAAGACAACCGCTTATTACATCAATTTTACTTATCTTTGCAACATAAATGACTGGGATGACAAAACGTACACTAACATTCATACTCAACCCCATATCGGGAACACACAGCAAGTCTGACATTCCCAACCTTATCGATGGCATCATCGACAAAGAACGCTTTGACTGGCAGATTCGCACCACTGAATATGCTGGTCATGCAGCAGAGATTGCGCGCGAATGTGTAAAGCAGCATACTGACATTGTTGTGGCTATTGGAGGGGACGGAACGGTCAACGAGGTGGCACGCTCGTTGGTTCACACAAATACTGCACTGGGCATTATCCCTTGTGGATCAGGAAATGGCCTGGCACGACACCTGTGCCTGCCAATGGATGTCAGCAAAGCACTACAGACCATCAATCACTGCAAGATTGAAGCCTTCGACTATGGTGTCATCAACGGACTGCCATTCTTCTGCACCTGTGGCATGGGATTCGATGCATTCATTTCACTCAAATTTGCTGAGTCTGGCAAACGAGGACCTGTTACTTATGTAGAAAACGTACTAAAAGAAGGACTGAAGTATAAACCTGAGACCTACGAAGTGGAAGACGAGACAGGTTCCAAGCGTTACAAAGCGTTCCTCATTGCCTGTGCAAACGCATCTCAATACGGAAACAATGCCTATATCGCTCCTCATGCCACCATGAAGGACGGACTCATGGACGTGGTCATACTGGAACCGTTTACTGCCTTTGACGCACCACAAATCAGCATCGACCTGTTCAGCAAGACACTGGAAAACAATTCAAAAATCAAGACATTCAAAAGTAAGCGCATACACATACACCGCAAAGAACCAGGAGCAATCCACTTTGATGGTGACCCTATTATGACTGGCACAGACATCGACGTCAACATAGAGAGCATGGGTATCAACATCATTACCAACCCTAACGTCATAGAAGACACCACAGAACCCAACCCACTGCTCAACGCCTTCAGCGATTTCTTTAATAATATAAATAATGTACGCGAGGACATTGTTTACCAAAGACGACGCATACAGGTCATCAACAAGGTACTGCTGCGCAAACTCACCCGATAAGCCAGCATGATACAGTATATCATTACTTCCATACTGCTCTTAGCAGCTGTAGCCTATGCAACATGGCGCATCTATCAGGCTTTTACTACCACCGACAATCCCTGTGACAAGTGCCAAGGTTGCAGCCTAAAAGACCATAAGGAACAAAATAAGGCCTACTGTGAGAAAAAACTCAACGAAAAATTTGGCCATAACGAATAATTGTCGTATCTTTGCAACCGCAAAAAGAAAAAGGTACCTTGGCCGATCGGTTAGGTAACGGTCTGCAAAACCGTGTAGAGCAGTTCGACTCTGCTAGGTACCTCCCATGAAAACGGTGCTGTTGGGTATTCCTTCAGCACCGTTTCAGTACCAACAAAAAACAAAAAAACAACAATGGAAAGAGACCAACAGATTTTCGACCTCATCGAGAAAGAACATCAGCGTCAGCTGAAGGGTATTGAACTCATCGCAAGCGAAAACTTCGTCAGCGACCAAGTAATGGAAGCTATGGGCAGTTATCTGACCAACAAATATGCCGAGGGATATCCTGGACATCGTTACTATGGCGGTTGCCAAGTGGTTGACCAGGTAGAACAACTGGCTATCGACCGCGTATGCAAACTCTTCGACTGCGAATATGCTAACGTACAGCCACACTCAGGAGCACAAGCCAATGCGGCTGTTCTGCTCACTTGCCTGAAGCCAGGCGACACGTTCATGGGACTCAATCTCGCACATGGCGGACATCTGTCACACGGTTCACTCGTCAACACGTCAGGCATTCTATACAAACCCGTTGGCTATAACCTCAACGAGAAGACTGGTCGTGTGGATTACGACGAGATGGAAAAACTGGCACTTGAGAACAAGCCAAAGCTCATCATCGGTGGCGGTTCTGCCTATAGCCGTGAATGGGACTACAAGCGCATGCGTGAAATAGCCGATAAAGTGGGAGCTCTGCTCATGATTGATATGGCACACCCTGCAGGTCTTATTGCTGCAGGACTGCTGGAGAACCCAGTCAAGTATGCTCATATCGTCACTTCTACCACACATAAAACACTACGTGGTCCACGAGGAGGTATCATCCTGATGGGCAAGGACTTTGAAAACCCATGGGGTCTCACCACTCCAAAGGGTCAGGTGAAGATGATGTCTCAACTGCTCAACTCAGCAGTCTTCCCAGGAGAACAAGGTGGTCCGCTCGAACATGTCATTGCCGCAAAGGCCGTTGCTTTTGGCGAGGCACTCAAACCAGAATTCAAGGAATGGGCCAAGCAGGTACAGAAGAATGCAAAGGTGTTGGCAGAAGAGCTCATCAAACGAGGATTCACCATCGTTAGCGGTGGCACCGACAACCACTCTATGTTGGTTGACCTGCGTACCAAATATCCTGAACTGACAGGTAAAGTAGCAGAGAATGCGCTCGTGGCAGCCGACATCACAGTAAACAAGAATATGGTTCCATTCGATTCTCGCTCTGCCTTCCAGACCTCTGGCATACGCCTTGGTACACCTGCCATCACCACTCGTGGTGCAAAAGAAGACCTGATGGTACTCATTGCCGAGCTCATTGAGGAGGTGCTCAACGACCCAGAGAACGAACAGGTTATCGCCAGTGTCCGCCAGCGAGTCAACGACAAGATGAAAGAATATCCCCTCTTTGCTTATTAAAAGATCATAGCATTTGGGTTCAAATGAAATTCCCATTGGTGAGAATTACTTTTCCCATCAATGGGAATTCTTTTTCCCATCAATGGGAATTTCAGTTTAAGCCAATATACTTGACGAACAACACTGGTGGAAATATTATTTTAAGCAAGGTTATTCTGCATGAAGAGATAGATAGCCTCGGACCAGTGCATAAACAAGTGTTATCAACAAAACACCTGTAACAACATGTACACTGCGATAAGTATAGCCACTGGAGGTAAGACCAGGTGAAGAATAACGACGATTACCCACCCAACGGCCATTGACATACAAGAACAAGAAATAAACCGATGTGGCAACAATAGCACCCCAAAGCAGTCCCACAGTAATGTCGCCAGGATAATGAACTCCCAGATACATGCGTGTCCAGCAGTTAACTAACGAATAACTGACAAGCCCAAAGGTAAGCTCACGGCTACGCACCAGTAACGAGAAAAACAGTGCTACGCTGAATGTGTTAGATGCATGAGCAGAGAAAAAACCATAGCTGCCTCCACGATAGTCGTTAACAACATCGACCAGATGTGCTATCTGTGGATCGTGAGTTGGACGCCAACGTGCTACAAGTGGTTTTACTATCTCGTCATCAACAGTACCAGCCAGTAGTACCAGCAATGCTGCACTTGCGATAACGAGAAAAATGGTTCGCCAGTTAATGTTATTACGAATGACGACATAAAGCAATGACAGGTATAGCGGAATCCACGTCTTAGCATTTGTTAAGACGAGTACCACACCATCAAGAAACACAGAGTCGCTTCCATTGAGCATGAGCAGCAGCTCTTTGTCAAATTGTATCAGTTCATTCATATTACCTCCATATCTTTTGTCAACATCCAACCTTCTTTACCATCAGGTAGGCGTATCTCTTTCCAGTCTTTCATCGAGTCATCTGTAATCTCTACTTTCGTACCTTCATGCAAACGGAAGAGGTCTGTGCCATTCTGAGCAGGCGTACTCTTGACACTGGTTTCCGAAGCTATAACGACAGCCCCATTACGCATGGTAAGTGTCCGTTTCTGCTGGTAGGCAAAGAGATTGGCCATGAGGAAGAGTATGAGCATGACAATGGCACCAAAGAAACCCGTCTTCTGCAATGCCACACGTTCTGCAAACAGATAGACAAGGAACAGGACGATGGCTAAAGCGAGAGTGAACAGTGCCGTCCATGCCCAAGCATTGACTCCCATGAGGTTTACCAGCGAACGATACCACGTTACGAGGAAGAAGTCTGCACTTGGTGCCAGTTTATCTGTGGTTTTCTGTCGAGCTATTTGTAGATTATGACGTATGTCATTATCTCCAGGCGACAGTAGCAGAGCACGCTCATAGTTGATGATGGCGCGCGTTATGTTGTCAGAACGGTAGTAGGCATTGCCCAGATTGTAGTATAATTCCGCACTGGCACCACCCTGTTCCAGCAATTCTTCGTAGGCACTTACTGCTTGCTGATAGTGTTGCTGTGCATAGGCACTGTCAGCTTCAGCCTTTGTGACTGTGGCTTTTGCTGAGAGGGATGCGAGCATGCATAGTAGCAGGACTATGGCAGTTTGGGCAGATGTATGTTTCTTGTTGCTTTTCTTCATTGTATTCTCTATTTGCGTAATAGCTGTCATGGCTGCCTGGAACGTCTTACCCATATTACCTTTGGGGTCACCAGGAGCATAACGCTCAAACTCACATTCATCAAGTGCTTCGATAAACAGACGTATGGTCTGTTCATCAACACTGCGCTCACCTAACCGCTGACTAATATTCTCACGAGAGAGCTGTTCGACAGGGATATTCAGTTTATCGCCCACGTAACCCCACAATGCTCGCAGTACTTCGTCGTAGAACGCTCCTGCCTTGCCTTGCTTCATCAGCTTGTCTGCCAGTTTCAAGCGTTTCACTGCTACCTTATTGGCTTTCTTGCCACGCATCTTTCCTATATTGGCATTGTCAATAGCACGCTGACGGAAGACTACAAACAATGTGACAAATGTCAGGACCAGCAATGCCAATGCTATCCAATAACCAGTAGAACCAAAGAAGAAGTCGTCCAGTTGATGCTGACGAGCCTCACCAGTCTTGATGTAATGAATGTCATTGTTCAACTGCTCGATATCCTGCTGACTGCCATTAACATTGTGTGAGCCACCACTTCCCTTGGCCACATGGAGTTGAAAAGCTTGTGTCTTTATGGTCTTGTAAGCATTCTCACGTGTGTCATAATAAGTAAACTCCACTGGAGGAATGTCGTAGGTTCCCTGATGACGTGGCACAGCCAGATATTCGTAGGTAATGCTTCCCTCAAGTCCGTTAGATGTCAGACGTGTCTTGTCATTCAGCTTAGCATCGTATTTGTCAAAGTCTTGTGGGAAATTAACAACTGGCTCTTTCAACAGTTTCATATTACCCACGCCACTAACTGTAATGCTCAACGTAACAGGATCGTTGGCTTTTACCTCACTATTGTCAAGCGATGCCTTAATAGAGAACTGCCCTACTCCACCAGAGAAATTGGCAGGACGTTCTGGCAAGGGCAACACTTCGACGGTTAACCCTGGTGCCTTGATTTGTTTCTTTACCTCAACATAGCCGGAGCCTCCATTGAAGAATGCCTCAAACGGATCGACATTCAGATTCTGCTGTACTACCATTCCCTCGAAAGTAATGGGTGGAATCTCTAATTTCCCTGTCATTTGTGGGAACATAACATACTGGCTCCAAGTTACTGTACGATAAGGACGACCGTTGACCGTCTCCACCGTAAACTTCTTCTGCTGAGGCAATGGGATTTCCTGAGAGTAGAAACTCTTGAGGTCTGGCATCTTACCATTAAGCGATGTCAGTTCTACAAGGGTATATACCTTATAGGTAAGCAGTATAGGTTCCTGTTCATGCACACGACTCTTGTTGGCACTGACTTTGATAAAGAGATCGCTGCCACTGATAGGTGAACCAGCAGAACGAACGCCTGAGGGTTGACGCTGCTGACGCGTTCCGCTGTTGCCTTGTGCGTGCCCGCTAACCTTGATATTCAAGCTGCGTGAAGTAATGGTCCTGCCATTTACTGTTGCTCGTGCAGGAGGAATAGTGAATGAACCATTTTCATTGGCACAGAGTATATATGTATAAGTAACTGATGACGAGCTGCTGGTATGTCCGTTCACCATCTGGAAACTTGACTGTCGCGATGTGCTTGGGCCCATAAGCACCTCGAGTTCATCAGGAATATTACCTGCACGGAAACCTTCCACGTCGTCAGTGTTGACAGTATAGGTCAGTCGGAACTGCTCACCCACTGCCACCTGAGACGGAGCACTGGCAGTAATGGTTTGTGCCAATGCGTTGTTCAAAGATAAATGATAAATGATAAATGACAGACATATCATCATCATCCACCTGCTGAGTACCATATCATTACATCTCTTTTCCATGATTCATACTATTTGTCGTTTAGCAACAAGTGACTATTACCAGTTTTTCTTCAGACGTCGGCGACCTGACTGGCGCTGCTGCTCCTGCATGCGTTTCTGTGTCTGACGTTCCTGTTGCAGCGCAGCATTCAGCAACTGCTCAGCATTGTCCTTACTCATTTGAGGCTTCTGCTGTTGCTGCTCCTCCTTTTTCTGTTGTTCTTCTTTTTTCTGTTGCTGTTGCTGCTGTTGTTGGTCTTTCTTATCGTCTTTCTTGTCATTCTTGTCGTTATTACCACCGCCTCCACCTTGTGGCTGGTTTTTCAGCTGGCGCTTACAGAGTTCCAAGTTATAGCGTGTCTGGTCGTCATGAGGATAGAGTCGTAGCGCCTCCTTATAGCTCTCTATCGCATCCTTGAGTAACATTTTCTGCTGACAAATGACACCAATGTTATGGTAGGCCTGATACTTTCGAAGAGGATTAGTCTCCAGCTTTGCTGCCAGCTGCAGCTGTGCGACGGCAGCAGAGTCTTTCTTTTGCGCCAACAGTGCATTGCCCAAGTTGAAAGCTGCTTGCGGATTACGGCCATTAGCCTCAACAGCTTTACGATAGAGCACTTCTGCTTCAGCATACTTACCTGCGCGGAACAGTTTGTTACCCTGGCGGATGAACTGACGGTCGTTTTGAGCGCTGACAGCAATCGGCCATAACAGCAGGAAAAGCAGTACAAGCGAAACATTGGCCTTCTTCCTACCAAACAACCGTACATTCTTCAGCAACGGATTTTTACGCTCTTGAACTATCACCTCAAGAATCAAAAGAACAAGCGCTGCTAAGGCAAACCACATGAAATATTCGCTATAACTGTTATATACCTCAGCAGAAATCTCTTTTTTTGATAATTTGTCCAACTCGTCGTTCAACTCTTCTTGAGCAGCATATCCGTTCTCCACATGAATATACTTACCACCACCAGCCTCGGCAATCTGCCTGCACATATCCTCATTAAGGGCTGACATAACGGTATTTCCTGTCTCATCAAACATATACTTACCAGTAGAAGGGTCAGGAATAGGAGCACCTCCTGTGGAACCAACACCTAACACGAACACACGCATGCCACGTTTCTTGGCATCCTCGGCAGCCTCAAGTGCACCACCCTCATGGTCTTCACCATCTGTAATGACAATAATTGCCTTACCCACCTGATCGTCCTGACTGAAACTATGAACAGCCATGTCTATAGCTGTTGCCACATCCGTACCTTGGACGGCAATCATCGACGGGTCAATGCTACTTAAGAACATTTTAGCTGAAACATAGTCACTCGTCATGGGCAACTGAACGAAAGCATCACCAGCAAAGACTATAAGTCCTATTTTATCATTTGAGAACTTATCAACAAGATTCTCAACCATCATCTTGGCACGGTCCAGACGACTTGGCGCCACGTCCTGTGCACGCATGGAATTAGAAATATCCATCGCAATGATGGTCTCTATACCCTTACGCTTCTCTGTCTTTGTACCTGCCCCCCAGTGTGGACGTGCAAAAGCAACAATAAGCAGCGTCAGAGAGCCAAGCAACAAGCCATACTTCACCATGGCTCTCCAACGTGACACATCGGGCATGAGCTGACGCACCAGTTCTGGGTCACCAAACTTACGCAAACGTTTCTTTTGACGCAGACGTACTACAAAATAAATTGCTATTAATACTGGAACAAGCACTAACAGCCAGAGATATGCAGGGTCTTCAAAGTATCTGTTCATGACGGTATCCTCCTAAAAATGGTTACACGTAGTAGCAGCTCGAGAAGCAATAACAATATGGCAGCCAACGCAAAGGGCTGATATGCCTCATAACGCTTACTATATTGCTTCACGTTTAGCTTCGTCTTCTCTAACTGGTCAATCTCTTTATATATTTGCTGTAACTCACGAGTGTTTGTGGCACGGAAGTATTGACCATCAGTAGCGTTAGAGATGTCAGACAATGTACGCTCATCAATCTCAACCGGCAGGTTTACATACTGCACTCCCCCACCCACAGGCATGGGATAACGTGCCGTGCCATTCGTTCCTGCACCTATGGTATAGACACGTATGCCAAAACTTTTAGCTATCTCTGCTGCCGTCATAGGCGAAATATCACCCATGTTATTACTTCCGTCTGTCAACAGAATAATAACTTTGCTCTTAGCCTTTGAGTCCTTGAGACGAGCTACGGCATTAGCCAGACCCATACCGATGGCTGTACCATCCTGTATCAAACCACGAGCAGCAATATCTGCACGAACATTATGTAGAAGGTTCAACAATGAAGCATGGTCGATGGTCATTGGACATTGCGTGAACGACTCACCAGCAAATATAGTTAGTCCAATGTTGTCATTAGGACGATCGGCAATGAATTCGGCAGCAACTTTCTTCGCTGCCTCTATGCGGTTAGGAGTCAAGTCCTCTGCCAACATGGATGTTGAAACATCCAGAGCCAACATGATATCAATACCTTCAACGGTTCTGTCTTTCCACGAATTACTTGTCTGAGGACGAGCCAGCACAATAACAATGAGCACAAAGACCAGACAGCGTAGCAACAATTGGATAGGCATTAACGTCACCTTCCAACTGCGAGGCGCATAGCGGTAGGCGTTAGTATCGCTCATCCGCATGGTTGGCTCACTTTTTTTCCTGAACATCAGATACCAAATAATATAAGGTATCAGCAGCAGGAGTAGAAAGAAAAATCCTTTATTTACAAATTCCATTCTTCAGTACTCAATACACAAATTTCAATGATTATGCCACCAGTTGCCAAACACCATAGGCCACATAGACCAGTATAGCGACGATGGCTACGACCAGTAACGTTATAACCAGTTTTAACCAGCGACGTGTCTTAATAGAACGCTGGTCAGCCTCAGAGAGTTGTGGACGAACCACCTCCTCGGTAGGTTGGTTTTCTGACTTTGTGCTGTTAATAAACTCCACGGCATTGACCAGATTCATGTCGTTCTCGTTAAGCATAGTCGAGTATTTTGCAAACTTCACCAAGTCAGCCGTCTGGAATAACCCACGAAGTTCGTCAAGCGACTTCTGGTCGCCTTCTTGCATCAGACGTTCAATGATCTGCGAACTCGTCATCTCCATTGCAGAGAATCCATAACGTTCCTCTATGTAACGACGGATGGTATCAGTAAGTTTGGTATAATATTCCTTCTGATTCTCCGAGGTTACCATCTTGTCTGCCTTGATTTGCTCTATTTCCTGCATTGCCTTCTGATGAGGCAACAACTTCTTCACAATACGGACATAAGTAATGATGGGCTTATTGTCACGCAAACGTACAATGAGATAACAAGTGACTGCCACCAAAATGAGCAAGAGCACGCTAAACCAAAAAAGTGGTGCCCACTCACTCCACAAGAACGGGTTGTCCTGAACATCCTTCGGACCATAGAATTTTTTATAGTCTGTTGTGTCAACGTCTATACCAAGAACTTTCAGTGCCAGGCTTTGTGACTTGCACGTATCGCCATTGACTATAGCAGCAAAGGGTGGCAGGTAATAAAGATTTTCATCAAACGATGTCAGTGTCAGAACTTGAATATTCGGAGCCTCGTTATGAGCTTCTAAAACCTCTACACCTGGAGTCAGCTGTTGAGTACGCTGGTATTTGGGGAAGTCAATTCGTGCACCTGCAGGCGCATGAACCGTTACAGTCACATGAACCTGCTCGCCCATCACCATCTCGATAGAATCGATGCGTGCCTCAACTGACGTCTGTGCCATGCAACACAGCGTCTGCACCATTGCTATTAATATGAATAAACGTTTCTTCATTAGCTTCGTTGTTTGAAAAGCAGTAACAAAGACTTCACAAAGTCATCGTTCGTAGCAATGCTGACATGATCAACATTGCTTTTATTGAAAGTCTCTTTCAGACGCATTTGACGCTGCAGGAAATACTGTGTATGTGCCTGGCGCAAACGACTGCTCGATGTATCAATATACTGTTCGTGACCAGTCTCTGCATCTACCACACGAAGCAGACCTACGTCTGGCAGTGTCTTGGCACGCTGGTCATATACCTGTATTGCCACTACATCGTGCTTACGGTTACAGATGGTAAGTGGCTGCAGGAAGTCGTCCTGAACAAAAAAGTCGCTCAACACAAAAGCTGTACAACGGCGTTTAGCCACACTGGTCATAAACTCCAGGGCTCCGCGTACGTCCGTACGACGACTTTCCGGTTTGAAGTCAAGCATCTCACGAATGATGTACAAGATGTGCTTACGACCTTTCTTTGGTGGGATATACTTCTCAATATGGTCCGAAAAGAAGACTACACCTATTTTATCGTTATTCTGAATAGCCGAAAATGCCAGTGTAGCAGCAATCTCAGTTACCATGTCACGTTTCATCTGGCGTTGAGTACCAAAGTCAAGACTGCCACTGACATCAATAAGCAGCATCACAGTAAGTTCACGCTCCTCTTCGAACACTTTGACGTATGGTCGATGGAAACGTGCTGTAACATTCCAGTCAATGTCGCGGACATCGTCACCAAACTGGTATTCACGAACCTCAGAGAAAGCCATACCACGCCCCTTAAAAGCGGAATGGTACTGGCCTGCAAAGATGTTCTGACTCAATCCACGAGTCTTGATTTCTATCTTGCGGACTTTCTTGATTAACTCAGATGTCTCCATTAAGGAACTTCTACTTTATTGATTATCTTCGACACGATTTCCTCACTTGTCACATTGGAAGCCTCAGCCTCATAAGTCAGACCTATGCGATGACGAAGCACATCGTGGGCAATTGCACGCACATCCTCAGGAACAACATACCCACGGCGTTTGATAAACGCATAGGCACGGCTGGCCTTTGCAAGGTTGATGGACGCACGAGGACTACCACCAAATGATATCAAGTCCTTCAAATCCTTTAGACCATAACGGTCAGGATAACGAGTAGCAAAAACGATGTCCGCAATATACTGCTCTATTTTTTCGTCAAGATAAACCTCACGTACAACACTGCGTGCACGAAGTATCTCATCGGCAGTTGTTACTGGAGTCACCGTAGGAAGACCACCCTGAATATTCTCGCGGATAATTTTCTTTTCTTCTTCCAGTGTCGGATAATCAATGACCACCTTCATCATGAAACGGTCGGTCTGAGCTTCTGGTAAAGGATAGGTTCCCTCCTGTTCGATAGGATTCTGCGTAGCCATAACCAAGAAGGGGCTGGGCAGTGTGAAAGTATCACTGCCTATGGTTACTTGCTTCTCCTGCATGGCCTCGAGCAGGGCACTCTGTACCTTTGCCGGAGCACGGTTAATCTCATCTGCCAAGACAAAATTTGCAAATACAGGACCTTTCTTTACCTGGAACTTCTCATCTTTCTGAGAATAAATCATAGTACCGATAACATCAGCAGGCAAAAGGTCTGGTGTAAACTGTATGCGCGAATATTTCGCATCAATGAGTTGTGCCAACGTCTTGATTGCAAGAGTCTTTGCAAGTCCAGGCACCTTCCAGCAAAATGTGACCATCACTAAGAAGTGATATCAACAAGGTGTCAACCAGATGTTTCTGTCCTACGATAACACGGTCCATGCCCGTTGTCAGATTCGTAACGAATGCGCTTTGTTGCTCAATTCGTATATTCAGTTCTCTAATGTCAATAGCTTCTGCCATAATTTTTTGTTGTTTTTGGAGTTTTGCATTGCAAAAGTACGCAATTTGCCTGAGAGACAAGCAAATTGCGTATGTAATAAATATTAAATCATCTAAAAGACTTTAAAGCTTCTTCTTTTTCTTTTTCCATTCCAGCTTTGGAATCTTGATGGTTTGACCTTCTTTCAGGTCGGCATTTGACTTGATACCATTATAAACCTCTATATAACATTCCATGCCTGCTCCCAACGTTCGTTTTGCTATACGAGCTGTTGTCTCACCAGCACGTACCTTGACCGTAAAGTCATCTCCTACAATACGATAGGCACCATGCTTCACGCGAGGATCCATCTCTGCATATTTATCAACAGAAGGTTTCGGTGCAGGTTTCGGTTCTTCTGGTTTTACACTTGTTGGAACTTCAGGTTTCTCTGGTGTCACAGCAACAGGGATTGGCTCCACTGGAACAGCATTATTCACCGTGTCAATGGTAGTGGTATCAACGGCTGTCGTGTCGGCTTGCAGGACTTGAGTGCTGTCAGGAATCACCATTACTGGTGGTTTTACCTCACACCGTCCCTTCTTGAGTCCATAGTAATAGCCCGCTAAAGCTGATGCAGCCATCAAGAGCAATACACCCAACACACCTAACAACCATTTCCATACAGAACTTGAATGTGGAACAATCTCTTCTTCGTCTGCTTCGACTTTTTGTTCAGATTGTTCTTCTTGCTCTGGTTCCGATTCTATTACAGGGGCAGGTTCTTGTTCGGGCTCCGGCTCTAAAGACTCAGACTCAGCTGGCTCCTGCTCTTGTTCTACTACAGGTTCAGGCTCAAACACAGGATCTGGCTCTACTACTGGCTTTGGTTCAACAACAGGCTCTACTACTGACTCTGATTCAACAACAGGCTCTACCACAGACTCTGATTCAACTACAGGCTCTGGCTCAACTACAGGCTCTGGCTTAGGTTCGTGCTCTACTAAAGCTTCTGATGTTTGTTCTATTTCCTGTTCAGAAGGCATCGACATTGCTGCTGCCATCAAGGGCTGCTCTACCTCTGCTGTTGCCTCTTCAGAGACAGGTGTATCCTTTAAATCATCAAAGACCACACCATCATTCAATACTACTGTTTCAAATTGAGAGAATGGTTTATTCACCAATTCTTTCATAGTAGCATCAGGGGTAAATGTAATCTTGTCATGCCCCAGAATGAGTACTCGCTCACCAGTGGAGACGCTCACACTCTCGCGAGCATCAACTCCGATAATCTTGAACGTTCCTAATCCACGAACCTTAACTTGCAGGTCACGTTCAAGCCCTTCGCGAATAACAGAGAACATAGCAGATGCAAATCGCTCTGCATCTTGAGGCTCCAAGCCGTTTTTCTCCACAAGTACCTGAGCTATCTCCTGAATTGTCAGCTTTCCCATTACTTCTGTCCTCCATTCTTTAGTTGTTCTTTCCACGATGCACTCGGTTTGAAATTCAGAACGAGTTTAGGAGGTACCAGCATACGCTGACCAGTAGAAGGGCTCACCATGATGCGTTCCATCTTTTTCTTCACTTCAAATGTACCAAAGCTGGGTACCATAACTGCATCATCCTCCAAAAAACTGTCGCTCATCGCATTCACCAAATTGGTTACCAGGCGCTGTGTATCACCAGCACTATAGCCCATACGGGCAGAGAGTGTATTTATAAAATCCTTGTTGTTCATATCAGGTTAGAATATAGTTGTACCATACAAATCAAATTCTTCCGAGTCAGTCATTTTTACGTTATAGAAATGACCAATAGCCAAAGGTTCTTCTGCCGAAATTAACACCTCCGGATCAACCTCAGGTGAGCAGTACTCTGTACGTCCCACGAAATAGGCACCCTCTCGACGGTCAATAACCACACGTAATACCTGTCCAACTTTTTCTGCTTCGATTTCTGCTGATATATGCTGCTGCAAACGCATTAGCTTGTCAAGACGCTGTTGTTTCACTTCTGAGGGCACATCGTCATGATACATAAGTGCTGAGGGTGTACCATCCTCCTCTGAATAAGCAAAAGCTCCCATACGCTCAAAGCGGGCCCATCGCACAAAATCCAGCAACTCCTTAAAGTCCTCATCGGTCTCGCCAGGGAAACCGACCATCAGTGTAGTACGCAAACAAATGCCAGGGACCTCATGTCGTAGTTTCTCTATCAAATCATATGTTTCCTGCTTGGTAAAATGACGTTGCATACGCTGCAGAACACTATCCGAGATATGTTGAAGTGCAATATCCAAATAGTTACAAACATTCTTACGCTCACGCATCACTCGCAGCAAGTCCATAGGGAAATGAGCTGGATAAGCATAATGTAAGCGTATCCACTCTACCCCATCGATGTCAGACATACATTCAACAAGTTCTGCTATATGCTGCTTTCCATCAATATCGACACCATAATAGGTCAGTTCCTGAGCTATTACCTGAAATTCACTGACACCTTGACTGACTAACCAGCGTACCTCGTCGAGAATCTCCTGCATAGGTCTGCTTTTATGACGACCCGTTATAATAGGTATAGCACAGTAGGCACAATGCCGGTCACAGCCTTCTGAGATTTTCAAATAGGCATAATGTCCTGGCGTGGTGAGTTTTCGCTTGACAGAAGTGTACTGCTGTGTTTTTTCTTCATTCCTGATATCATTCAGAAGTTCTGGGTAGTTAAATTTTCCATACCAGCCATCCACCTCTGGTATCTCATGCTCAAGGTCTGCCAGATAACGCTCTGAGAGACAACCCATCACGTAGATTTTCTTAACTCTTCCGTCACTTTTTGCCTGAGCAAATTCAAGAATAGTGTCAATACTCTCTTGCTTTGCATCCTCTATAAACCCACACGTATTGATGACAACAATATCACCTTGGGGGTCTTCACTGTCATGTGTACATGCAAAGCCTGCAGCTTCGCACATTCCCATCAGTCGCTCACTGTCAACAAGATTTTTTGAGCACCCTAACGTAATGAAGTCTATTGTCTTTGGTTTCATTTACCAGAAAAAAGAGAATCAACAAATTGTCGGCGGTCGAAGAGTTGCAGATCTGACATTCCCTCGCCCAGTCCGATATATTTTACAGGAACTTTCAATTGGTCACTAATGCCTATGACAACACCTCCCTTAGCCGTTCCATCAAGTTTTGTAATGGCAAGAGATGTAATTTGAGTCACTGCCGAGAACTGTTTTGCCTGTTCAAAAGCGTTCTGCCCTGTTGAACCATCAAGTACCAGCATTACCTCGTCAGGAGCATCAGGCAACACTTTCTTCATTACTTCCTTGATTTTCTTCAGCTCGTTCATCAGACCCACCTTGTTATGCAGACGTCCTGCTGTATCTATAAGCACAACGTCAGCACCATTAGCTTTTGCACTCGATAGCGTATCAAAAGCAACAGAGGCAGGATCAGAACCCATCTGCTGTTTGATAACCGGCACTCCTACACGCTCGCCCCATATACACAACTGCTCAACGGCTGCTGCACGAAACGTATCGGCAGCACCCAGATAGACTTTCTTGCCTGCCTGTTTGAACTGCCATGCTAACTTGCCGATGGTTGTTGTCTTGCCAACACCATTTACTCCCACTACCAAAATCACATAAGGACGATGATCGGAAGGAAGATCCCAATCTGCATTATCAGCAGAGTTGTTCTCTGCCAGCAAAGCAGTTATCTCGTCACGCAAGATAGCATTGAGCTCGCTTGTACTAACATATTTGTCGCGTGCTACACGTTCTTCTATGCGACGTATGATTTTCAGTGTCGTATCAACCCCCACATCGCTTGTTATCAGCACCTCTTCAAGGTCGTCGAGCACATCGTCATCAACCTTTGACTTACCAGCAATAGCACGTGCCAGTTTATCAAACACACTGGTTTTAGTTTTCTCCAGTCCTTTGTCAAGTGTTTCCTTCTTGTTTTTTGTAAAAAATCCAAATAATCCCATACTATCATATATTACGACTGCAAAGTTACGAATAAGTGAGTAAAATGCAAAAGGAAAACTTGTTTTTCTTTTCATTTTCGAACGCAAGTAACTTTGAAATGCACCCCATAAGTTAGACACGAAGCTACAAAGGAGTGCCTATGAGTTATTTTCATTCATTCACCGAAAGGTTAGAAGCAGTAAAAGAAATTAAGGCTGGCTACCCAGTTTCTGTCTATTGC
>Ga0247610_10002981_pt1 | contig 18980 bp, 29 predicted proteins | sample 174DNAGHGhighgp2_FD_193483 | JGI IMG/M metagenome (GOLD analysis project Ga0247610, IMG submission 193483) | Sheep rumen microbial communities from Palmerston North, Manawatu-Wanganui, New Zealand - 1742 DNA GHGhigh gp2 | ecosystem: Host-associated > Mammals > Digestive system > Stomach > Rumen...
TAGGGTATTAATCCGACTTTCGCCGGGCTATGCCCTACTACGGGGAAGGTTGGATACGCGTTACTCACCCGTGCGCCGGTCGCCAGCAGCAATAGCAAGCTATCGCCCTGATGCCCCTCGACTTGCATGTGTTAAGCCTGTAGCTAGCGTTCATCCTGAGCCAGGATCAAACTCTTCATTGTAAAATCTTTTATCTCTAGAACTAGTTCCACCAGTATGACTAGTTAAACCAGATTCCTATTAATCTGTCTCAGAACGACTATCCAGTATTCAAGAATCAAACGGTTCGTTCAATTACCCAAGAGAAATAATATTAAACATTAAAGATTAAACATTAAAACTCTCGCTTCTTGTACTACTTCTTCTGTCTATGTAAAACTTTCAAAGAACTCCTTCAAAATCGCTGCGCACCACTTTTTAGCGCGAAAGCGGATGCAAAGGTACGACTATTTTCCGAACTACCAAAACTTTTTGAAGAAAATTTTTCAATTACGAATAAAATTTTTCAGTAATTGATTTATATCACCCCAAAAACACCCTTATACCTTATTATTATATATTATAACGCGCGAGGAAATCACGTTCGCGCTGGCGGGTTTCTTCCAAAAAAGTCTGATATTCCTGACTCTCCGGATTGAATGGGCGATGCGCCAATGCTTCCTTGATGGGCTTCCACTCACTCAGATACTGTTTGGCACGAGGACTGAAATGAACCTCCACGAATCTTTCCCAGATATACTCTACAGCCTGAGCAGAAGGATGAAGCATGTCTGTCTGGTAGAAACGGTAATCGCGCAGTTCGTCAAGTACTATTTCGTAAGCAGGGAAATAGGTGACACAAGGAAAGTGTCGCACCAGTTCTTCTGCTGCCAAAAGAAGCGTTGCCTTGGACAGCTGACTGCCATGAAAACCATATTTGGCATAGCGGATGGGACTGACTGACACAAACACTCGGAGTGAATGACGTCTTTGCTGCAAGCATCTGACGCATTCACTTAGGGCATCCACACATTGCTCTACTGTCAACTCTTCTTCCGAGAACAGCCGTTGTGGACGCTTCTGACAGTTATCCACAATTTCGCCCGTCTCTTTCAGCCGATAGACATGATTGGTGCCCAAGGTGAAGAAAGCGACAGAAGGCGAGCAGTCTATTCTCTGAACAGTATGGAGGATAGACACAGGATTATACATCACCCCATCGGGATTGACAACAACGGGAAATCGTTCCTCCTGAAAGCGCCGTCCGATGCTATCAGCGAAGCAAGAGCCAACGAAAAGCATCTGCTCCATTGGCTCTATTTGGAAATTCGTTTTATCGATATCGACGATAGTACGGAAATTCATTCTTTCTTCTTACTACTTCGGAAGGTCAACACGCAGGCTACGATGAACAGCAACAAGAGGATGACCTGTGAAATGTAGGACACAGTCTCAGTCGTAGAGATGGACGAAGGCTTGAACGTGAGCACAATCTCATGCTTACCTGGCGCCACCTTCATGGCACGCAACACATAGTTGACACGTCCCAGTTCAACAGGTTTTCCGTCGACCGTAGCAGTCCAGCCATGAGGATAGTAAATCTCAGAGAAGACCAGCACCCCACCCTTTTCGCTGTTGACGGAATATTTTAACTCGTTAGGCTCGTAGCTCACCATCTTGACGATGGCAGTACTATCCTCCTCAGCTGGAGAGCTGCCGAGAACACTCTGGAAGCGTTTGTCGGCAACAGCCTCATGACGCAGGTCTATCTGATGCAGAGCCTCCAGTTCCTTGTTGGCATTATCAACATAGTGCACCTTGTTGACGAACCAGGCATTGCCAAAGGCATGGGGATTGAGCAACGGCTGTCCATCTGAACCAATCACATACCGCGTGTTCAGCATATTGACAACAGGGAAATACTGGTCAGCCTCTTCCTCACTAATCTGGCTGGCATAGGCCGCATAACCAACCTCTTTATACAGACAGCTGTCTATCAGTTCCTTGTAGCGTCCAAGTTTGGCTGCATGATAGCCACCAATCGACTTGTGATAATAGCTCGTATTGTTTTCGTTGAAGGGGTTCGACGTCAAGTTCAGCACACGGTAATCGAGTGTCTTATCCTGCAAGATAATCTCATCAGCCTTTGTCATCTGATGCGCCTCTTCAATTACGCTCTTCGGACGGAACATATCAGCATTCAGATAGCGCTGATTGATTTGCCAAAGATCGACCAAGCAGATAACAGCAATGATTGCTATAGTGGGCAGTGCCTTCAGTTTCTTTGCTGCATAGAGCCACAGCACAGCAACGCCAAGGACAACGATAATCAGCGATCGCCAGCAGTCAGCTGTAAAGATGGACTGGCGTATGCTTTCCAAGGTCCTGAAGAACGAGGCATTCAGGGTACCCAACAAACCTGCTTTGTCTGTTTCGGACACAAAATCAAAGAATGCGCCAGGGAACAAAGCAAAGAGAAGGAGCACACCACCCGTTAGTGCGAAGCTGAGCAGCAATGGCGTAACAGGAAGTTGACGGTCTATAGACTTCTGAAGGTCGGCTGGCATCGTCAGCTGGTAGTACCGCAGCACACTCATCACCATGACGACAAGCAGGAACAAAACGCCCATCAGGACTACAAACGAACTGTCCCACGAAATGCCCAGAATGACCAAAACTGCTCCAAGACATCCAATAAGAGACAATATGTTGACCTTTTGTGTCAGCAACTCCGGCTCTTCGACAATACGCTTCAGGCCAAGCATTGCCAACAGAGGCATAGTGAACTCGGCGATGACCAGTATGGACTCAGGCGTACGGAACTTAGAATACATGGGCACATGGTTGATGAAGAAATCAGAGAAGCCCACGAAGTTGGAACCCCAGGCCAGGAATACCGACATGATGGTAACTGACAAAAGCGTCCATTTAATGGGGCCTTTCACCACAAACAAGCTCAACACGAACAACAGAACGACCAAAGCACCAATATAGACTGGGCCCATCGTACCTCCGTCACCCCAATATTGAGGCATCTGATTGAATATATCACCATAAGTCAAAGCCTGTGGCTGATTATTGGCACCACGCACATAGAAAGTCTCACCATTCTTGTCTTTCACTTCCTCATCAGCAATCTTCTGAGCGGCACTACTCTCAGCCAGCGGATAGAGGCCTGTGCCTGTAGGCGAATCGGCATCACCACGCATGGAAGCGCCACCCTGTACATTGGGAATCAGCAACGACCAGGTCTCGCCTTTACCATAGCTATATGCAAGAATCTGGTCGCGATTCATACCTCCCGTGCTGCCCTTGCCGTCGGCTCTTACCAGTTCGGAACCACCACGATCACTCTCCTTCTCATACTGCTTTGTATGGTAAAGCGTAGATGCGTTCACCATGATACCCAACAAACCGCCAGCCAAGCAGACACCAGTAGCTTTGAGCAGATGAGTGTATTGTTTCTTTCGAAGTCCCTCAATGATAAACGCCACGACCATTGCAGCTATGACAAAAAGGAAGTAATACGTCATCTGGAAATGGTTGGCGTGAACCTCAAGCGTTGCAAAGAGCGCCGTCACCAACAATCCCCACAGGTATTTACCACGATAGGCCAAAACTATACCCGCAATCATTGGCGGCAGATAGGCCAGCGCCATCACCTTCCACCAGTGTCCTGCCGTAATAATAATCAGGAAATAGGTAGAGAAAGCCCAAAGGATTGATCCCAAAGCTGCCAAATACTGCTTGAAATTAAAGGCTCGCAGCAGGATGTAGAATCCTAAGAGATAGACGAAAAGGAACCACACGATGTCGGGCAACCAGAGATGATATGCCTTTTCAGCAAAAGCAACTGACGACATGCTGTCGTACGCCGGTGCTATCTGATAGGTGGGCATGCCCGAGAACAATCCGTTAGTCCAACGGGTACGCTCACCGTCATGCGTCTTCTGGTACTCAGCTGCCTCCTGGCCAGCTCCGGCACCTGCCGAAGTATCATGCTGATAAAGGATACGATCCTCCACATCGGCAGGATAGAAATAGACAAAGGCTATTGCCGCGAAGAGTACAATCATCAGGATGTCGGGTAACCACTTCTTGAAATCTCTCATGTTAAACGACTGAATCATTGTCTTCTGTTTTATATTTTCGGCTGCAAAATTACAAAATAATGCCGAATTAGAAAAGCCATTTTGAAGAATTTATGCATCGGCAAAGACTTTGCCGTCGTCCAGGGTTACCTGCAACATAGTATACTCCGAGTGGAAATCGTGCTCCAGACGGTCGAGATAGCGTGCACACTCCCACTTGCACATGGGCAGGTCGTGGAGTAGACAGTTGCCACAGGTCTGTGGTGTTGTGGCGGGTACCTCTGTCTGGATCAGCATCCATTTAAGGCACTCAATGGTCAGACGACGCATATCCTCTACCGTGTATGAGCCCGTCATAATGATATACATGCCCGTAAGGCAACCCATAGGTCCCACATACACCACATCGTCCTTGACTTTGCTGTTGCGAAACCACGTGGCCATGAGGTGTTCTATGCTATGTATGGCTGAAGGAGCTACGGCAGGTTCCTTGTTAGGTTCGGTAATACGCAGGTCAAAGGTCGTGAAGCCCTTATCCTGACGCGATACGTAGATGCCAGGTTTCAGGTGGGTGTGGTCGATGGTAAAGCTTTGTATGACTTCCATGTTTATGAGGAGTTAATGAAGTTAGAGAACTTAAAGACTTTCTACAAAGGTACGTGTGGTGAGGAACGACTTCTCTGCCACTGTGTCCCAGAAATTATGGTACTGCGAGGCATTGGTGTCGCGCAAGGGAATGTCGCTGATGACGCGAAACGAGATGAACGGCACCTTATTGATATAGCAAGTCTGGGCGATGGCACACGACTCCATATCGACGGCACGGGCATCAGGGAATTTCTCAATGATGCTGCGCATCTTCTCCTTCGTATCTACAAACCAGTCGCCAGTAACGATAAGACCTGCATGGAGTTTGCAGTCAACGTTCAGTTCCTGACTTTTCTGCAACAGATAGGGGTCGGCCTGATAACGGGCTGGCAGACCCTGCACCTGACCATACTGGGTCGAATAGTCGATGGCTGTACCACAATAAACGTCGTGATAGGTCAGCTCGCTGCTCACCACGATGTCCTGCACCTGTATGTCGTCGCCATTGCCGCCTGCGCATCCGCTGCTGATGATGCAGTCAGGACGAAAGTCGTTGATCATGCGTTGGGCTCCAAGTGCGGCATTTACTTTGCCGATGCCACATTTTATGACCATCACCTGACTGTCGGCAAACACCTGTTTCAGCTGGTTCAGCTCTTTGTCCATTGCTACGATAATTCCTATTTTCATATTTTCTAAGTATTTCAAGTTAATGTTATGAGAGTTCAAACGTACAGATAATCTTCTGTTTTTATGCGGATTTTCATGAATTGCATTGTTATTGATGACTAGCTGCTAAACGCATTATTTGTTCTACTTTCTTGTTCATCGGCAAGGTGGCATCAATCCAGTGGATAGTAAAGCCGCGACGCTCCATACCTCTGAACCAGGTCATCTGGCGCTTGGCAAACTGGTGGATGGCAATCTCTAACTGACGAAACATTTCATCAAAGCTAAGCCGTCCGATAATATACTCAGTCAGGTATTTATACTCTAGACCATAGTAAATGAGGTCTTCGGCAGGGATTCCCTCATTGAGCAAGCCGCGCACCTCATCGACCATGCCGTCCTCTAAACGGGCTTTCAGACGGCGGGTAATCTTCTCACGGCGCAGTTCGCGGTCGATGTTGACACCTACTATAACAGATGGTATGGGAGGCAGCTCGCGCAACGACATCGGATGCTCCTTATTGTATGTCTCAATTTCTATGGCGCGGATGGCACGCTGACAGGAATCCACATCAGTAGTGTTGTGCATGTTTGAGCTATTCTCTGCTTTCAGATCCTTGAGAATTGCTGTCAGTTCCGAAAGTGACTTGCCGTCAAGCTCATTGCGAAGAGCCTGATTCTGGGGTACTGGCGAGAGGTTATAACCCTTCAACACAGCTTCAATATAGAGTCCCGTTCCCCCACAAAGAATAGGCTGTTTTCCTTTTCCAACAATCATCTGATAAACATCGAAGAAATCCTGTTGGTACTGAAACAGATTATACTTCGTTCCTGGCTCACAGATATCAATGAGATGATAAGGTATGTCGCCATAGTCGGACAGATCCTTACCTGTACCGATATCCATCCGACGATACACCTGACGGGAGTCGGCAGAGATAATCTCACCGTTCACCTCCCTTGCCAGTGCCGCTGCCAATGGTGTCTTCCCGCTGGCCGTCGGTCCCAATATCGTTATCATTTGTGGCATAATCGTTGACAAAAGTACAAAAAAAAGCGTAGGTTACAAAAGATTTCCATGTTTTTTTGTCATTTTGTTAAGCATATCATCTGCAATCATCAGATAACTAAAACCAAAAAGCCCCCACCTTTAACGAGGTGAGGGCTAACTATAGATAATAGGAATTTACTCAGCCTTAGGAGCTTCCTCGGCAGCGGGAGCTTCAACAGGAGCCTCAGCAGTTTCTGCTACAGCAGCCTCAGCTGCAGGAGCGGTCTCTGCCTTTGCACCTGAACGGCGGCTACGGCGAGTTGACTTCTTCTTGGTCTCGGTCTTTGCCATATCGGGATCAAAGTCAACGAGCTCAATGAAGCAAATCTGTGCAGCATCACCCTGGCGATAGCCAAGCTTGATGATACGGGTGTAACCACCGGGGCGGTCACCTACCTTCTCAGCCACAGTACCAAAGAGTTCCTTGATAGCCTCTTTGTTCTGCAGATAGCTGAATACTACACGACGAGAGTTGGTAGAGTCTTCCTTTGCCTTTGTGATGAGGGGCTCTACATACTTCTTGAGTTCCTTTGCCTTAGCGAGGGTCGTAGTGATTCTTTTGTGCATGATCAGCGAAATGGCCTGATTGGCAAGCAGAGCCTCGCGATGCGATGCAGTACGACCCAGATGGTTGAATTTCTTATTATGTCTCATTTTTTCTTTTTTCTTTTATTGGGCAACTTCAATTATCAATCGGCAATTATCGATTGTCAATTAAAAATTATTCCTTGTCCAGTTTATATTTACTAATGTCGGTTCCAAACGACAGATTCAGACTCTCTAGCAAATCATCAAGCTCAGTGAGCGATTTCTTACCAAAGTTGCGGAACTTCAAGAGGTCGGTCTTGTTGTACTGCACCAAATCACCGAGTGTCTCAACATCGGCAGCCTTCAGACAGTTCAGTGCACGAACAGAGAGGTTCATGTCAACGAGCTTAGTCTTCAGCAACTGACGCATGTGGAGCACTTCCTCGTCGAACTCCTGGTTGACCTCGCTCTCGGTATTCTCGAGCGTGATCTTCTCGTCGGAGAACAACATGAAGTGATAGATGAGTATCTTGGCTGCCTCTTTCAGGGCATCCTTCGGGTGGATGGAACCGTCCGTTGTCACTTCGAGCACGAGCTTGTCGTAGTCGGTCTTCTGCTCAACACGATAGGGCTCTACTGCGAACTTGACGTTACGGATGGGGGTGTAGATAGAATCGATGGCGATGACATTGACATCGGTGCAGAACTGACGGTTCTCGTCAGCGGGAACGTAGCCACGACCTTTGTTTATCGTCAGATCTATCTGCATGGAAGCTTTAGAATCGAGATGACAAATCACCAAATCGGGATTTAACACTTCAAATCCGGTCAGATACTTGCCTATATCACCAGCTTTGAACTCTGTAGAATTCTCAACGGTGATGCTGACTTTCTCGTTCTCGAACTCTTCTACTACTTGCTTGAACCTAACTTGCTTGAGGTTCAGGATGATGTTGGTCACGTCTTCCTTCACACCAGGCACAGAAGAGAACTCATGCTCAACACCGCTAATGCGAATGGTGTTGATAGCATAGCCCTCCAGTGACGAGAGAAGGATGCGGCGCAGGGCATTACCGATGGTTACACCGAAGCCCGGCTCCAACGGACGAAATTCGAACTTGCCGAATTTGTCGTTGGCTTCCAACATGACCACTTTATCGGGTTTTTGAAATGCTAATATCGCCATTAATTTAATGATTTTTAGTTCTTAGAGTACAACTCAACGATTAACTGCTCCTTAATGCTCTCGGGGATGTCAGCACGCTCAGGGCGATGCAGGAACTTACCTGCCTTTGTCTGCTCGTCCCACTCAATCCAGGGATACTTGCTGTGATTGAATCCTGCCAGTGCGTCACCAATGACTTCGAGAGACTTAGACTTCTCGCGAACACCAACAATCTGACCAGGCTTCACAGAATATGAAGGAATGTTGACCACCTTACCATCGACAACGACATGACGATGACCAACGAGCTGACGGGCAGCAGCACGAGTAGGAGCAAGTCCCAGACGATATACTACATTGTCAAGTCGGCTCTCAAGCAACTGAAGCAACACCTCACCGGTGATACCATCAGCCTTGGCAGCCTTCTCGAACAGAATGCGGAACTGACGCTCGAGCACTCCATATGTGTACTTGGCTTTCTGCTTCTCTGCCAGCATGACAGCATACTCCGACTGCTTGCGGCGACGGTTATTGCCATGCTGTCCAGGAGGGAAGTTTCTCCTAGACAAAACTTTGTCCGGTCCGTAGATGGGTTCACCAAAACGGCGGGCAATCTTAGATTTCGGTCCAATATACTTTGCCATAATTCAAATAAAAAAATTCGTTATTACGTTATTGCGTTATTTCGTTATCACGCGCCAATTATACACGACGACGCTTCGGAGGACGGCAGCCATTGTGGGGCAGTGGAGTAACATCGACAATCTCGATAACCTCGATACCTGCTCCATGACAAGCACGGATAGCACTCTCACGACCGTTACCAGGACCCTTCACATAAGCCTTTACCTTGCGAAGTCCGAGATCAAAAGCGACCTTTGCGCAGTCCTCTGCTGCCATCTGGGCAGCATACGGAGTATTCTTCTTTGAGCCACGGAAACCCATCTTACCAGCTGATGACCAGCTGATGACCTGACCTTCCTCATTTGCCAAAGACACGATGATATTATTAAAAGAACTATGAACATGGAGCTGGCCAATGGCGGTTACTCTCACGTTTCTTTTCTTAGATACGACTGTTTTCTTTGCCATAATAATCCTAAACTTTAAACTTTAAACCTTAAACTTTAAACTTTACTTTGTGGCCTTCTTCTTATTAGCAACAGTCTTCTTCTTTCCCTTACGCGTACGAGCATTATTCTTAGTGCTCTGGCCACGTACAGGCAGGCCATTACGATGACGTACTCCACGATAGCAACCAATATCCATCAGTCGCTTGATATTCAACTGGATCTCGCTACGGAGATCACCTTCAACTTTGAATTCAGCACCGATGATTTCGCGGATCTTGGCTGCCTGATCGTCACTCCATTCGTTGACCTTCAGGTCGCGGCTCACGCCGGCCTTGTCCAATATCTTTGCTGAACTACTTCGACCTATACCATAGATATAAGTCAATGCGATTTCGCCACGCTTATTCTGGGGCAAATCTACTCCAACAATTCTTATTGCCATTGATAATAATTAGTAAAAAAATAATGTTTAAATTTCGAAATTTCGCCAAATAGCGTGCAAAGGTAAGGAAATAATCTGATATTTCCTAACCTCTTGCCGCATATTTAACATTTTTTAGCCCTGACGCATCTTGTACTTAGGGTTCTTCTTGTTGATCACAAACAGACGACCCTTGCGACGTACGATCTTGCAATCGGGTGTGCGCTTCTTCAGCGATGCTCTTGTCTTCATATCTTTAATAGTGTTTATTTATATCGAAAAACAATTCGTCCTTTGGTCAGATCATAGGGGCTCATCTCAACCTTGACCTTATCACCAGGCAGAATACGTATATAGTGCATACGCATCTTACCTGAGATATGTGCAATAATCTGCACACCATTCTCCAGTTCTACACGGAACATCGCATTCGAGAGACTCTCGATGATGGTTCCGTCCTGCTCAATAGCGGATTGCTTTGCCATACTTTGTTTAGTACAATTTACCTTCTAATAATTCAACTTCTTCAAACGATGAAAGAATTTCTGCCTGTCCCCTACGGATGACTATGGTATGCTCAAAATGAGCAGCCGGTTTGCCATCACGAGTGCACACACTCCAACGGTCAGGTTTCAAATAGATGTCACGTTTACCCATCGTTATCATCGGTTCAATGGCGATGCACATGCCTGCTTTCAGCATCACGCCATTTCCACGACGACCATAGTTGGGCACCTGTGGGTCTTCATGCATCTCGCGGCCGATACCATGACCGGTCAACTCGCGCACTACACCATAGCCGGCTGCCTCACAGTAGTCTTGGACTGCACAGCTAACATCTCCCAGATGTCGTCCTGCCTGAGCGTTCTCTATAGCTTTGTAGAGCGATTCTTTCGTAACCCGCAAGAGTTTCTTCACATCGTCTGAAACCTCACCGACACAGAAAGTGTAGCAGGAGTCGCCATTAAAGCCGTTAAGAAAAGTACCACAGTCGATAGAGATGATGTCTCCCTCTTTGAGTACTTCCTTCTCATTTGGCACGCCATGCACCACTACATCATTAACCGATGTACAGATGCTGGCAGGAAACGGTCCTCCATAGGGATTTGGGAAGCCCTTAAATGTTGGAACTGCGCCGTGATCACGAATGAACGTATCGGCAATCTTATCCAACTGGAGGGTCGTTACACCGGGTTTTATATGTTTCGCCAATTCGCCAAGCGTTTTACCAACAAGTTGGTTCGCTTGGCGCATTAGCTCAATTTCATCTTCTGTCTTCAGAAATATCTTCATCAGTCAGCAGGCTGATTAGTAGGCAGCTACACCTCCACGGCCGTGGATACGTCCTGAGCTGAGCAAACCATCATAGTGGCGCATCAGCAGGTGGCTCTCAATCTGCTGGAGAGTGTCGAGCACCACACCAACGAGAATAAGCAATGACGTACCGCCAAAGAACTGAGAGAATTCCTCACCAACATTGAAATAGAAGGCGAAAGCAGGCATAACAGCGATGAATGCGATGAACAGTGAGCCTGGCAGTGTAATGCGCGACATCACAGTGTCAATGTATTCAGCGGTATCCTTACCGGGCTTAACACCAGGAATGAAACCATTGTTACGCTTCATGTCTTCAGCCATCTGAGTAGGATTCAGCGTGATAGCAGTGTAGAAGTATGTGAATGCAATAATCAGAGCTGCAAAAATCACATTATACAACCAGCTGTGGTGATCCAACATCGAACGCACAAACCAGCTGGCGTTAGAAGGATCCTGATAGCGTACGAATGCCAAAGGAATGAACATCAGAGCCTGAGCAAAGATGATAGGCATCACATTGGCAGCGAACAACTTGAGGGGGATGTACTGACGAGCACCACCATACTGCTTGTTTCCAACCACACGCTTTGCATACTGCACGGGAATCTTGCGAACACCCTGCACCAAAACAATAGCTGCGCAAACAACTGCTAAGAGAACGATAATCTCAATGAGGAACATGATCAGACCACCACCGGCAGCCGAAGCAAACTTCGAACCTACCTCCTGGGCAAAAGCCTGAGGCAGACGGGCGATGATACCAATCATAATGATCAGTGAGACACCATTTCCTATACCCTTATCGGTAATGCGCTCACCCAACCAAAGGATGAACATACTTCCTGCGGCAAGGATAATTGTTGCGGGAACCATAAACACAGGCCAGCTCAGTCCTGAAGCCAGAGCGGGACCAACCTGCATCTTAAGGTTAATGAGGTAGCTCGGTGCCTGGAACAGCAGGATAGCCACTGTCAGGTACCGAGTGTACATACTAATCTTTTTGCGCCCGCTCTCACCCTCACGCTGCATCTTCTGGAAATAAGGTACAGCGACAGCAAGAAGCTGCATAACGATAGAAGCTGAGATGTAAGGCATGATTCCCAGTGCAAAGATTGATGCATGAGAAAATGCACCACCCGAGAACATATCGAGAAGTGACATAAGGCCATTCTCCGTCTGCTTGCGCAAAGCATCAAGGCTATTGAAGTCAATGCCTGGAAGCACGATCTTCGAACCAAAACGATAAATTGCGACAAACAGGACTGTGATAAGGATACGCTGACGCAGATCCTCAATCTTCCAAATGTTCTTTAGGGTGTCGATAAACTTCTTCATTTTCGCGCTTTGTTTAGATTATTGTTGCGTTTCCACCTACTGCTTTGATAGCTTCTTCGGCCTTCTTTGAGAATGCATTGGCCTCAACATCGACCTTAGCCTTCAGCTCACCATTACCAAGAATCTTCACCAACTCCTTGCCATTGGTCAGACCAGCAGCTACGAGCTCGGCGATTCCAATCTTGGTGAGATTTTTCTGCTCTGCAAGCTTCTGGAGAGTAGAAAGGTTCACTGCGAAGTACTCCTTGTGGTTGATGTTCTTGAAGCCAGACTTCGGCAGACGACGCTGCAGAGGCATCTGACCACCTTCAAAACCAATCTTCTTCTTATAACCAGAGCGAGCCTTGGCACCTTTGTGACCACGGGTAGAAGTACCGCCCAGACCAGAGCCGGGACCGCGACCGATTCTACGACGTGAATGTGTAGAGCCCTCTGCAGGTTTCAAATTATTCAGTTTCATAACAATTGAATTCTGTTTTTAGTTGTGTGATTACTCTTTAGTCAATAACGGTCACCAGATGATGAACCTTGCGAATCATACCACGGACATCAGGAGTGTCTTCCTTCTCTACTACCTGAGAGATTTTGTGAAGACCCAGTGCTTCGAGAGTACGCTTCTGGTCAACGGGATAACCGATTTTACTCTTAATCTGCTTAATCTTAATTGTTGCCATAGTCTAACCTCCTGTTTATCCTCTAAATACTTTGTCCATACTGATACCACGGTTGCCAGCTACTGTATAGGCATCACGCATGCTGCTCAGTGCCTCGATGGTAGCCTTCACCAAGTTGTGGGGGTTGGAAGAACCCTTTGACTTAGCGAGCACATCCTTAATACCAACACTCTCCAGCACGGCACGCATAGCACCACCGGCCACCAGACCGGTACCGGCAGCAGCCGGCTTAAGGAACACCTGAGCGCCACCGAAGTGTGCCTCCATCTCATGAGGGATAGTGCCTTTGAGCACAGGAACCTTCACCAGATTCTTTTTAGCTGCCTCTACGCCTTTGGCGATGGCAGCAGTAACTTCACCTGCCTTACCCAGTCCCCAGCCGATGACGCCGTTGCCGTCACCGACAACAACGATAGCTGCGAAGGTAAAGGTGCGACCGCCCTTGGTTACCTTAGTAACACGGTTGATGGCAACCAGTCTGTCTTTCAGTTCAACGTCACTATTTACTTTAACTCTGTTCATTGCCATAATCGTTTAAAAATTAAGTCCACCTTTACGAGCTGCATCAGCGAGTGACTTCACACGGCCGTGATAAAGATAGCCGTTACGGTCGAAGACAACTGACTCAACGCCAGCCTCCTTGGCCTTGGCAGCAATCAGCTCACCAACCTTGGCAGCCTGCTCAATCTTCGGCATGGTCTCAAGACCAAGTGATGATGCAGCAGCAAGTGTTTTACCTTCCAAATCATTAATCACCTGAGCGTAGATCTGCTTATTGCTGCGGAAGACGCTCAAACGAGGACGCTCGGCAGTACCGAACACACTCTTACGAATTCTATATTTGATCTTAATTCGTCTTTCAACTTTCTTCGTTGTCATAATTCTTTAATCTTTTAATTTCTAAATTCTAGAATTACTTAGCGGATGCTGACTTACCCGACTTACGGCGGATGACCTCACCCTTGAACAAAATACCCTTTCCTTTATAAGGCTCAGGCTTGCGGAAAGAACGAATTTTAGCGCAAATCAGACCGAGAAGCTGCTTGTCGGCAGACTCCAGGATGAGCTGCGGGTTCTGGTTACGCTCCGACTTTGTCTCCACTTTCACTTCCTTAGGAAGCTGGATGAAGATGGGGTGAGTATAGCCAAGAGCGAACTCAATGATGTTGCCCTGGTTTGACACACGGTAACCGACGCCGACGAGTTCCATCTCTTTCTTATAACCCTCGCTGACTCCTACCACCATATTGTGGACCAGAGCACGATAGAGGCCGTGGAATGCCTGCTTCTGCTTGATATTGACGGGGCTCTTCTCGTCGATCTCGAATGTCACCTGACCATCTTCAATCTTCACATTGATTGACTTATCGACTTTCTGAGAGAGTTCACCCTTGGGACCTTTTACGGTAACGACACCGTCCTTATCCTGAGCGACAGTAACGCCTGCAGGAATACTAATTGGCAATTTTCCTATTCTTGACATATTCAGGTCCTCCAATTAATAAACGTAGCAAAGAACCTCACCACCAATCTTCTGCTGGGCGGCCTCTTTGTCTGTCATTACACCTTTAGACGTGGAAAGAATTGCGATTCCAAGTCCGTTAATAACTCTCGGCATGTCTTTGTAACCGGTATACTTACGGAGACCGGGAGTAGACACGCGCTTCAAGAACTTGATGGCGTTCTCTTTTGTAACAGGGTCATACTTCAAGGCGACCTTGATAGTTCCCTGAGGTCCATCCTCCACGAACTTGTAGTTCAGGATGTAACCCTTCTCGAAGAGGATCTTTGTAATTTCCTTCTTCAAGTTTGAAGCTGGTACTTCAACAACACGGTGATGAGCCATGATTGCGTTTCTCAACCTCGTCAGAAAATCTGCTATTGGATCTGTCATAAAATAAAATGTTTAATTAATCGGGACTCCCCCGACAATATTAAATAAAAAAACTATTCTTACCAGCTAGCCTTCTTCACACCAGGAATCAGACCGCTTGAAGCCATCTCACGGAACTGAATACGGCTGAGGCCGAACTGACGCATATATCCTTTGGGACGTCCCGTAATCTTACAACGGTTGTGAAGACGAATAGGATTAGCGTTCTTGGGGATAGCCTGCAGTTTGCGGGCAGCCTCATAAGCAGCCATAGCACCTTCCTCGGTGTTTACATCGGCAGTTGCAATAACCTTCTTCAGTGCGGCGCGCTTCTCTGCATAGCGTGCAATAAGACGGGCGCGCTTCACCTCACGGGCTTTCATTGATTCTTTTGCCATATCTCTTAGTCGTTTTTAGCGTTCTTGAAAGGAAGACCGAAAGCTTTCAGCAGAGCAAAACCCTCCTCATCGGTCTTAGCCGAAGTCACGAAGGTGATGTTCATACCCTGAATGCGGTCCACAGAATCGATATTGATCTCAGGGAAGATAATCTGCTCCTGGATACCCAGTGTGTAGTTACCGCGACCGTCGAACTTGCTCTCGATACCCTTGAAGTCACGGATACGAGGCAGAGCGATGCGGACGAGTTTCTCAAGGAACTCGTACATGCGCTCACGACGCAGTGTCACCATAACGCCAATAGGCATCTTCTTACGCAGCTTGAAGTTTGCGATATCCTTCTTAGAATAGGTAGCCACAGCCTTCTGACCGCAGATGGCAGAGATTTCATTGATAGCCACCTCGATAATCTTCTTGTCCTGAGTAGCATCGCCCAAACCCTGGTTGACAACGATTTTCTTCAGAACAGGAATCTGCATAGCAGAACTGTAGTTGAACTGCTTCATCAAAGCCGGAGCGATCTGCTCGGCATATGTGTTCTTAAGTTGTGCTGTATTTGCCATTATTTAATCTCCTCCCCTGACTTTTTAGCGATACGAATCACGTTCTTACCCTCATGCTTGATAGAAACACGGGTAGCCTTACCGCTCTTCGGATCGATCAGACTCAAATTAGAAACATGGATGGGAGCCTCGACCTTCTCGAAACCTCCCTGAGGATTCTTGGCACTGGGCTTAGTGCTCTTGTTGACGAAGTTCACTCCCTCAACGATGGCACGCTGCTTGTCCACCAAGACCTTCAGCACCTTACCAGTCTTACCCTTGTCCTCACCGGCCAAGACCATGACTGTATCGTTTTTCTTGATATGTAACTTGCTCATTACTTCTTAATCTTTTAATGTTAAAGAACCTCAGGTGCCAAAGATACGACCTTCATGTTAACAGCACGCAGCTCACGGGCCACGGGACCGAAGATACGGCTACCGCGGAGTTCACCGGCATTGTTCAGGAGCACGCAGGCATTGTCGTCGAAACGAATATAAGAACCGTCTGCACGGCGTATTTCCTTCTTTGTGCGAACAATCAGAGCCTTCGATACTGCACCTTTTTTCACGTCACTTGTAGGGATTGCGCTCTTGATAGCGACCACAATCACGTCACCGACGCTGGCATAACGGCGGCGGGTACCACCCAACACACGGATGCAGAGAGCCTCGCGTGCGCCGCTGTTGTCAGCTACAGTAAGTCTTGTTTCTGTCTGTATCATAATTACTTAGCTTTTTCAACAATTTGAACTAATCTCCAGCGCTTTGTCTTTGACAGAGGGCGGGTTTCCATAATGAGTACGGTATCGCCTACCTGGCACTCATTCTTCTCATCATGTGCATGGTACTTCTTCGTCTTCTGAACGAACTTACCATAAATAGGGTGTTTCTCCTTGAACTTAGCGGCAATAACAATGGTTTTATCCATTTTGTTGCTGATAACGACACCCTGTCTTGTCTTTCTTAAATTTCTTGTTTCCATCTGGACCATTGTTATTTGTTAAGTTCTCTCTGACGGAGCTCCGTCTTCATACGTGCGATGTCACGACGTGCAGCCTTAATCAGTGATGGATTCTCCAGGGGGGTGACGCTGTGGTTCAACTTCATCTGGTTGTACTTGTCAACCTCCGTCTCAATACGCTCTTTCAACTCAGCGGTCTCAAGCTCTTTAATTTCCTTCGTCTTCATACTAATTAAGCGTTTTTATCGTAGTCACGTCTTACAACAAACTTAGTCTTCACGGGCAACTTCTGTGCACCAAGGCGCAGAGCCTCCTTTGCAATGTCAAAGGGCACGCCCTCTACTTCGAAGAGGATACGACCAGGAGTGACAGGTGCAACCCATCCTGCGGGATCACCCTTACCTTTACCCATTCGGACATCAGCAGGCTTGCGAGTGATGGGCTTGTCGGGGAAGATGCGGATCCACACCTGACCTTCACGGTTCATATAACGGTTGATGGCAACACGAGCTGCCTCAATCTGACGGCTGTCAATCCACTTGGCATCAAGGGTCTTGATGCCGAAGCTTCCGAAAGCCAGCGTTGTACCTCTGTGGGCGTTGCCTTTGTTGCCACGTCCATCCTGAGGTCTTCTATATCTTACTCTCTTAGGTTGTAACATGATAGCTTCTTACTTTAATACGTTTATTACTTCTTCTTGTTACGGAACTTACGGCCATCTCTGTTACCGGCATTGGCGCGACCACCCTGCTTCTCCTGTGAGAAGTTAGGAGCCAGGTCCACGTCGCCATAGATCTCTCCACGGCAAATCCACACCTTAATGCCCAACAGACCTACTTTCGTAAGAGCCTCAGCCTGACAGAAGTCGATGTCAGCACGGAAGGTGTGCAGCGGTGTGCGGCCTTCCTTGAGCATCTCGCTACGGGCGATTTCAGCTCCGTTAAGACGTCCTGAGATTTGAACCTTGATACCCTCGGCACCTGCACGCATCGTATTGGCGATAGCCTGCTTGATGGCGCGGCGATATGCAATCTTGCCCTCAATCTGGCGAGCGATGTTTGTGGCAACGATTGTGGCGTCAAGTTCTGGACGCTTCACCTCAAAGATATTAATCTGAACTTCCTTGTCGAAGAGCTTCTTCAGCTCATCCTTCAGGTTGTCCACATCCTGTCCACCCTTACCAATGACGATACCCGGACGAGCCGTGCAGATAGTGATGGTAACCAGCTTCAATGTGCGCTCGATGACAATTCTCGAGACACTGGCCTTAGCCAGGCGCTCGTTGAGGTACTTACGGATTTTCTGATCCTCTACCAGGTTGTCTCCGAAGTCCTTGCCTCCGAACCAATTTGAATCCCAACCTCTAACGATACCCAGACGGTTGCTAATTGGATTTACTTTCTGTCCCATTCTGCTTATTCTTTTACGTCATTAGTTTTAGCGTCGACAAACAGAGTCACGTGGTTACTGCGCTTACGGATGCGGTAGCCGCGGCCCTGAGGTGCCGGTCTCATTCGCTTCAAAGTAACACCTTCGTCAACGAAGATGCGGGTGATGAACAGTTCGCCAGCCTCGGCCTTGCGATCGTTCTTCTGCTCCCAGTTGTTGATAGCCGAACGGAGAAGTTTCTCCACATCGGCAGCAGCGGCCTTCTTCGAGAAACGAAGCACGCCCAGAGCGCGATTCACCTCCATGCCGCGGATCATATCCACAACATAGCGCATCTTGCGCGGAGAAGAAGGACAGCCTTTCAGCTTTGCAAAATACTGTGTCTTAAGAGCTGCTTTTCTTTCTTCAGCCTTAATATGTTTTCTTGCTCCCATTGTAATTCTTAATTCTTAATTCTTAATTCTTACTTAACCCTGGGGCATTACTTCTTGTTACCGGCATGACCACCGAAGCGACGTGTGGGTGCGAACTCACCGAGCTTGTGACCTACCATGTTCTCAGTAATGTAAACAGGGATAAATTTGTTACCGTTATGAACTGCAACAGTGTGTCCCACGAAATCGGGTGAGATCATTGATGCTCTGGCCCAAGTCTTTACGACATTCTTCTTGCCGCTCTCATTCATTGCGAGAACTTTCTTCTCGAGAGCAACGTTGATATACGGACCTTTCTTTAATGAACGACTCATAATTTAACTCTTGTTTCTTGGATTACTTCTTGTTAGCTCTTTCAATGATGTACTTGTTTGAAAGCTTCTTGGGTGCGCGTGTCTTCAGACCCTTAGCGTACAGACCCTTACGTGAACGTGGGTGTCCACCAGACTGACGTCCTTCACCACCACCCATTGGGTGATCGTGGGGGTTC
>Ga0247610_10002982_pt1 | contig 18977 bp, 19 predicted proteins | sample 174DNAGHGhighgp2_FD_193483 | JGI IMG/M metagenome (GOLD analysis project Ga0247610, IMG submission 193483) | Sheep rumen microbial communities from Palmerston North, Manawatu-Wanganui, New Zealand - 1742 DNA GHGhigh gp2 | ecosystem: Host-associated > Mammals > Digestive system > Stomach > Rumen...
CCTTTAATTATTTGGGGTGTTTTATCAATTAGCATGCTTGTTCTTTGGATTTTACAATTATGTGGAGTATTATAATATGGATAAAGAATTAACTTTACATAATAATTTATCTCAAATTAGAAAAGAAAAGAATTTATCACAAAATGATTTGGCAAAATTAGTAGGTGTTTCCAGAAATACAATTAGTTCAATAGAAACTGGTCAGTATGAACCAACAGCAAAGCTTGCTTTATTATTATGTGTGGCATTAGATAAAAAATTTGAAGAATTATTTTATTTTTAATTTTTAAAAGTCGGTATTCTATCACATCTGTCACGCTAGTCACGCGTCACTTTTGTATATGCTTAAAAATATAGGTTTAAGCCTAATAATCTAATGGCTGGAGTAATATCAATGATAACAATTATTGCCCCAATGATAGCATCATTTATTATGACAATAATGTATAAGGATGCACCTCATTATATTTTCGAATGGCTTATTTATGCATATGCGACATATGGAACTATAAAAATGGTATTTGCAATTAAAAGTTTAGTAAAAAAAGAAAAGTCAAATAGAGAGTATGTTAATTCATATTTTGGTTTAATTGGAGCACTATATACTATTCAAATGATGGAATTCAAATTAATTATATTTGCTTCAAATGGCGAAGTTGATTATTCAATGTATTTAATGCAATTATTTACACAGGGTGCAATATTTATTTTTTCAATTGTAGTTATCATCTTATTTGTAAAGAAATATATTAGCGATAAACATAAATTAAATGTTTAACAAATAATTAATTATATTTGAAAAAGTCTTTCTTATTACACGAATGGGTGTTGCATGGTGTTCCATTTGTATTACTATACTTGTCCTTATATATTAAAGAATACTAGGTTTAATACTATTATGTATTAAGCCTTTTTTATTGAATTAAAATCAACTTTTTATCCCAAGCGTATTGAAAATTATTCAACAAAATGATATAATTAAAATGCAGAAGGGAATGATATATATGGATAAATTCGATATTGTAAAATTTGTAGATAATAATTTTGAACTAGATGTTAGAACAGATAAAGAAAACGAAACGGTATGGTTAACTCAAGAAGAACTATCGTTATTATTTGATGTTAATGTTCCAGCTGTAAATAAGCATATTTTAAACATTATAAAAGATGGAGAACTTGATAATTCAACTATTTCCATTTTGGAAAAAGTTCAGTTTGAAGGAGAACGCCGAGTTAAACGTAAAATTAAATTATATAATCTTGATATGATTATATCTGTTGGATATAGAGTTAAATCTCAAAGAGGTATAATTTTTAGAAGATGGGCTAATAAAGTATTAAAAGAATACTTAATTCAAGGTTATTCAATAAATAATAAACGATTAGAAAAATTAAATAAAGTAATCGATATTCAAAACAAGATGTTAGCATCAGCATTAAATATTGATTCATATGAACTTACTGAAGTAATTAAAACATATACTAATGCATTAGATTTATTAGATGATTATGATCATCAGAGACTTGAAAAGCCTAAGGGCAATGATACTATTTATAAAATTGAATATAATGAAGCGAGAAAAATTATAGATTCAATGAAATTCAATAATGATTCCAATCTATTTGGTGTAGAAAAAGAAAATGGTAAATTAAATGGTATATTAGAAGCAGTATACCAAAATGTATTTGGCACAGAATTATATCCTACAATAGAGGATAAAGCTGCACACTTATTATATTTCTTAGTAAAAGATCATCCTTTTGCAGATGGTTGTAAAAGAATTGCAGCAACTCTATTCTTAGAATTTTTAAATAAGAATAAGAGATTAGTAAAAGATGGTAAATTAGTAATATCAAATAATACGTTGGTAGCTATAACATTATTAACTGCGGAATCTAAACCTGATGAAATGGAGATAATGATAAATGTTATTATGCATTTATTAAGTGATAACAATGAGTAAATTAGGAGATAAAATAAAAGAAATAAGAACATCTAATAACTTAACATTACAAGAATTTGCTGATTCACTTGGGTATACATCTAAATCTACAATTACTAAAATAGAAAAAGGTAATAACGATATTACCTTTAGTCAAATGATTAAATTATCAAAAATCTATTCAATAGATTTAAATGAATTAGCAGACAATAAAATTATTAATGTGGATTTATTAAAATATAGTTTACCTAATTTAGAATTTAGAGAAATTAATAAAGATAATTTTTATGATGTATGTATGTTAGATGTAAATAGTGAAGATAAAGAATTTGTTGCTTCTAATCAAATGTCTTTAGCAGAAGCATATTTATTTAAAACTATGGGAGCATATGTATTACCAATTGCTATATATAGAAATAGAGTCCCAATTGGTTTTATAATGATTACTAAAGGCTATATTGGAGATAATATCAAAGGTGAATATATTAATAATTATTGTATTTTAAGAATGATGATAGAAGCAAAGCATCAAAATAAAGGATTAGGTAAGCTTGCTTTAAAACAATTAATTGAGATTATAAAATCAATATCAATTAATGAATCATTTATATGGGTATCAACAGAAGAAAAAAATGTCAAAGCAATTCATATATATGAAATGAATGGCTTTAAAAAGACAAATGATTATTGTGGTGAAGAAATTATATTAAAATATGATTTAGGTAAGTAATGTAAATTCTATTAATTATTGCGTATACTGTCATATTAGAAAAACGGGGATGTGAAACCAAAATTTTTAAAATTTAGGGTTTTTCACAACTCCTTTTTTTAATTATTAATATAGTTTCAATTTACTTAAAATATATTAATGATATAATGATATGGTATAAAGGAATGGTGTTTAAAATGAAAAAAGAAATATATATTGCTGGCGGATGCTTTTGGGGCGTTGAAATGTATTATAAAAACCTAAAGGGTGTAATTGATACAGAGGTTGGTTATGCTAATGGAGATACTAAAAATCCTACATATGAGGATTTGAAAAAGCATCTTGTAACACATGCTGAAACATTAAAGCTTGTATATGATAATGATATTATTTCATTAGAAAAAATATTAGAGCATTTTTTAAGATTTGTAGACCCATATTCAATTGATAAACAAGGAGAAGATATTGGTCATCAATATAGAAGTGGTATTTATTATTTAGATAATAGTGAAAAAGATATTATTAAAAATTATTTTGATAAGGTATTAAATAAAGATTATAAAATAGAAATATTACCGCTTTTAAATTTCTATAATGCAGAAGAATATCATCAGGATTATTTAGATAAAAATCCTAATGGATATTGTCATGTTAATTTAAAATTAATTAAAAAAGATGAACATAAATAATAGTTTTTTACATTTATGTAAAAAATTAGTATAATAAAAATATAAATTGTAATTTTAGATTTTAATAATTTAAAAAGAGGTGATTTGAATGAAAAAGATTTTTAGTTTCTTTTTAGCAGTAGCTTCTATATTTATATTTGCATCATGTTCAAATAAAAAATTACAAATTAAGGATGTAGCTATTGAAAGTGAATCCGAATTTGGTGGTATTTATATTAAATATACTATTGATGATTTTAATAAATTAGGATTCGAATATGGAGATAGCGTAGATATCAAATTCTCTAATGGCTATGAATTATTAGATCAACCATATTATAATGGCTATTATGTAGACGCAGGTAAATCATTATTAGTAGGATATCCTGGATATCCATATATTAAAGCTACCCTAAATTATGGTGATGATTTATGGCAAATAGGCAAATTAAAAGATGATGATACTGCAACTGTTACATTAAAGAAAAAGAAGAAATATCTAGATATTCAAAAGGCATCAGATATTCATTATTATGATGAAAGAGAAAAATATGAAACTGATCAAGAATTTGCTAATTTTAGAAATATTAAGGTTGGTAATTTAAAAGAAGGTATATTATACCGTTCTGCAAGTCCATGTGATAATAAGCATAAGCGTGCACATTATACTGATACACTAATGGAAAAGGCTAATGTTAATTTTATTTTAAATTTAGCTGATACTGATGAAAAGATTAAAGGTTATATGGAACAAGATGATTTTGATTCACCATATTTTAAAGAATTATATACTAAAAAAAGATTATTCTTATCATTTGCTAAAGATGATAAGGTAATGCCTCTAGCTTTAAATATGAATTATATGTCAGATGAATTTGGACAAAAGGTAGCTATGGGACTAAAGACTATGGCATCAAGTAATGGTCCATATTTAGTTCATTGTCTTGAAGGTAAAGATAGAACAGGATTTGTATGTATAGTTTTAGAAGCATTAATGGGTGCATCATATAAAGAAATAGTAGATGATTATATGCTAACGTATAAAAATTATTATGGAATTATTAAAGGTGATTCAAGATATGATGTTATTAAAAAGAGAAATGTTGATTCAATGTTAGAATTTATATGTAATGGAGACCCTAATAAAGTAGATATAGTTAGTGGTACTAAAAATTATTTATTAAAAATGGGTATGACATCTAGTGAAATTGAAACATTAGTTGCAAAACTTAAATAGTTAATGTTAAAAAAATGATCTCTAATTCTTAAATTAGAGATTTTTTATATATATAAATGAAATCATTTGTTAATTGTGGTATAATAAATTGTATATTTTAAAGAAGTAGATGGTGATTAAATGAAAATTGTAATAGTAGGCGTTGGTAAAATGGGCGCCGAAATTGTTAAACATGTATGTCATGAAAATCATGAGGTTATAATTATCGATGATGATGTAAAAGTAATTGAAGATAGCATCAACAGATATGATGTTATGGGTATCAATGGTAATGGTGTATCTTATGAGGTTCAAAAGACTGCTGGTGTAGATAAAGCAGATATATTTATAGCAGTAACAGACTCTGATGAGGCTAATATGCTAGCATGCCTAATTGCTAAAAAACTAGGGGCAATACATACTATAGCTCGTGTTAGAAGCCATGAATATACAAAGCAAATAGAGTTAATGGCAGGTGCTTTAGGAATAACACGTACTTTTAATCCTGAACTTGAAGCATCTAGAGAAATTCTAAGAATCATTAATTTCCCTGAGGCCTTAAGAGTAGATTCATTTGCACATGGTAGTGCTGATATTACTGAATTTTATATTTCAGATAAATCACCACTTGTTGGAATGTCTATGATGCAAATAAATTCAAAGCTTGGAGTACAAATATTAGTTTGTGCGGTTAAAAGAGCAAATGAAGTTATTATTCCAAATGGTAAATTTGTAATTCAAGGACAAGATAAAATATATGTCATATCTTCAGAAGAACAATCTAAGGTATTCGTATCAAAGCTTGGATTATCAAGTACAAATATGAAAAATATTTTAGTCATTGGAGCATCTAAAATAAGCCATTATTTAGTAGATGGCTTAATCAAAAATAATTATAATGTTAAGGTTATTGAAGTAGATCCTCATAAGGCTGAGGTTATGGCACAAGCTCATAGTAAGGCTAATGTTATATTAGGTGATGGTTCTGATCAAAATTTATTAAAAGAAGAAGGCCTTGAAGGCTTTGACGCTATAGTATGCTTAACAGGTAAAGATGAAGAAAATATTATTATATCTTTATATGCTAATAAGCAAAATGTAGGTAAGATTATTACTAAGGTTAATAAAGCATCTTTTGCAGGATTACTTGAATCTATTAAAATGGCATCAGTAATATTCCCACAAGAAATTGCTGCAAACCAAATAGTATCTTATATAAGAGCCACTGCAAACACTGGTGGAAATAATATTATTACGCTACATAAAATAGTAGATAACAAGGTTGAAGCATCAGAATTTGTTGCTTCACCATCTGCCAAAGTATTACATATAAAATTAAAGGATTTAAATTTAAAAAAGAATATATTAATTGGTGGTATTATAAGAAATCATCAAATAATTATTCCATCAGGTATGACATCAATAGAAGAAAGGGATTCAGTCATTGTAGTATCTAAAGATATTATTTTAAATGACCTTGATGATATATTGGTGTAGCTTATGAATTTTACTATAATTAGGAACTTTATTGGAAAAATATTGGTTCTAGTAGGACTTTTAATGCTTGTACCTTTAATAACAGCATTTTGTTATTTAGAATCAATAAAAAATATAATATCGTATTTAATTCCAATGGCAGGTCTATTTTTAGTTGGTGGCTTTTTAGGCTATTTTAAGCCTGCAAAAGATACTAGAATGGGTGCAAGAGAAGGATATGTTATTGTATCTTTATCTTGGCTTTTAATGTCTTTATTTGGATGCTTGCCTTTTTTAATTTCAGGATATGTTAAAGATTTCTTTACTGCATTTTTTGAAATATCATCAGGATTTACAACTACAGGTGCATCAGCATTAACATCCGAACAGCTATCTAATATGCTAAATGAGGGAGGACATTCCTTACTTATGTGGAGAAGCTTTTCTCATTGGATTGGTGGTATGGGAATTCTAGTATTTATTTTAGCAATTATATTAGAATCTAAAGATGGTAGTGCACTTCACGTTTTACGTGCAGAATCCCCAGGACCTCAGGTTGGAAAGATTACATCTAAGATGAAAATGTCATCAAGAATTCTATATTTAATTTATATTTCAATGACATTACTTGAAATTGCAGCTTTAAATATATGTCATATATTTGATAAAAATATGACATTCTTTGATTCATTAATAATGTCTTTTGGTACTGCAGGTACAGGAGGTTTTGCGACAACAGCATTAAGCTGTGCATTATATGCTCCTTGTAGTCAGTATGTAATAGCTATTTTTATGTTATTATTCAGTATCAATTTTTCTATTTATTATTGGTTATTAATTAAGAATTTTAAAGACATATTACATAATGAAGAATTAAGATTCTTTATTGCAATTGTAATAATATCTGTTTTAATTATTACTATACAGATTGTTAATTTATATTCTAATACAGAAGAAGCGTTTAGACATGCATTCTTTACAGTCGCATCTATAGTATCTACAACAGGATATGCTACAACTGATTATTGGTCAGGAGTACAAGGACAGTGGCCTATATTATCATTAACTATAATTTTAATATTGATGTTTAGTGGCGCGTGCGCAGGATCAACTGCAGGTGGATTAAAACAATCAAGAATGCTAATATTAGGTAAATATTCTGGAACAAAAATTAAAACAATGGTATCACCAAGAAGAGTTGAGGTAATAAGACTTGATGGTAAGCCATTAGATAATAAGGTTGTTGAATCAACTGTCGCATTTTTCGTTTTATATATAATGGTATTTGTAGGATGTGCTCTATTAATTTCAATATGGAACCCAGAAATGTCAAGTACTGATAAAACGCCTATAACAATGTTTTCAGCATCCTTATCTTGTATTTCAAATATAGGACCAGGTCTTGGTGCTGTAGGTCCTGCAGGTGGCTTTGCAAATTTCTCTTGGTTTTCTAAGCTAGTATTAACATTTGAAATGATTGCAGGAAGACTTGAATTATACCCAATATTTGTATTATTTGCTCCGATAACATGGAAAAGAAGTGCTTAATATGAGACTAATAATCTTTGATTTTTTTGGTGTATTAGGTGGAGAAATTTCATCTAGATGGTTTAATAATCACTTTTCAAAAGAAGAAGCTAAAAGATTAAAGGATAAATATTTTATTCCTGCAGATAATGGTATTTATACATTAGATGAGGTTATTAAAATGATGTCTTTGGATTTAGGCTTTACATATGATGAAATCTATAATGATTTTATGACTAATATATCAACAAATTATGAATTGTTTGATTATATATTAAAATTAAGAAAGAAAAATAAGGTTGCATTATTATCTAATTGTGTTAAAGGCTTATTTGAATTATTCTATAAAGACTTAGATTTCAATAAATATTTTGATAAATCTTTTATATCTGCATATTACAAGATGCAAAAGCCTAATTTTGAATTTTATAATCTATGTGTTAATTCCTTTGATGAGAAATTTGATGAAATTTATATGATAGATGACAACATAAAAAATATATGTGATTTAGATAAAATTAATATTAAAGGAATACAATATATTGATAATGAAAAATTATTTAAAATATTGGATGAATTTATCTAATTCATCAAGTATAATTAAATTATAATAAGAAAGGAAAATATAATTATGGTAAAATACGTAGGAGTAAATGATAGGAAGATAGATTTATTCGAAGGACAGTTTATTGTACCTGAAGGAATAAGTTATAATAGCTATGTAATTATTGATGAAAAAATAGCTATTATGGATACTGTAGATATAAATTTTAAGGATGAATATTTATCAAATGTTAAAAAAGCATTAGAAGGTAAAAATCCTGATTATTTAGTTATTTCTCATATGGAACCAGATCACTCAGCATCTATATTTGAATTAGTTAAAAAATATCCAAATATTGAAGTAGTAGGAAATATGCAAACATTTAAAATGTTACATCAATTCTTCCCAGAAATTAAATGTAATGAGCTAGTTGTAAAAGAAAATGATATCCTAGATTTAGGTAATCATAAATTAAAATTCATTACAGCACCAATGGTTCACTGGCCAGAAGTAATGATGTCTTATGATTCATATGATAATTCGTTATATAGTGCTGATGCCTTTGGTAAATTTGGAGCACTAGATTTTGATGATCCTGAAGGATGGGCTTGTGAAGCTAGAAGATATTATTTTGGTATCGTTGGAAAATATGGCCAAAATGTTCAAAACTTATTTAAAAAATTAGCAGGAGTAAAGCTTGATATAATTAGACCTTTACATGGACCTGTATTAGATTCTAATATTGATTATTATCTAGGATTATATAATACATGGAGCAAATACGAACCAGAAGCAGATGCGGTATCAATCGCATATACATCTGTTTATGGAAATACAAAAGAAGCTGCATTATTATTAGCATCAAATATTAAAAAGGATTATGATGTTTTTGATCTTGCAAGAGATGATTTCCATGAAGCAATTGAAGGAGCATTTGAAAACAAATATTTAGTTTTAGCTACTACTACATATTGTGGTGATATCTTCCCTAAGATGCTAGATTTCTTAAATGCCTTAAAGGAAAGAGGATATCAAAATAGAACGATTGCGATAATTGAAAATGGTACATGGGCACCTATGGCTAAAAAATTCATAATTGATTTTATTAATAATAATTTTAAAAATATTACAATCATTGAAAAATCAATTACAATTAAATCAGCATTAACAGAAGTTAATAAAAATGAGATTTTAGAATTAGCTGAAATTTTAAATAAATAGATGAAATAGTCGAGCTTAGTCTCGACTATTTTTATTTAATTTCTTTTCTAAATATGCTGGTAATTCCTCTAATAATTTATATTTAGAAATACCTAGTTTCATTAATGAATTTTTAAGCGTAGTTTCAGCAACAGACTTATCTGCATCCTTACATAATAAAAGTCCTATTGTAGGTTCATCTATATCAGTTTTTTCTAAGGTATCAACTGCGTTAACATAAAATATTAATTGACCTAAATGTTCTGGCTTAAATTTTCTTAATTTAATTTCAATTACTACATAGGCATGTATTTTTGTATGATACATTAATAAATCAATATAAAATTCTTCATTAGTTGGTGTAACTAATTTATATTCCTTACCAACTAAAGAAAAACCAGGACCAAGTTCATTTAAAAATTTAATGATATTATCTACCATTTGATTTTTCAAATCTTTTTCAGTTTTAATATTTTCTTTATCTAAAAAATCAAAGACATAAGTATCTTTAAATAATTCATTAGATAAATCATCACATTTAATAGAAGTAGAAGTTTCAGGTTTAATTAATGAACGTTCATAAGATTTCATAGCAATTTGATTTAATACCATAGAGCGACTCCATCCATTCTTATAACATTCATTAATATACCATAATATTTCTTCATGAGATTTAGATTTGTATATTATCTCAATAAGAGTAAACCATGGTATTAATTTGTCAGCAAGCTGCTGACTAAATTCTGTTTTTGAGAATTCTTTAGCAAATTTTGACATATATTTAAGATTTTGTAATGAATATCCTTTTCCATATTCTTTTAAGTCGTTAGATAACCTTTCAATATATTTAGAACCCCATTTTTTCCTATCATTTATAATAGTTCCAATTTCATAATAAGTAATAATCATTTGGCTATTAACATAAACCATTGCCTTATTTTGGTTTTGTTTAATAGTTTCTTTAATCTTATTAAGATCATTAAAGTAATCTTTATCCATAAATTCATTCATAAATTTTATGCCTCCTATATAATAATAGCCAGCAAGTTAATAAAATTTTAAAAATATTTTTAATTTTTATGAATTTTTTCACCTTTTTTAAGTTGTTAAACTAATGTTTTATATTATATAATATAAATATGTTATATCACATAGGGGGTATATATGAGAATTATTCACACGGCAGATCTACATTTAGATTCAAAATTAGAATCTAATTTAGATCCAGTAAAAGCTAAAGAAAGAAAGAGAGAGTTATTAAACACTTTTGAACGTATTGTAGAATACGCAAAAGAAAATGACGTATCTGCAATAATTATAGCAGGAGATATGTTTGATAAGGCAAGAATATCAATTAAAACAAAAGAATTTGTTATGAATTTGATTTCTCTAAATTCAAATATTGATTTTATTTATGCTTCAGGAAATCATGATGAAGATTCTTTTATTATGTCTTTAGAATCTAAGCCAAGTAATCTACATATATTTTCTAATAGCTGGGAAACTATTAATTATAAAGAATGTGATATTACAGGAATCAATTATAATGAAGCTAGTGAAAAATATTTATATGACACCCTATTTTTAAATAAAGATAGATTAAATATTGTTGTTATGCATGGACCTTTAGGTTCTAAAGGAAATGGTATAAATGTTAATCAATTAAGAGGTAAAGGTATTAATTATCTAGCTTTAGGACATATCCATAAATTCCAAAAGGGTTCAATAGATTCTCTAGGTATATTTGTATATCCAGGATGTCCTGAAGGAAGAGGATTTGATGAAATTGGTCCTAAAGGATTTGTTTTATTAGATATTATAGATCATGAAATAAAAACTGAATTTATACCTTTTGCTAAAAGAGAATTACATGAAATAGTATTAGATATAACAGGAATTGATAACTGGACTGATATAAGAAAAAGTGTTAGCTTAAAGACTAATTCAATTCCTGATAAGGATATGGTTAAATTAAGATTATTTGGTAACTATAATATTAATTTAATTAAACAAAATGAATTATTAAATGAATATTTAAATGATACATATTATTTTGCTAAAGTAATAGATGAATCTAAGCTTGCTATTAATCCTAAGGATTATGAAAAGGATATTTCACTTAAGGGTGAATTTATTAGAACAGTATTAAAGAGTGATGCATCTAAAGAAACACAAAATGAAATAATTGAATATGGTATTAAAGCCTTGATGAAGGAGGAAATTTAATATGAAGATATTATCTTTATATATTGAAAGCTTCGGTAAGCTTTCTGATTATTTATTTGATTTCTCTCCTAAAATGAATTCTATATATGAGGAAAATGGTTGGGGTAAAACTACAATGACTGTTTTCATTAAAACAATGTTATATGGATTTACAAATAAGGCTGAAAGAGAAAGATATACACCATGGAATAATAAAAGTGCCTTTGGTGGAACATTAAAAATAGAAGTTAATGGTAAAAAATATAGAATTGATAGAAAGTTTGATCCTAAAAAATCATCTAATGATACACTTTCTGTTTATGATTTAGGTACTAATTTAGAATTAACTAATATTGGAAATAATATTGGTGAAAAATTCTTGAATTTAAATGTTGATTCATTTGAAAGAAGTGTATTCATTCCTCAAAAGGAATTAGAAGAAGGTTTTGGTTCAGATATTGAAGCTAAGCTTGCTAATTTGATTGGTGGTACAAATGATTCACAAAGCTTTGATGAGGCTGTATCTATTTTAAATGAGAAATCTAAAATCTTAAGATTAAACTCTAAAAAGGGTTTAATATTAGATAAGAAAAAGGAATTAGCTGATATTCAAAATGAAATTTCAGATTGTAATAATAAAATTACAGGTATAAATGATATAGAACATCAAATAGATGATATTAATACTGAAATTAAAGAATTAAATGATAAGAAAAAGGAAGTAAATCTTAAAATTATCAAATATTCTAAAGAGCAGGATAAAAAATCTAAGGTTGCTGTTGCTAAAAAATATTATGAGGATATAGAAAATACACAGGAATTATTAAGACAAAATAATGAAGTATTTAATGGTATTAATATTACTCCTGAAGATGTATTAACTATAAGAGCTAAGAATAAAGAATTAATTAGTTTAAAATATGAATATGAGCTAAAACAACATGAAAGCGGAAGTGATGAGAAGCTTGATGAATTTAAATCATCACTAGGATTTAAGGATAATCTACCAACTGATGAAGAAATAGCATTAGCATCTAAAAGAGTTCAAAAATACCAAAATATTAAAGGTATTATTAATGCTCATACAGATGAGCCTATAAAGAAAAAGCCAATTATGGCTATATTATTGGTTATTATTTCAACAATTATATTATTTGCAGGACTTACATTACTTGTAATTGGTGTTACAAGTGCTAAAGAGGTTTTATTAACTGTTGGTATTGTTACAATGATTGTATCAGTACTAGGATATATTTTAAGCTTGGCGCTATTTTTGATAAATAATTCTCAAAATCAATCTACAAGTTATACTAAGGTTAAAAATTATGATTTTGAATTAAGAGAAATAGAAGGTCAAATTAGAGATTTCTTTGGAAGATTTCACCTATATTCATCTGATTTCCCTAATAACTTATATATAGTTAGAAGCAATCTTGCAAGATATAATGATGCCTTATCTTTAAATGCTAAGAAAAAGGATGAAAATTTAAGACTTGAAAGAAAAATTAACGAATATGAAAAAATCATATTTGATTTCTTAAATAGATTTAAAACTACAGCACCAACAACAGAAGAAAAAATCGGTGAATTAAATACCCATTTAAGACGTAAATCTGAAATTGAAAATAATTTAACAATTAAAGAAAATACATATAAGCAATATGTTAAATTAAATGGATTAAATGAAATTGAAGAATCTGAAGAGGATATTGATTCTCTAAATGCTGTTATTGCTGAAATTGAAGCTAAGCTTAGTGATTTAAATAAGGTATTAACAATAAAATCAAATCGTATTGTAGAATTTGAAACTGATATTTCAAGATTAGATGACCTATCTGAAAGAGAAGATGAATTAAAAGAAGAAATAAGAAGCCTTGAACATGAATATGAAATAATTAATCAAACTATTGAATATTTAAAGAAGGCTCAAACATCATTACTTGAAAAATATGTTAAACCAATGAAAGATAGTGTTGATAAATATGTATCATTACTATTAAAGAATAATAAAGATTATAGTATTGATGTTAATTTCAAATTCCAATTCATTACTAAAAATGGCTTAAAGGGAATAGATCAATATTCTAGAGGATATCAAACAATTATTACATTATGTATGAGACTTGCCTTAATTGATTGTCTATATCCAAAAGAAAAACCATTTGTAGTATTTGATGATCCATTTGTAAATTTCGATGATGAAAAGCTAGAATTATGTAAAAATTTAATGTCTGATATTGCTAATCATTATCAAATTATTTATTTTACTTGCCATGATTCAAGAGTAATAAAATAAATATTATTCACAAAACAGGCTATATATTTGTCAGATTTGCAATTTTATTCAAATAGTAGTACTATATTAATATAACTTAATACTATGGGCAAAGTATTTGGAAACAGTATGACGCAAAGCTATAGGGCCTGAAATGGCAGCCAGTTGCAAAATTAAAATAAATAATGTTTTTTTAATGCCCATCCTTTGTGGGCATTTTAATTTTTTATAGGAGGTATCATTATGTATACTAAAAATTCACTTGATAAATATCCTACATTTAAAAACATAATAAAAAAGTATGGAATGATTAATTTATTAGATCCACTAACTAAAACTATTCTTAGAGGACATATGATGACATTTGTTGATGAATTAATCAAAGCTAAACAACAATTTTATTTAATGATCATTGATGTTGATAACTTTAAACAAGTAAATGATAACTATGGTCACCAAGTTGGAGATGAAATATTAAAAGATATTGGATCAAGCTTAGTTGAAATTGTTGGTGATTATGGTCTTGTTGGTAGATATGGTGGAGATGAATTTATCATTGTTGACCTATATCATCAAACATATGATAGTATTCATGAATTCTTAGAGAGATTTTACATGTGTGAAGAATCTGTATTTAGAAGAAGTGTACACGCAAGTAATGTATCAGTATTCGTTACAGGTACTATAGGTACAGCTAATTTCCCTAATGACGCCACAGACTATGATGATTTATTCTATAAGGCTGATAAAGCATTATATAGAGGAAAAACTAAAGGAAGAAATTGTTTCATTATTTATGTTGAGTCAAAGCATAAGGATATTGATATAAATTTATTAATAAAAGAGCCTATTCAAGATACTTTATATGAATTATTAAGAATCTTTGATTTAGATAAGAATTTAAATGATAAATTAGAAAAAGCTTTTTCGTATGTATCTAAGAAAACTAAAATATCTGATATCTTTGTTTTTGATAAGAATAATGCCTTAATAAATGATAATAGTATAGTTGTGCCTGAAATATCAGAATTTATTGATTCTGATATTGATTATGCAGTATATAATACAATCGATGAGGTAAATGGAGGTAGGGCCTTTGATTCTTTCTTAAAAATACATCCAATTGCCTGTTTATTAATTACAAGAATTAAATTTAAAGGTAAAGTATATGGTCATTTAGCTTTTGGTGATACAATTGTACAACGTATATGGCAAAATGAAGATATTGCATTATTATTATTCTTAATGAGATTAATTGCGGTAGAATTATATTTATTAGATAAATAATGGGAGTATTAAAATGAGTTACGAAAAAATAATATTGATAGTTTATTTATCAATTATTGTATTTATGTCTATTGTTTCATTCTTTATTTATGGACTTGATAAATCTAAAGCAAAGAATGGAGGCAATAGAATCAAAGAAAAAACTTTGCTTCAAGCTACAGTATTTGGAGGCGCTATTGGAGCTTTTTTAGCGAGAATTATATTTAGACATAAAACTGATAAATTATATTTCTCACTAACAATATATTTTTCAATATTACTAGAAATATTAACTGGAGCATTCTTAATTTATATGTCATTTGGAGGTGGTTTACATGCCTAAAACTAGTTTAGAAAAATCACATTCAAAAGTGTCTAATTTTAAATTAACAATGATAAATATTATAGCAGCAATTTCATTTTGCTTAATATTTGTTGGATTAATACTACTAAATTTTAATAAGATATTATGCATAGGTGTTGCATCATCAGCTGGAATAGTATTTTTATTATCTTGTTTTTTAATATCTAGATTTACTAGATAGAGGAGAGTATATGAAGCTAATAAGAAAATTAATCGTCTTTTTAGTATCATTATTAATGACTTTCATTTTGGTTTTTGGAATATTATTTGTTTTAACATACGATGATTCAAAAAATCCATATGATAAAACAAAGGAATATAATGATATAGTAAATATTATTGGAAAATCAACATATGATTCTATAGAAACTATAAAACTAAATAATTATAAAGAAGATAAAAATAATATTACATTATCAATTACTGATGATGACTTAAATCATTATGTTTATAAAATGATTAAAGAAAATGTTAATAAGAATTATTTAGAAACTGAAGATTATATTATAAAAAAAGGATCTACAACATTACAAAGCATTTACTTTTCAATAATAGATTCTAATATTCATTTGTCTGTAAGAATAGATAATGGAATATATAAAACAATTGTTATGCTAACAGGCGAAATAAATATAGAAAATAGATATTTAAATATTAGGCTTAAGGCAACAAACTTAGGAAAAATTCCTGCCCCACTTGAAGTGATGAAGGCATTTTTAGCTACTGCTAATTTAAATTATGGTAATACAATTCAATTTGATGTAGATAATTTAATATTTAAAATTAATTTAGAAGAAGTATTTAAAAAAGATAATGATTCATTTATGTCTATATTACTTAATAGTGCAGATATTAAATCTGTTACATCTGATAAAAAAATAGATATTATATTAGATACAAAAGATATATTTTTAAAAGAACAATTAATTCCTTCATGCTCTAAAGGAAATTTAGATGAACAAAAGGAAAATGCTAAAATTGAGGCTATGGCTAATTCGTTTAATTATAGTATTGATATATCTGAAGAATCACTAAATTATTTAATTGTAGATAATTTAGGTGATTCATTAAATAAATTTAATAAAGAATTTAAAATCGGAGATAATAATTTTAAATTAAAAATTAAAGATAATGAAGTATTTTATGATATTAAAGAATCAAAAATTTATTCAAATATTTATCTAAATGATGCATCTATTCCTTTAGTCATAACTATTGAGCCTATATATAATATGGAATCAGATTATATTACATCTATATCATTTGATGTTAAAGAAGTTAAATTAGGAAATGTAATAAGTAATAATATAGACTTATTTGATATTGATGATATTCCTTCAGCAGATTTAGGACTTGAAAATGTTAATATTAAAGAGATTAAACTTAATAAAGAAACTAATTCAATTACTATAAATGGAATATATGAATTATAAAAAAATAACATCCTAACATTTTTGTTAGGATTTTTCCTTTTTATAAAATAAAATATGTTATAATTTAATTAATTGGAGGATCGTTAATGATAAAAGATGAATTTTATGTATTAGAAAATGGTGTTAAAATTCCTAAAATTGGTTTAGGTACATGGCAATCTTCAAAAGAAGATGCCTATAAGGCAAGCTTATATGCTATTAAAGCAGGATATAAACATATTGATACTGCATATGTATATGAAAATGAAGATGCAGTAGGAAAAGCCATTAAAGATTCAGGTATTAAAAGAGAAGATATTTTTATTACAACTAAATTACCTGCAGATGTAAAAACATATGATGGTGCATATGAGAAATTTTATGAATCATTAAAGAATTTAGGAGTAGATTATATTGATCTATATTTAATTCACGCTCCATGGCCATGGACAAATCAAGGTGCTGATTATACTGAAGGTAATATTGAAGCATGGAAGGCAATGATTGAATTATATAATAAAGGATTAATTAGAGCTATTGGTGTATCTAATTTCCATGAATCAGATATTGAAGCATTAATTAAGGCTACTAATTTTAAACCTATGGTTAATCAAATTAGATATTTTGTTGGTAATACTCAAGCTCCACTTACTAGATATTGTCAAAATAATAAGATTTTAGTAGAAGCTTATTCACCACTTGCTACAGGTGAATTAGTAAATATGGATATATTAGATAATTTAGCCAATAAATATAATACTACAAGAGCTAAATTATGTATTAGATATTGTTTAGAGAAAAATACATTACCACTTCCTAAATCAGTACATGAACAAAGAATTATAGATAATTTAGATGTTGATTTTAAGATTGATGCAACCGATATTGAATATCTAGATTCACTTGTACATATTGCATCAACAAGAAAATATAGGAGCTAATATGATTAATAATCTACTAGGAATTAAATATCCTATTTTTTGTGGTGCAATGGCAAATATTACCGATGGTAATTTTGCGTCTATAGTATCTAATGCAGGAGGACTTGGAATAATTGCATCAGGAGCAAATGATTCTAATTGGGTTAGAGAGCAAATTAGAATTTGTAAATCTAAGACAGATAGGCCATTTGGTGTTAATTTAATGTTATTAAGTCCATATACTGATGATATAGCCAAGGTTATTATAGAAGAAGGTGTTCCTATTGTAACAACAGGAGCAGGCTCTCCTAATAAATATATTAAATTATTTAATGAATATAATATTAAAACTATCCCTGTTGTAGGAAGTGTCGCATTTGCGATTCGTGCTGAAAGAGCAGGAGCATTCGCAGTTATTGCAGAAGGATTAGAATCTGGTGGACATATAGGAGAAGAAACTACTTTAGTTTTAGTTTCTGAAATTGTTAAATTAGTTAATATTCCTGTTATTGCAGCTGGTGGTATTGTAGATGGTATTACATTTAATAGTATGTTAAGCCTTGGTGCATCAGGAATACAATGTGGTTCTATTTTTATTGCAACTAAAGAAGCACCTGTATCTGATGTATATAAAAACATAATTGTTGAATCTAGAGATATTGATACAATTGTTACAGGAAGAAAATTTTCTACCCCTGTAAGAATATATAAAAATGAATTAGCTAGAAATTATATTGAATTAGAGTCTAAGGCAAGCGATAGGCTTGAACTTGAAAAACTTACAATAGGTTCTCATAAAAAAGCCATAGATGGAGATATTAAGTCGGGTTCATTTATGATGGGACAAAATTCTGGTTTGATTACGCAAATTAGAACAGTAAAAGAAGTATTAGAATTTTTAGTTAATGATGCAATAAAAGAAAAAGATAAACTATTTAATAGCATTGAAGAGCTAAAAAAGCTTATAAAATAGCCGTTTTTACGGCTTTTTTCCTTGTAAAAAGATTGTAAACGATTACAATGATAAAAAAGATAAAATAGTTGTTGACATTGTTTTTTTATGGTGGTATACTAATCGAGCACGCTTACGAAAAGCGATGCGAATTTGAGTCTTTGAAAACTGTATATGACGAAATAAACGTAACGTTAAACAAACAATACAATTCTTAAAAGAATTGAGCAAAAGTATTGAACTTTAAAAACAAAAAATAAATTTTTTTGGAGAGTTTGATCCTGGCTCAGGATTAACGCT
>Ga0247610_10002983_pt1 | contig 18971 bp, 15 predicted proteins | sample 174DNAGHGhighgp2_FD_193483 | JGI IMG/M metagenome (GOLD analysis project Ga0247610, IMG submission 193483) | Sheep rumen microbial communities from Palmerston North, Manawatu-Wanganui, New Zealand - 1742 DNA GHGhigh gp2 | ecosystem: Host-associated > Mammals > Digestive system > Stomach > Rumen...
GCCAGAAAACCCATCTGTGCGACCGTTGAAGCCATCGCTGTTATGCGTCCTTCTATCGTGCATACCATTATCTATCCTTCTGTTTTGGTTGCTATTATCTATGCGGCTGTGTCCCCATCCGCGATTAGCAGGGTCGTTGTGAACAGTTGTCCGTGAGCTACTGATGCGTCCGTTGTTACGGAAATCTCCACGATGCCATCTGTCGTGCAGTCCCACGTGGCGGTCGTGATGACGGTGGAAATGGTCTCTGCGTGAAATATACCAGCTCCGTCCGCCGTTATAATGCCAGCTGTGAGCCCCACGGTAGGTTGCATAGAAATGGGGGCGACCGAAGTAGAAATAGTCACGACGAGGATAGCGGGCATAGACGCCGAAGTGCCAGAAGCCATCGCTCCAGTACAGTGGACGATAGAAATAGGAAGCTGCCACGAAGGTATCCCACTGCCAGCTGAACAATATATAGCTGAGATCTAGGTTACGACGCTCCAGATAGACACCATACACGTCGTCGTAGGTGCTTACTCCCATCAGGTAGTCGAGGTTGATCTCGTAGGCAGCCTCATACTGTTCGTCGCTGAGGTTCAACTCATACGCCATCTTGTCGGTGAGGAAGAGGGCCTCATTACGTGCCTGCTCGTAGGGCATCGCATTGGCTGATACCATTATGCTTAGCAAGGCGATTAGGGTACATACTATCTTTTTCATTGTCGTCGTAATTTAAAAATTCAACTTCTTTTTTGTTTCTGTTGCAAAGTAACGGTATTTTTGGCACCTCTACAAAGGATTTTCCCTAAACAGATGGGGGAAAATCCCTATAGTTGTGTTTTTTACCAAAAAAAGTATTATCTTTGTACCCGTTATTAGCAAGAACCGTATGAGAAAGTGTCAGATACTGTTTGTTTTAGCCTGCATACTCACCTCTATAGATGCGTATGCAGAAGGAGGCATCCGGCTGGTTGACAGTCTGACTTATCGTGTGGAGGCCCAGGCAACGGTGGGTGGTGGCGATCACAATCCGTTGTGGTTGAACGCCAATCGCTATGGTCTCAGTTCGTTGAAGAACTGCAATGGCTATCTGCGTGCCAGTCTTGAACGTCCGCTTTCTGTCGACAGTGAGCGAAAGTGGGGCATCGGCTATGGTGTGGATATGGCTAAGGTCTTCGGCTATACCAGTCAGTTTGTGCTCCAGCAGGCGTATATCGAGGCGCGTTGGCTGAAAGGTGCGCTGACGGTGGGAAGCAAGCAACATCCGTTGGAGTTGAAGAATCCAGAGTTGAGTAGCGGTTCCCAGACCTTAGGCATCAATGCCCGTCCTGTTCCGATGGTACGTCTTTCTCTGCCCGACTACTGGGCACTTCCTTTCACCAAAGGGTGGGTGAGTATCAAGGGACATATTGCCTATGGAAAGACGACCGACGACAAGTGGCAGAAGGAGTTTACGGGTTTGCGTACCCGTTATACAGAAGGATCATGGTTGCACACCAAGGCTGCCTATATTAAAATAGGTAATAGCTACCGTTTCATGCCTGTTTCTTTTGAGATCGGTCTTGAGATGGCTGCTCAGTTTGGTGGAACCACTTTCATGGGTAGTGAGATGGGGGGGGCCATTATCAAGAATGAAGGTGGTATTAAGGGTATGTGGCATGCGCTGATACCTGGTGGCGGCGACTCTACCGATGGTGATGCCTATCAGAATGCATCTGGTAACCAACTTGGCAGTTGGGTGATGCGGTTGAACTTCGACTACGACAGTTGGTATCTGGGCGTCTATGCCGACCAGTTCTTTGAGGACCACTCTATGCTGATACACTTAGGCAATGATGGTTACGGAACTGGTGACCAGTGGAATACGATGATCACCAAGCGTTATTTTGTCTATTCCTTTAAAGACTGGCAGTTGGGACTCGACCTCCGACTGAAGAATGCCACTTGGCTCAATAATATCGTCTTGGAGTATATCACCACGAAATATCAGGGAGGTCCTGTCTATCATGATCATACCCCAGCCATCAGTGATCAGATTTCTGGACGCGATAACTATTACAATCATCATCTGTTTACTGGTTGGCAGCACTGGGGACAAGTGATGGGCAATCCGCTCTATCTGTCGCCTCTTTATAATGAGGAAGGCACGATTATGGTGAAGAATAACCGTTTCACCGCCTGGCATATCGGATTGGCCGGCGATCCTAACTACTATCTTCATTATCGAGTGCTGGCTACTTTCCAGAAAGGCTACGGTACGTACGATGCACCCTATTGGGACCCCAAGAAAACCTTCAGTATGTTAGCAGAGGCGACCTATCATTTCCCTGACTATCATAAGCTGAAGGGCTGGAGTATCCGTGGGGCTGTGGCCTTTGATACTGGAAAACTCTATGGTAAGAACTTTGGTTGTCAGGTGACGATAGCCAAGACAGGATTATTGAATTTCAAAAAGACACGTGTTAATGATGATGACTAACTATCTGAAATATTGCTTGATGTTCCTTTGTGTGGCCCTCTCTTCCTGTAAGTTACACACTTCGGGTAATGGTGACTTGGATGGTTTCTGGCAAGGAACGACGATGGAGAATCTGGAAACTGGAGAATTGTCGGATATGCGAGAAAACAATATCACTTGGAGTGTGCAAGGTGATTTGTTGGTAATGAGGAGTATTGCTGAAACAGAGGGAATCATATGGCGCTTCGACATGACAGATAATGTACTGCATATTTATGAGCCTTATTATTCTCGCCGTTTTGGTGAAGAGGGAACGGATGTGCCCGTAGAAGATGTAGCCGACTTGATACCTTATGGTGTCTCTGAACTTGAGGAATATTTCAAGGTATTGGAACTGGATGGCAATACGATGCGCCTGGAGTCGATGGACGTCCGACTTACTTTTAGAAAATATTAGAATTTCTTGCCAAAGACGATACTGATAAATGTCTTGAAGAGAATCTTCATGTCGAACCACCACGAGCGATGCTCCAGATAGTAGAGGTCGAGTTCCAGTCGTTTCAGCATTTTCTCCAACGTGTCTGTATATCCGTTGTAGAGTGTTGCATACGACGTTACTCCTGGTCGTATCTGGTATAACTCCGTATATCTGGGATTGCGCTGAATAATCTGGTCGATATAGTATTGCCGTTCAGGACGGGGACCAATAAACGCCATATCGCCTTTGAGCACATTCCATAATTGGGGCAGTTCGTCGAGGTGATGATCGCGCAAGAACTTTCCTACCTTTGTCATACGGTCATCCTTCTCATGCTGGTACAGGGCAGAACCGTCTTTCTCTGCATCCACACGCATACTACGAAACTTATAGATAAAGAAGGGCTTTCCATGCAGTCCGATTCGCTCCTGCTGATAGAAAGCCGGACCTCCGTCCTCCCATTTCACAGCGATATAACAAATGAGAAACAGGGGTGAGAAGATGAAGAGGCAGCCTGCGGCTATCAGAAAATCGATGATACGTTTGGCGTCCATTACTTCTCCTTTCTAATTTCTTTGGGGTTCATAGAAAATACATCCTGTCCTTGTGCCTTGAGCCGTTGGTTCAGTACTTGATGGAAGAGAATGTAGCACACCACATCAATTGCGATGATCAGCGTGATATCCGTGAAGAAAAACAGACTGATATTTAAGACGATGAAACATAAGGCAAGTACCAGAATCACAATGAGTGCCTGATGCTGGTTGAGTCCTGCCCTCAAGAGCTTGTGGTGAATATGGTTCTTGTCGGCACTGAAGATTGGCTTGTGATGCAGTGTCCTCACGATAATCATTCTGGCTACGTCGAAGACGGGCACAATGAGTAGGGTATAGGGGAGTAGCAAACCACTCATGCGGAAGGGCATCACCAAGGGGTTGTTCATCGCATACTTCACAAACAGGAAGGCTAGCATAAATCCCAACGACAGACTGCCTGAATCGCCCATGAAAATCTTACGGTTTTTGCTGGCATCACCAAACACATTGAAATAGAAGTAGGGTATCAGCACTCCCATCACGCCAGCTATCAGAATACAGTAAAGATACATTCCCTCTCTCAAAAAACTAATGAGGAACACACCCAAGGCAAGGAAGGAAAGACCAGAACAGAGTCCGTCGATGCCGTCAATCAGATTGATGGCGTTGGTAATAAATACCATTACGAATATCGTTAGTGGACATCCTATCCAGAACGGAATCTCTTCTATGCCGCACAATCCGTACAGATTATTGATATAGAGTCCTGAAAAGGGAATCAAACCAGCTGCCAGAATCTGAACCGCGAATTTGATGGGGGCATTCAGTCCAATGAGGTCGTCAATGATTCCTATTCCGTAGATGAGCAGGATGCTGACGACGAACGAGCAAGTCCAGAGGCTGATAATGAGATGGTTCTTGCCCATCATATGGTCGAACATCAAGAGGGCTATCAGGAAAGCCACTAGCATACTTGGCACAAAACTGATACCCCCTAATCGAGGTACATTATTAATGTTGTGTATCTTACGAGGATTAGGAATGTCGTATAATCCCTTCTCCTTGCAGAAGCTCAGAATGCCTGGGATAAAGAAAAACCCGCATGCTGAACTGGCGATTAATGCAAATATAATGAGGAGTAGATGTAATGTCATATGGTTTTTTACAATATATAACGCAGAGTTGACACATTTATTATATAAAATGACCTCATAACCTCACATTTTTTCTAGTAGCAAAAAAACAGACACCTTTGTATTCATATAATTATGCAGTAAGAAATTGTCCGCAGATCGTCATCTATTTTATATCCCTAACTTAGAGACTTGTATCCCTAACTTAGAGACATGTGTCCCTAACTTAGAGACTTATGTCCCTAACTTTGAGACATAAAATTCATCGGGGGAAAATTATTTAAACTTTACTTAGGAGATAAAAATTCAAAGTTCATGATAAAATTTCTCGCAACAATCCAGTGATTCAATTCACCCAATCATTCGAATCGATTCAATATTTTGAGGGGGGATTGGAACATCTTTTTTATTTCCTTCTGATATTATTACATGTTTTTCAACTAAATATCAGAAGAACCACCCCAATCAGGAAAACGTTACCTCATATTCTTCTGCCCTTTATTCAAAGACTTTTTAAAAGAAATATGAGGTTTCTGCAATAATTATGAAAAAACTCCGTTATCATTAAATAAATGTTCATATATTTTATGGGTGAAATATCAGTATTTAAAGATAAAAAGTTACTTATTACAGGTGGAACTGGTAGTTTTGGAAATGCTGTCTTAAGGAGGTTCTTGGATAGCGGTATCATGGAGATACGTATTTTGTCCCGTGATGAAAAGAAACAAGATGATTTACGGCATTTTTTGCAAGCAAATCGACCTGATGTTGCTCACAAAGTGAAGTTTTATATTGGTAATGTTCGTCAACGTGAGGCTGTCGACTTTGCAATGGATGGTGTGGACTATGTGTTTAGTGCAGCAGCATTAAAACAAGTACCTAGCTGTGAGTTCTTCCCTATGGAAGCTGTTCGTACCAATGTAGAAGGTACAAATAACGTTTTGCTGAGCGCTATATCCCATGGTGTGAAGAATGTAGTTGTTCTTTCCACGGACAAAGCTGCCTATCCCATAAATGCTATGGGTATCTCCAAAGCAATGATGGAAAAGGTTGCCATTGCACAGGGCCGTGCTCTTGGCACTAATGCAAAGACTACTATTTGCTGCACCCGTTATGGAAATGTTATGGCAAGTCGTGGCTCAGTTATTCCGCTGTGGGTAGAGCAAATGATGGAGGGGAAACCTATTACGATTACTGATCCCAATATGACACGCTTCATGATGACATTGGATGATGCAGTGAATTTAGTCGTTTATGCTTTCTCTCATGGTGAAAATGGTGATTTGTTTGTTCAAAAAGCACCTGCAGCTACACTTGAAGTTTTGGCAGAAGCTTTGAAGCAAGTATATGCTACTATTAATCCAAAGTGTGCTAATACAGAGATAAGGATTATAGGTACACGTCACGGGGAAAAACTATATGAAACATTAGTGACCCGTGAAGAAATGGCCAAAGCGATTGATATGGGTGATTATTATCGTATTCCCTGTGATAATCGTGATTTGAACTATGACAAATATTTTACTGAAGGTGATCATAAGGTAGAGATTGTGGAGGAATACCATTCGCATAATACTAAGCGTCTTGATGTTGATGAGATGAAGAAAATGTTGCTAAAACTTAATTTCATTCGTGAGGATCTTGGCCTCCAGCCTCGCGCAAAAGCCCGTGATTATCGTTCTGAATAATTAAATCAAAATGTGATATGAAATTCTTTATATGCGGCTGCAATGGTATGGCTGGTCATACCATTAGTTTATACCTTCAAGAGCAAGGTCACGAAGTTTATGGCTTTGACCTTCAGGAGAGCAAACTCATCAAGAGCTTTGCAGGTAACGCATTTGATACAGAAACTATAGCAAGGGTTATCAAAGAAGGTAACTACGATACAGTAATTAACTGTATTGGGGTTTTGAATCAATTTGCAGAAAATAATCATGCACTAGCAGCTTTCTTAAACAGCTATTTCCCGCATTTTTTGGCTAAGACTACAGAGGACACCGATACCCAGGTTATCCACATGACAACAGACTGTGTGTTCTCTGGAAAGAAAGGCTCATACTCAGAGTATGACCTTCGTGATGGTGAGACCTTCTATGACCGCAGTAAGGCATTAGGTGAATTGGATGACGAGAAAAACCTCTCTTTGCGCAACAGCATCGTTGGTGCAGACATTAACCCTAAAGGTATTGGCCTGTTGAACTGGTTTATGAATAACACAACCGGAGAGCATCCTGTAGTGAATGGTTATACCAAAGCGATGTGGACTGGCCAGTGTACATATCAGTTGGCAAAGACTATGGAAGCTGCAGCAAAGGAACGTGCTCACGGTTTGGTGAATGCTGTTCCTGATACGGACATTTCTAAGTACGAGTTGCTAAAGCTCTTCAATAAATATCTCCGTGGAGGCCGTGTTCAGATTAACCCAGTGGAAGGCGTGAATGCTGACAAGAGTCTTAAGCGTACCAACTGGGATTTCAACTACCGCATACCTGACTACGAACAGATGGTAGCTGAAATGACAGAATGGATTTACGCGCATAAGGAATTATATCCTCACTATAACCTGTAAGCGATATGAGAAAACTAAAATTGATGACTATCGTAGGCACACGCCCCGAAATCATAAAGATGTCTGCTATTATCAAGAAAGCAGATAAGTATTTTGATCAGGTGTTGGTACATACTGGACAGAACTATGACTATACATTGAACGAGGTGTTCTTCAAAGACCTTGGCCTGCGTGAACCGGATTACTATCTGGGAGTGGTAGGTGACAACCTTGGACAGACCATGGGTAATGTAATTTCCAAGAGTTATGAACTGATGGCAGAGGTGAAGCCGGATGCAATTATTGTACTTGGTGATACAAATAGTTGCCTTTGCGTGATATCTGCTAAGCGTCTCAAGATACCGGTATTCCATATGGAGGCGGGTAATCGTTGTAAGGATGAAAATCTTCCAGAAGAGGTTATTCGTCGTATTGTTGATGTAACGAGCGATATCAATCTGTGCTATAGCGAACATGCTCGTCGCTACATCTTGGATAGTGGTGTGAAACCAGAATACACTTATGTAGTAGGTTCTCCTATGGCAGAGGTTCTTAAAGACGTGCTTCCTCAGATTGAGGCTAGTACCATTCTAGACGATTTGGGCCTGGAAAAAGGCAAGTATATTTTGTTGAGTGCTCACCGTGAGGAGAATATCGATATAGAGGCAAATTTCTTATCTTTGATGAGTGCCGTGAACATCATGGCAGAAACATACAATATGCCAGTTCTTTATAGCTGCCATCCCCGTAGCCAAAAGATGATTGAACAACGTGGCTTCAAATTCAATGATAAGGTTATTCAGCACAAGCCTCTTGGATTCTTTGATTACAACAAACTCCAGCAGAATGCTTTTTGTGTGGTGAGCGATAGTGGTACAGTTCCCGAAGAAGGTGCTTTCTTTGGCTTTCCTGCTGTAAGTATACGTACTAGTACAGAACGACCGGAGGCTATGGATAAGGGCGTATTTACCATTGGTAGTATTACTTCTGATGCTGTGTGTCAGGCTGTTGAACTGGCTGTAGCTATGCATGAAAATGGTGATGATGCTTATCCTGTACCTGCTTATACTGATGAGAATGTATCTACCAAGGTGATTAAACTCATACAGAGTTACGTGGGCATAGTTAATAAGATGATTTGGAGAAAATAATGAATATCCTAATTGTTACGGAAGTTTTTTATCCAGAGAATTTCCATGTAAACGATTTTGCACAATCGTTGGTGGAGAAAGGGTATAACGTGAAAGTGATGACTCGACAGCCATCATATCCGGAAGGATATGTATTTCATGGATATAAAAATGAAAAGCATTCTGTTGAGAAGTGGGGAGAGATAGAAATTCACCGTTTTGATATTATTGAAGGATATAAGGAAAGTAAGATCAAGAAGATCAGGAACTATTATCACTATGTCAGAAGAGGAAAACAAGTTATTTCTGAAATCATAGATAACATTGACCTTATCATTGTATATCAGACGGGACCTTTGTCTCTGGCCTTACCTGCCATCTATGCTAAGAAAAAATTTAACACACCTGTTATTGTTTGGTCATGTGATATTTGGCCTGATACGGTGTATATGTATGGATTTCCACACATAGCTCCTGTATCTACAGTTGTCAATTACATCATTAAGAGGGTTTATAGAAATGCAGATGCCATTATGATAATTAGCAAGTTGTTTGCTGATACTATTCGTCTCTATGCTCCTAATGCTGACATTACCTATGCTCCAAATTGGCTTGTTAAAACGGAAAGCAAGCCTACAACATTGCATATTGATACAACTAAGGTTAATTTTGTTTTTACTGGAAACATATCAAAAGCCCAAAATCTCGAAAATACAGTTCGAGGTTTTATCCAAGCAAAAATTGATAATGCCATTCTTAATATAGTAGGCGATGGCTCATATTTTCCAACCATTAAAAACATCGTAGATAAATCAGGAAGTAAAAATATCGTACTTCATGGAAGAGTACCATACAATGAAATCCCGGATATTCTTGAAACGTGTAATTTCTTAGTGTTGCCACTAACACATAAATCTGGCGTAGATAAAACGGAGCCGTCTAAACTTCAGGCATATTTGCAATCGCGAAAGCCGATATTAGGTATTATCAGAGGGGCCGGGCAAGAAATCATTGAGGAAAATGGGTTGGGTGTTTGTTGTAATCCGGAAAATATTGATGATATCGCTTCAGGTTTTCAGCGAATGATGCAACTAACAGATGCTGACAAGCAAAGTATCTGTTGTGCAGCAGAGCAACTGATGAATACGAGATTCTGTAAAGAGTCAATTATTAATACAATAGAATCTTTAGTGAGAAAAGTACTCAAATCTACTTGAGGTGCATGTATATAGCGTATTTGTTCGTTAAATAATTTTGGGTAGTATCTTTGTATTGTTCCCAAAGGCTCAACGCTATTTTTGATTTTTGACAGACTTCCTCTCCTGTTAAATTATTTACAAGCTCAATCAGGGCGTCTAGTGATTCATCAATACAGTAGCCAAAACCATTTTTCATTACTTTATCGGCAGTAATGATACCTTTGGTTGTGATGATAGGTTTGCCAACAAACATCGCCTCATAAAATTTGTTGGGTGCAGCAAACAGGTGGTTAGGATTTTCTTTAGAATACATAGCATAGATAATGTCGGAATTGTACATGATGCGAAGTCCTGTTTTGTACTCTACCTTACCATAATATCGGATGGTTTGGCATTTTTTAAGGGATTCAAGTCTTGAAACAAGTTCCTTAGAGCCATAGCCAGCAATGTTCAGATTATAGTGTCCTTGAACAGCTCCGTCAATAAGTTCTGTTAAGCATCTGCCTTTGGCAAATCCTCCAACATATGTCAATGTAAAAAGATTGTTATCAAAGCGATAGCTCATGTCTTCATAGATGAAGTCGGTTGTGGTATAGGACGGAATATTCTGCAGAACGCTGTATCTCCCCTGTATGTTATATGGTATTTGTTTGATACGTTCTGGCTCACAGATGATGATATGATCAGCTTTCTTGATGCTGAACCATTCCATAAAGGCAAAAGATGCTGAAACGATTTTGCCTTGGTTGTATAATGTATCAGATATCCAGTCGAATACATCAAACAAAACAAAGTTTTTTCGTCTACTTAGCAATTTGTAGATTGCTGCTGGAAAGGCTGCATCCAAATCACAGGCATGAATCCTTAGATTATCATGAAATGAAAACAAGATTTTGAGGATAAACCACATCCACTTCAGTCTATCTATAATAGCTGCAATGCCACCTTGGTTGTATTTACTCTTTGTAGGGCAGTAGATAGCATTGGGTAATGGATGAGAACTCCCTAAACGATCCCATGCGATAATTTTAAATTCAACTTTGCTCCTCGTCAGGAAGTCAATATACTTCATGGCGCGTGAGTCTGATATGATATCGTTACATCGTATGAATACAATCATGATCTCAGAAAGTTTACTATTCGTTCACAGGCATGTCCGTCACCATAAGGATTGACAGCCTTACTCATTTTTTCATATTCTGTTGAGTCTTCCAATAACACACTGGTTTCATGCATAATTTTGTCGTAATCAGTCCCAACAAGTTTGACGGTGCCTGCTGTCACAGCCTCGGGACGCTCTGTCGTATCACGCATTACCAGTACAGGTTTACCTAATCCAGGAGCCTCTTCTTGAATACCACCGCTGTCTGTAAGTACAATATGTGATTTCTCCATCAGGTATACAAATTCCAGATATTGAAGCGGTTCGATAAAGAAAAAGTTAGGAAAGACGGACAAATCATTGCCAAATACCTTGTGAATAAATTTGCGTACATTAGGATTCAAATGCATAGGATAGACAAAATCCACATCAGGATACTTTTCTGACAAGTTCTTCATTGCTGTTACCATACGAATAAATCCATCACCAAAATTCTCTCTGCGGTGTCCTGTAATTAATACGAGTTTCTTTCCTCCATTGAGACGGCTGGCATCATAGCCGGCATGGGCAAGTATCTTGACTTGTTCTTTGGCTAAATTATTATCTGTCTTCAGTTTGTTGACTACCATGTGAAGAGCATCAATAACCGTGTTTCCCGTGACTATGATTTTCTGTTCGTCCACAGCCTCCTTAAGAAGATTTTCTTTGCTTAATGGTGTGGGGGCAAAGTTAAAGGATGCGATGCGACCAGTTATCTGACGATTTATCTCCTCTGGCCAAGGACTATATATGTCATAGGTGCGCAGTCCTGCCTCCACATGGCCAACAGGAATCTGTTGGTAGTACGCTGCAAGTGCTGTTGCCGACGATGTCGTTGTGTCGCCATGAACCAATACCACATCGGGCTTTACTTCCTGTAAGACATCACGCATGCCCAACAGTACTCGTGCCGTAATGTCGTACAAGTCTTGCCCTTGTTTCATGATATTGAGATCATAATTAGGCTTGATGTTGAATATCTGCAATACTTGATCCAGCATTTCGCGATGCTGCCCCGTTACACAGACGATTGTTTTAAAAAAGTTAGTTTCTTTCTGAAGTTGCTTGACTAGTGGACACATTTTGATGGCTTCAGGACGTGTGCCAAAAACAAGCATGATGGTTTTTATCTGATTCATAATAAGCCTATTATCTGATGCAAAGGTATAAAAAAAGTTTGTTTGATGCAAGAAATATAAAAATCAAAAAAAACTATTATATAGATTTAACAGAGCGACAATATCTAATGATATCTTTTAGAATGTCAATACGACTTTGACTATTAGTATCATTTCCAAGAATTTTCTTTATGTATGTTGCAAATAGCCTAACACGGTAGTATCGTACAAAATTACAATAGGTTGACTTTTCCGAAATACCTTTTTTTGTATTAAGCGCAACGATGGAAGAAATCATTTTTTGCTCAGTATTCAAAGACATCTGGCGTTCCAAAGTTTGGTGGATATACCGTAAGGAAGGATTATATTTAAAGTGTGAGCCGAATTGTTTTTTTAATCGATAGTGAATGTCATCTTCTTCTCCGTACATGAATATATTTTCGTCAAAAAGTCCAATATCCACGAACTTTGATTTTTTGATGAAGAAACAGGAACCAGCAAAATACATACTCTGAGACAGATAGATATCAAACTTGTTGCACAGAGATGCTACAAATGGAATCAGATATCCGTTCATCTGTCTGGAACAATCAAAAGACAACGGACTCTTAATAGTTGATGATAACATTTGTTTTATGCCGTACATACAAAGTCGGCTGTCATTTTCGAAGGCTGTCAAAGCCGTTTTAATGATGGGTTGGCAAAGTCGTACGTCGGGATTCATAATCAAAATGACAGGAGCTGTTGCCTGTCTGATGCCCATATTATTACCTTGTCCATAGCCGCCATTGTGGGTATTGTGGATAAGTTTTACCTGATTACCATACAATAGTCTGATTTGTGCGAACATTGCATCTGGATTCGGACTATTATCAACTATGATAATTTCTAATTTTTCATGGGGAATATCACAATATTGATATATTGTGCGCAGGCAATCGTATATGTCTTTCTCAGAATGGTATGTAACTATAACGATAGAAAGGCGTTTCATTAATCAGGATTAATATTTGTTTGTCTATTTGTTGTGAATAGTGATATTTGGAACAAAGGTAGAAATTTTTTTGTGAATTTGCAAATATTTGCAATATTATGTTCATCCGATTAAATAAAATGGGATTTTGTTGCGTTTTGTATGGTGTTTTGTGTCGCTATTTCAACCTAAACAGCAGAATGTCACCGGCGGAAATTGAATAAGTCTCTTTCATTGGCTCTTCTTTGAGGGTCTTGGTCAGATGACGAGGTGTACTGTTGAGGGGCTTGACGATAACCTTGATGTTGTTCTCGTAGTCTTTGTTGACAATAGCAAGATAGCGATGTGTATTCTTCTCTAATTGTGAGATAATTGCTCCCTTGCTGCTGACAACTTTCAATGATTTGAGGTTTAATGGCATTTGACTCTGTTTGGTAGTCCCCTCGGGTATAATACCACCTAAATGATGGACAGAAAGAACTTTAGCAGAATAAAAAAGTTTGGAAACTGTTTTTAATTCACGGTTCATCTGTTGTACGAGGTAGTAGGTCTTAGTCCTTTTGCCATTGAGTCCAATAGGCCCATTGTAGAAATGAAAATTATCTGAACCATCTGGTGTCCAATATGTAAAATATTGAATAGCTTGAGCGCCATATGCAAGGTTGGAATAAATCTGTAATCGAAGTGACGCTAATGTGGGATTTGGGTAGTAATTGCCTTTGTCATAAGGAACGTCATGTGGTGTGCAGAGGACAAATCCCCAAAATGGCTTACCACAATTTTTACTTTCATTACGTATCATTTCTAAATTGTAATACCAGGTTTGTCTGATTCCTTTGGTTGTAATAGGATAGAAATCAAAGGAGATTTGTTGGCATGGGGTTCTAGATGCGGTACGTAGATAATCAGAATAACTATCAGCTTTCAGTGACGACTTTACAAGGTTTGGATTGTAATAGGGAAATAGATTGATGTATAGAATGTGTTCGTTGTCTACAGTTGCAATTTTACGAATCTTTGTCAATTGTTCTCCAATTTCTATATTATTAGGTTCATCCTTTATCAGATATCCCCAAAAGCCTTTCTCTGTTTTAAGGGTACTGGCTACTTGATCTGGTGAAGCCGACATCTCAGGACAATTTCCTATGATTTTAACCCCAGATTTCCATGCTAATTTGCAGGCTGTTTGCAGTGAAATTAGAGAGGAGTAAGGAAAAATGCTGACTGTGAATCCACATTCGCGGAAGAGGCGAAAAGCATCCTCACTCATGTCTTTCTCGGTAACGCCCCAATATGCAATGATTGGCAAATCATCTTCTTGATTATTTGCAGAAGAAGCAGGATAGCAAATAATGAAAATCAGGAATAGAATGAGAAAATGGGTTTTCATATGATCTTACGATTATGATAATTTCAGCAATCGCCTTACTAAACTATTTTTAAGAATAGAAACCTCCGTTATTATGGTGTATGTAGCTGTTAATAAAGATATTATACAGATTATTAGATAGTCATTGTCAAGATGGTAATATGTTATGATAGATATTAGCAATAATGGAGTGTAGGCAATACTATAGGTAAGCAATTTTCTAAAAGGAATCAGATAATGATGCCTTTTGTAAATAAACCCCATAGAAGCAATCATAATGATACATTCGGCTATAACCCAGACGATGGAAGAACCAATAGCCCCCAGATTGGACGTTAACAATATATTAAATAGAAAAGCTGTAAATGCTCCAATCAGTGAGTTTCGCAAAACAATGTTGTCATGATGCATAGCCATCAGAATCTGAATGACAAGAATTTGTTCAATTCCAATGATAAGTATTAGTGGTGTAATAATACGCAATGGTAGATAAGATCCTTCAAATCCATTGCCTACAAAGATATTAAGAAGTAAAGGACCGACAGTAAGCATATAACAGATAGTAGGAAAGGCAAAAGGGAAAATGGCATCGAATGATGCGTCAATTTTTTCCCAATACTCATTCTTTCTACCTTCAGATAGTAAATTGGATACGCGAGGAAACAAAATATTGCTGAAAGAGGTGAGAATTGCCATGATAATGGTGTATAGCTTTGTGGCGGTAGTATAGTAACCTACCTGGTCTGTATCAGTAACAAAGCCTAACCAAACGACGTTCAGTGAAGTATAGACATTGGTAAGTAAAAGATAGATACCCATAATGAGAAATGGCTTATAATAAGAGCGAAAATCTATTTCTCTTATAGAAAAGTTTACAAATCTTCGGCAATAAATTATATTGATTAGAGCATTTGCAATGACCATTGATACCATGAGAAGAAATAATATCTTATAGTCGGAGGGTTCTTTAATAAAAACGAAGACACTAATAACAAATAGAAGTCTGATTAAAAGAGTTCGTTTGGTAATATATTTAAAATCCTCCATTCCTGTGAAGAACCATTCCATCAAGAAAAGATTAAATATCAATTTCAAAAGTCCAATGTACAGTAGATCCCGATAAGGGAAAAGTGTAGGTATTATATACATTGCAACCCATAAGATGATTATTGCTAAAAGTGTCGAAACACCTGTTAGACTAAGTAGGGATGTGAATGTTTTTGACAGTCTTGCCGAATTATTCTTGGTCGCTGCTATTTCGCGGACTCCGACTGTCATGATTCCCATCATTGAGAAAAAAACGAAATAGTTGACCAAGTTGTCTATAAAATTGACAATGCCGATATTTGATAGGCCTAATGTCCTTGACAAATATGGATATGTCACCAAAGAAACCACATACGTTGATGTGGTAAGGATACTGCTATATATAAAATTCTTTTGCAGACTCATCTTAGTTCCTGTTACATAGATAAAAGTGAAAGGGCGTAAATTAGTATGCTCGCAACAAATCTCGCAGTAGAGATTGTATTATTGATAATTTTACTAATTATTTGTGGCTGAAATGCATAAACAGAAGCTGTCCATAAGATAATGGACGAAATGGAGAAATAATCATTGAAACGATTGCCGACTACCATGCTAAAACCTTTTATGAAAAATAAGCAGCAAAAGGCCAGGGCTTGAACTTTAATAGCAATGGGAACATACTTACAATACTTTGTTAAGAATTCTTTGTAATAGATGGAGGCATAGTACAATATGATATTTATCCATATAATGGGATTTCCTTCAAATCTTATACCAGATTGGACTTCTTCGATACCCATGTCTTTTAGGTTACGGTAAGCAACAAGTTTGGGCCCTCCCAATTCTTCTGGTACAAGGTATGAAATATCAAAATTGATAAAATAAGCTATAAGACCAATGGGTACAATTAGATATAGGACATACGTTTGCCAAACAGAAATTTTGTCTTTCATAAGGAAAAGTAATAATCCTAAAGTCGCAGAATAGTGAAAAAAAATGCCAATGAGAATACATCCTAAAGCCGATTTTTTCTTTTGTTCAACATAATAGTAAATAGCCAATAGAAACAAACCTGCAGCTACACCTGCGCGAATCTGTACCATTTCATGCATCATAAAATAGTATGATATATATATGGTTAGTATTAAAAACCTTTTTTCAGATAATTTCCAAAATGCGAATAGATGTATTGGAACTGAAATAAAAGCATAGGTAAGGAACAAAGCATTGGCTCCTAATGATAAAGAATTCAAAATGGAACAGATGAGACTAAAAGATGGTTCTGTGGCTTCTTCTAAAATTTCATTAGTAATTCCATTTAGCATCATTTCATAACCTTCTGAGTCGGGGGTTGAACCAGGCTCTCGTAATCCTGCGGTGAGTATCAGGGCAAAACCTATAAGACAATATAGGGATAGTTTGTCTCTTTCGTTAAGACGTTCTTCAAAAAAAGAGAGTAAAAGACTTGTGATGAAAATTATGACTAGTGATATAACCATATTATCTACTCTTCACCAATAGCCAACCAGTTAAAACAAAGAGTGAGAGAATCATCATCCCAATAGATATAATCATTCGTTTTGGACCAGCGGGCTTGTTAGGTACAGTAGCACTCTGAATGACGGTAAAAGCAGGAGTTGACTCTTGCAGTTTTGCAGTGGCTGCCTGAAGTTGGTTGTTCATAGCAGTATAGACATTGTACTTCAACTGCATTTCATTTTCTAGGTCTTCCTCCTTGGCCTTGTAACTAGCCAGTGTTATTCCTTGGTTGGCATCGGCAAAGGTAACGTACTGTTGTCGAACTTTTACATAGGCGGCTTTGCTCTCTTCTGCTAGCTTTTTATAGTATTTGTAGTCAATATTAGCCTTGTTTGTTCGATAGTTGATAATGAACTCTTGCAATTTCTTGCAAGTGGCATTGGCCATGATAGCGCATACCATCGGATCTTGGTCTTGGACAGTAATTGATACTACATCTGTTTTTTTATCTACTGTGCAATTGATTTTGCTTGCTGCACTACCAAATATATCACTTTGCTGTTTAGTCAAATTGAAGACGTCAAGTTTCTCCTTTCCATTGGTCGCATCTTTAGAGGAAGGCTTAATCCATTCTGCAATAGATCCCTTAACGACATTCCACCATGCTGCTTTCTGGTGATCACGTAGATATGTGTAGTAGTTTTCTTTTATATCTCCTTTTTTTGTGGTAACCTCCACTGTCATTATGCCTGAGATAAAGTCATTTGATTTAAGGATGTCTGGATAGATTTCTACATTGAGAGCATCCATATTACCAAATTTTGCGAGTGATTCTAGACCAAACGATGAGGCTAACGAGCTAATTGCTCCTGACGGGTTAGAACCAGTTGGTTCTGGTGCCAAACTAACAGAGCAAGCATAGTACCTAGGAACACATATCGTTAAAAGATATGTGATGACCAAAGTAGCTGGCAGAACTTTATAATAGGTCTTACGATGTGGCCATAGTTTGTTGAAAATTGCCACAAGATCGATGGGGGCTATGTCCTTCTTCTCTTCCATATCGTTTTTATTTCTTGAGGATATTTGCAAAGGTTGCGATTACTGTGGCGAAGGATGCAACGGAAGTACCGATGGCGAGCCATTCGGAAATGCTGCTACTGCGCTTAGGCTTGCTGGGAACAACAATCTCGCAGCCAGGACGGACTTTCGTTTTATAACCGACACGTGCCACCTTGCCATTCATATATATAATATAGGTGTGACTCTTCTTGGCACGATTGCCCCAGCCGCCAGCTTCGTTGATGTAGTACTTGACATCCTTGTTCTTGTCGAAGGCAACCGTGTTGGGGAACATCACGTCACCAGAGATCTTAACGGTTCCGTTGTATTCGGGTACGATGATGCGGTCGCCTTCACGGAGTACCAAGTCATCGTCGCCGCCAGGATTCATCATGGCCTTGTCGAGTTCAATACCCACGTAGTAGGTGTCGCCAAGATTGAGCTTATTGATGTCTAAGGAGTCTTTTTCGCCTTTTTGAGCTTGAGCCATTCTGAGAACGGTCTGCATACGCAAACGCTCATCGGGGGTGATGCGACGCTCCAGTCGGGCTCCCTTGATATAGGCCAGGTCGGTGATACCGCCTGCTTTCTTAATGGCATCGCTGAGTCGTTCGTTCTTTTGAGAGAGGGTATAGGTACCTGCAAACATTACCTGCCCTTCTACCTTGATGTTTTGCTGTGTGTAGTAACCAGGACTCTTACGGACATATACTTCGTCGAAAGGCATCAGCGTAAATCCTGATGTGCCGTCGATGATGAAACCGTCTTTCAGAGAGAAACTATAGGTACGGGCAATCACACTGTCGGTCCTAACAGCTGCCGGATTACTGATGCGACGAGCCACATCGACTTTTACAGTTGAGGCTGTCTCCTTCAGACCGCCGGCCTGGAGAACGAAGTCTTCCAAAGTCTCGTTGTCTGCGTATTTGTAAACGCCTGGATAATTGACCTCGCCATGGATGGTGATGGTACGCTCTACTTGCATCTCCGCTTTCGTGGGGATGAACAGCACATCGTTCTCCTTCAATGGAATGTCAGCGACAGTACCGTTGAGGATGCCTTCCACGTCAACGGGAATCACTTCTAAGGTTCGGTCGGGCTTCATGCGGTGCATGACGGCATGAACGGTGAAGGCGTCTTCCTTCACGCCCTCGGCGCGCTGTAGTAAGGTGCCGACGCTGTTGATGTTCTGGTCAATCTGATACATACCAGGACGGAAGACGGCTCCTTTGACTTCTACGGTGTTGGTATAGCGGGGGAGGATAGAGTCGACGCTGACAGAGTCACCATCAGCAATACGGAAACTACTCATGTCGAACTCCTCCACATT
>Ga0247610_10002984_pt1 | contig 18969 bp, 14 predicted proteins | sample 174DNAGHGhighgp2_FD_193483 | JGI IMG/M metagenome (GOLD analysis project Ga0247610, IMG submission 193483) | Sheep rumen microbial communities from Palmerston North, Manawatu-Wanganui, New Zealand - 1742 DNA GHGhigh gp2 | ecosystem: Host-associated > Mammals > Digestive system > Stomach > Rumen...
TTCTGAGCTTTACGGAAAATTTATCGTTCTGAAAACTAAAATTCAGAAACTCGCTTCGCTCAAACAGTCTGAATTTTTTAACGTTTTCCTCACGATATTTTCCTACTCAGAAATAAGGCGGAAGGATTTATAATAAGGTGTATTGTGCAAATAATTGCTATTTGCTTTTGGTTATAGTATGCTCAAACGGTGTATTTTATCCAGACGTTTGTGAATTTATATCCCCGTTAGGGGATGAGTATCTGTAGCATTAGAATTCTAATCCCAAAACCTTCCCCAGCGGGGAAGAGCTTTTGTTAGTTGTCAGTTGCAAAAAAATGACACAGACGTTCGTATTTTTTTATCCCTTACCCCTTCCATTTTTTGCCTTGAAAAGTATCACGAAGAGCAAGTTGTTTTTCAATTTTATGAACAAATTCAAAGTTTTTGAGTCCCCAATCAGGTGCGATTAAAAGTTCCTTAGGCGATTGAGAAGTAAAGCGTTCGATGGGAATATTTGGATTAAGATTTTCCAAAAAATCAATAATCAAATCAATGTATTCATCAGCTGTAAAGAAATTGAAAATGGTTGGGTCTTCTTGATATTGCTTAGCCATAATAGTTCCTTTAACCAGTTGAAGTTGGTGTAATTTTAGAGAATTGATGGGTAATACCGAAAGTTTTGCCGCATGTTCCATAATATCGTCATGCGATTCGGTAGGTAGACCGAGAATCATGTGTACGCCAGTTTTTATGCCTCTTTTAGCAGTTTCCTGAATAGCATTAACACAAGTAGCGAAATCATGTCCACGGTTGATAAATTTAAGAGTATTATCGTTGGTTGATTCAACGCCATATTCGACCATTATGTAGTATTTCTTTGAAAGCTCAGCCAAGTAATCCAATAAAGTATCATTTACGCAATCGGGTCGGGTTCCAATAATAAGACCTTTAACCCCATCAAAGGCTAAGGCTTCTTCGTAGCGTTTTACCAGATTTTCGTAGGTATCATAAGTACTTGTATATGCTTGAAAATAAGCGAAATATTCTTGAGTAGGATATTTTTTACGAAAGAATTTGATTCCTTTTTTTATTTGATCGGTAATACTTTCGCCCCTAAAACAATATTCAGGATTGAAAGTTTGGTTATTGCAATAAGTGCAACCACCCCACCCCTTTTCACCATTTCTATTTGGGCAAGAGAACCCTGCATTTATAGAAATTTTTTGTATTCTTTGTGGGAAAAGGGTTTTTAAATAACTGTTATAATCGTTGTATCGTTTATCTTGCAAAAACATTTTTTTATTAATTCAGTTAATAAAACGTGTTTTTTTTGATGTTTTTACAAAATTAAATTTTATTTTAGCAAATGTTGAATAAAAATCTAATAATATGTTGAACGAAGCCGATTTAATGCTATTGAAAAAAAAGGGAATATCTCAAAAGCAGATAGAAAATCAACTTAATTTTTTTAAAACAGGATTTCCTTTCCTTAAAGTTGTTAGAAGTGCCACAAAAGGCAATGGTATAGAAGATTTAGACAAACCATGTAAAGATTATTTGTTTAAACGTTGGGAGAAATATCTTCAACAGGAAGGGGTGAGTATAATCAAATTCGTTCCAGCTTCAGGAGCCGCAAGTAGAATGTTTAAGCATTTGTATGAGTTTTTGGAAAAAGAAAATGAAAAACCAGAAACAGCTTTAGAGGTGCAATTTTTTGAAAACATTCAAACATTTCCATTTTACAGTGATTTGAATGCCTCTTGTAAGAAAAATGAAGGTGCCGATATAGTTCAACTAGTAGCCTCTAATCAGTATAAAAAGGTAGTGGAAAATCTACTTTTAGAAAAGGGATTGAATTATGGTAGCAAACCGAAAGGCATGTTAAAATTTCATAAGTATGACGATGAGGAACGTATAGCCATGCACGAGCATTTGGTAGAAGGAGCTCTATATGCTAAAGATAAAGATGGCAATGTAAATGTGCATTTTACGGTTTCGCCAGAACATAAAGATTTGTTTATGAATTTTGTGCTTCAAAATATTGAGCGACTCGAAGCCGAATATAATGTAAAATACAACATTAGTTTTTCAGAACAAAAATCTTCAACAGACACCATAGCAGCCGATGCTAATGATGAGCCATTTAGAGATAAATCGGGGAAATTATTTTTCCGTCCAGGAGGTCATGGAGCGTTGATAGAAAATTTAAACGACTTAGATGCCGATGTTATTTTCATTAAAAATATTGATAATGTAGTCCACGATGCGTATAAGTCGGATACGGTAGATTATAAATTTTATTTAGCAGGATTATTAGTAGAGATTCAAGATCAGGTATTTGAAATTTTGAGAGAATTAGACGCTTCAGATGCTGCTAAGGATGCTGAATTACTAAAGAAAGCAGCAACATTTATACGTGAAAGTTTGAGTATAGATTTTTCATCAGATTTTGAAAATGCAGAAGCAGAATTAGAATTTTATAAAGCCAAATTGAATCGTCCGATTCGTATTTGTGGTATGGTGAAAAATAATGGAGAAGCGGGAGGAGGACCATTTTTTGTGGAAAACAAGAAAGACAAGACGGTTTCTTTGCAAATTTTAGAAAGTACTCAAATAAATACGAAAGACCCACAACAAGCTAACTTAATGAAAGAAGCGACCCATTTCAATCCAGTTGATTTGGTTTGTGGAGTGAAAAATTATAAAGGAGAAAAATTCTGTTTAACTCAATACGTTGATCCAGAAACTGGGTTTATTTCAAGTAAATCAAAAGATGGTCGTGAGTTGAAAGCCTTAGAGCTTCCAGGACTTTGGAATGGAGCCATGTCGGATTGGAATACCATTTTTGTAGAAGAACCAATTTCTACTTTCAATCCAGTTAAAACAGTAAATGATTTGCTTAAAAAAGAACATAGCAATAAATAAGTTATGAAAAAAATTTGTATAAAGAAAGACGCTAAAAAGCAACTAAAATTAGTCAAAAATGATTCATGGTTAGCTCCTTACGAAGATGCTATTGTGGGTCGTTATGAGTATGCTAAATACAAAGAAAGTTCGTTGCTTGCGGGCGGACAAAAATCTTTATCAGAATTTGCTTCTGGTTATTTGTATTTTGGTTTGCATAAAACTTCTGAAGGTTGGGTTTTTCGTGAATGGGCACCCAATGCTACAGCCATTTATTTGATAGGTGATTTCAATAATTGGAAAGAGTGTGACGAGTACAAAATGACTAAAATTGATAATGGAAATTGGGAGATTAAACTTCCTAATGATATGATCCATCATCAAGATTTGTATAAATTAAAAGTTTATTGGAACGGAGGATGTGGTGAACGTATTCCTGCTTGGGTAAGACGTACGGTGCAAGATGAAAATACCAAAGTGTTTAGTGCTCAAGTATGGGAACCTGAGAAAAAATATAAGTTTAAAACGAAGAATTTTAAACCCGACACAGAACCTTTATTGATTTATGAATGCCATATTGGTATGGCGACTTCAGAGGAAAAGGTGGGAACATACGATGAATTTCGTCGTAATGTTTTGCCTCGTGTGATTGCCGACGGTTATAATTGTATTCAAATTATGGCCATTCAAGAACACCCTTATTATGGTTCGTTTGGTTATCATGTGTCGAACTTTTTTGCAGCATCTTCGCGTTTTGGTACTCCTGAAGAGTTGAAACAATTGATAGATGAAGCACATAAAAATGGGGTGGCCGTGATTATGGACATTGTGCATTCTCATGCTGTTAAGAATACGGTAGAAGGACTTGGTTTATTTGACGGGACATCTACTATGTATTTTCATGCAGGAGCTCGAGGTCAACATCCTCATTGGGATTCGTTGGTGTTTAATTATGAAAAAAATGAAGTGCTTCACTTCTTGCTTTCCAATTGTAAATTTTGGTTGGATGAATATCAATTTGATGGATTCCGTTTTGATGGTGTCACCTCAATGATATACCTTGATCATGGTATTGGACATGATTTTAATGGTTATGGAGACTACTATAATCTAAATGAAGATGGTGATGCTATTTGCTATTTGACTTTGGCAAATAAACTAATTCATGAAGTCAAACCACATGCTATTACTATTGCAGAAGAAATGAGTGGAATGCCAGGTTTGGCGTTACCATTTGAAGATGGAGGAATGGGATTTGATTACCGTTTAGCAATGGGAATTCCTGACTTCTGGATTAAAATGATAAAAGAATTTAGTGATGAGCAATGGAAGCCTTTAAAACTTTGGTGGGAATTGACCAATCGACGTCAAGATGAAAAGACTATCAGTTATGCTGAAAGTCATGATCAAGCTTTGGTAGGTGACAAGACTATTGTTTTCCGTTTGATGGATGCTGATATGTATTGGCACATGTCGAAATTGTATGATAGTACCTATATGGTGGATCGAGGTATGGCGTTGCACAAAATGATTCGTTTGATTACTATTTCTACGATTAACGGAGGATATTTAAATTTTATGGGTAATGAATTTGGTCACCCAGAATGGATCGATTTTCCTCGTGAAGGTAATGGTTGGTCGTACAAATATGCCCGTCGTCAGTGGGGATTAGTAGATGATAAGAATTTGAAATATCATTACTTAGGCGATTTTGATAAGAAGATGATAGAAACGATAAAGTTGGAGAAAAACTTTCCTGAGTTACCATGCGAAAAGGTGTGGGATAACGATGGTGATCAGATTTTAGCATATCGTCGTGGAGATTTATTTTTCATTTATAATTTCCATCCAATACATTCCTTCACTGATTATGGTTTCTTGATTGAAAAAGGTAAATATCAAGTGATATTGAATACCGATTCAAAAGATTTTGGAGGATTTGGATTTGTGGACGAGTCGGTGGTGTATAAGACGGTTAAGACGGAGTTTGAAGGAGAGAAACGCGAATGGATTCGAATGTATTTGCCTTCACGTACAGCTATTGTGTTGAAAAAAATTAGTTCAAGAAAATAGTAATGAAACGAGCGCTGTTGTTGATAGTATTTTGGGTGAGTTGTTTTACTCTTTCAGCTCAAAGCATAGCAGAAGCAGGGAAATTGTATGCAGAGGGTAAGTATGAAGATGCTTATTTGTTGTACAACGTTTTGTTTCAGCGTCGTGTATATACGCCCATTGATTATTACAAAGCAGCTGTTTGTGCTGATAATATAGGAGAAATTGCTGTAGCTAAAAAGTATTTTAAATTGGCTGCCGATAAGCGTTATTATCCAGCATATAAATATTTAGCCGATTATGCACGACTCAATTATCAGTTTGATGAAGCCATTACTAATTACAATACTTATTTAGAAAAGGTAAGTCTCCCAGATAGTGTTAAGAATTTGATTAACAAGCGTTTGGAAGAAACTAAAAATGCCTATGTATTATTGAATAAGGTGCGAAATGTGGTTTTTACCGATAGTGTGGTAGTACCTAAAAATACATTTTTGCAGACCATAAAACATCAAGAAGGGATGGGTTATTTATATACTTTTAATAAGTATTTTAATACCCAATCTGACACAATAGGATGTGGTGTGTACGCTTCGGAAAAGCAGGATAAGATTTATTATGCTTCCCTTCAAGATGGCTTTTTGAGTTTGAGTGTTAGTTATAAAAATTTTGATGATTGGTCAGAGTCGGAAAAGGTGGAATTTGCCTCATGGGACATTAGCAATTCCAATCAAAATTACCCTTATTTATTGCAAGATGGAGTAACGCTATATTTTGCTTCAGATGGCGACAAATCGATAGGAGGTTATGATATTTTCAAAGCTCATTATAATGATGCACAATCTATTTTTTTCAAACCAGAAAATATAGGAATGCCCTTTAACTCTATTTACAATGATTATTTGCTTCTTTTGGATGAGAATAATGGAATGGGGTATTTGGTGTCTGATCGTTTTCAGTTACCAGACAAGGTGATTATTTATACGTTTATGGTGCCTCAAGATATTGAGTTTGTGGATACAGAAGATGAGGCAGAATTGTATCAGAAAGCATCATTATGTAAAATTGAATTACAAAAGCAAGATTTTAAAGAAGTAGAGCAAAAAACGAATAAAGAGGCCATTTTTGAAGATTTTTATATTACAGATGAGGTGGTGTATAATTCGTTGAGTGATTTTAAAAATAAGAAAGCCCGAGAATTGTTTGTTCGTTATCAAAATTTGGTTTCACAAATAAAGTTAGTGGAAGAGAATTTGGATAAAAAGCGAGATGAGTATTCGCGTTCGGAGGAGAAGGAAACATTAGGAGAGGCTATTTTTATGTTAGAATGTCAAAGGCGTCAGTTGTACGGGCGAATTCGTACTGCTCAAGACCAGGTGCGTGTTGCAGAGTTAGAATTTTTAGAAAAATAAACGTATGGATTTTATCGTAATTGGGTTATTGATAGTATTTTCTATGGTGTTTTTCTTATTGGAATTCTTTTTTTTGCCAGGAATCGTTATTGGTGCCGTAGCAGGTATATTTTGTCTTGTTGGGGCGGTGTTTTATGCTTATGCTTTTGTGGGCAATCTTTGTGGGCATTTTACGTTAGCATTTGTTATTTTATCATTGTTAGCAGTGATATATGCGTATTATAAATCAAAAAATCCAGACAAAGAATAAAAGTTATGAAAAAATACATTGCAGATTCGGAACTTATTTTGAATGAAGACGGAAGTGTTTTTCATTTGCATTTAAAACCAGAACAATTAGCAGAAAAGGTTATTTTGGTAGGAGATCCTGGTCGTGTGGGAATGATTGAAAAATATCTTTCTGATATTGAATGTAAAGGAAGTAATCGAGAATTTTGTTTTGTAACAGGTCATTATGATACTAAACGTATTACAGTTCTTTCGACGGGGATTGGGACTGATAATATTGATATTGTGATGAACGAATTAGATGCTTTGGTCAATATTGATTTAAATAAGCGTTGTGAGAAGGATATACATCGAAGTTTGACGCTTGTGCGTATTGGTACATGTGGAGGATTACAGCCAGAGAATCCGACAGATTCTTTTTTAGTTTCGGAAAAATCCATTGGTTTTGATGGATTGTTGAATTTTTATGCTAATAGAGATGAGGTTTCGGATTTGGCATTTGAGCAAGCATTTACTGAACATGTGAATTGGAATCCTAAGCATACACGTCCGTATGTGGTGGATGCTAATGCCGAATTAGTCAAGCAAATAGCAGGTGATGATATGAAGTTAGGGGTAACCATTTCAGCACCAGGTTTTTACGGACCGCAAGGTCGTGTACTTCGTTTACCTCTTTATGATGCAGATATAAATGAGAAAATTACGAGTTTTGAGTATAAGGGACGAAAGATTACTAATTTTGAAATGGAGAGTTCAGCATTAGCAGGTTTATCGTTATTGCTTGGTCATAGAGCCGCTACGGTATGCCAGATTATTGCTAATCGGTCGCTTAAACAATACAGTCAAGACTATAAAAAAACCATGGAAGTGCTTGTGCAAAAAGTTTTGCAGCGTATTTAATAAGGGAATTCTAATAATTATCATTACTTTTGCGTGTTTTTAATCATCATTTGAAATATGTGTGGAATAGTTGGATATATAGGGCATAGACAAGCATACCCGATTTTAATTAAAGGACTTCGTCGATTAGAATATCGTGGTTACGACAGTTCGGGTGTTGCATTGGTAGGAGATGGAGGCGAATTGAAAGTCTATAAATCAAAAGGGAAAATAGATAATCTTGAAGCGTATAGTGCCGATAAAGATGTTACGGGAACAATAGGTATTGCTCATACTCGTTGGGCAACACATGGAGAACCAAACGATACGAATGCTCATCCACACTATTCGCAAACCAAGAATTTGGCTCTTATTCATAATGGTATTATTGAAAATTACAGTACCATAAAAAAGAACCTTATTAACAATGGTTATACTTTTCGTAGTGAAACAGATACAGAAGTATTGGTTCAATTTATTGAATATATTAAGAAAGAAAATAAGGTTGACTTGCTTACTGCTGTTCAATTAGCCCTTACTCAGGTAGTAGGAGCTTATGCCATTGGTATTGTAGAGCGTAACAATCCCGATCAAATTATTGTAGCTCGTAAATCAAGTCCGTTGGTAGTAGGTATTGGTGATGATGAGTATTTCATTGGTTCTGATGCTTCTCCTATTGTGGAATTTACCGATAAGGTGGTGTATTTGGAAGACGATGAAATTGCTGTGCTTGATCGTCATAAAGGCGTGCGTTTTTGTACCATTTCAAACGTTGTAAAAACACACGAAATTAAGAAATTGGAGACTACTCTTGATGAATTAGAGAAGAATGGTTATCCACATTTTATGTTGAAAGAAATCTATGAACAACCTAGTAAGTTAATCGATTCGATGAAGGGTCGTATTAGTATTGATAATCATACGGTATCGCTTTCTGGGGTGATAGATAATAAAGATAAATTTTTGAATGCCAATCGAATCATTATTGTGGCATGTGGAACTTCTTGGCATGCAGGATTGGTAGGAGAATTTTTGTTTGAAGAGTTGGTGCGTATTCCAGTAGAGGTAGAATATGCGTCAGAGTTTAGATATCGAGATCCTGTTATTACACCTAACGATGTGGTGATTGCCATTTCGCAGTCGGGAGAAACGGCCGATACATTAGCGGCTATTGATTTGGCTCATAGTAAAGGAGCATTTGTGTATGGTATTTGTAATGTGGTAGGATCGTCGGTTTCTCGAGTTTCTGATTCGGGTTCTTATACCCATGTTGGACCAGAAATCGGGGTGGCATCGACCAAAGCCTTTACGGCCCAAGTAACCGTACTTTCGTTAATGGCACTTGAGTTAGGAAGATTGAAAGGAACTATTGCACAAGACCGTTTTAATCATTTGGTTAATGAATTGTGTTCAGTGCCAGCCAAAATAGAGGAAATTCTTAAAAACAATAAAGAAATAGAGCAATATTCCAAAATCTTTACTTACGCTAAAAACTTTATATATTTGGGTAGAAAATATACCTATCCAGTAGCGTTGGAAGGAGCTCTTAAATTGAAAGAAATTTCGTATATCCATGCCGAAGGATACCCTGCAGCAGAAATGAAACATGGTCCGATTGCCTTGATAGATGAAGAAATGCCAACGGTAGTGATTGCTACGGATAGCGATATTTACGAAAAGGTCATTAGTAATATTCAAGAAATAAAAGCTCGTAAAGGTAGAATAATAGCGGTTGTTTCAGAAGATGATACGGTGGTTAAAAACATTGCTGATTTTGTAATTTCTATTCCAAAAATAGAAGAGTGTTTTGCGCCATTATTGTCTATTATACCTTTGCAATTATTTTCTTATTACATTGCTATTGAGAAAGGTAGAGACGTGGATCAACCACGAAATTTAGCAAAATCGGTAACGGTAGAATAATAATGGCTAAAGGTAACGCCGAACGCATAAGAATAACCAGTGTAAAGGAAGATGCCCTTCTTTTGGATTGGTTATTTCTTTTTTTAAATGATAAAAGTAAGCAGATGGTAAAATCGATATTGCGTAGTGGTCAGGTACACGTGAATGGGCGAATAGTGACGCAGTTTAATTATGCCCTTAAAGTAGGTGATAAGGTAGAGATAGAGATGGTGCGACAAGAAAAAAAATCGCCTCATCCGATGATGGAGATTGTGTATGAAGATGCCGATATTGTGGTGATAAACAAAAAATCAGGTTTGTGTACAATTGCGGTTCCTAATGCTCCACAGATAGAGAATGCGTACCATATAGTCGATCAATACGTGAAGATTGCAGGCGGTCCGAAAGCTCGTATATTTATTGTGCATCGATTGGACAGAGACACCTCAGGATTGCTGATGTTTGCCAAAACCTCACGAGCACAAAATATTTTGCGTCATCATTGGGACGAGATGGTATTAGATCGTTTGTATGTGGCTGTTTTGGAAGGAAAGATGCAGAAAATGACTGGTGTGGTGAAGTCTTATTTGATGGAGAATCCTAATACCTTTAAGGTGTATTCTACCAAAAATCCAGCGGGGAAATTTGCCATTACTCATTACCGTATTTTGCAGCAAAATGAGCAATATGCATTAGCCGAATTAGACCTTGAAACAGGACGTAAAAATCAGATACGCGTCCACATGAGTGATGTTGGTCATCCTATAGCAGGAGACATAAAATATGGGGGTAAAACAGACCCTATTGAGCGTATGTGTTTACACGCATTTAAATTAAAATTTACCCATCCTATAACTCGTAAGATTATTGATTTGGAGACTCCAATACCAGTGGAGTTTAAGAATCTTTGTAAAGAAAGGTGAAGCAATTTTGCGTTTAAGTGAGGATAAATCAAACCTTTTTTCTCTATTTTCATTTTTTTCTACAGCGAAAAAAAAACGAAACAATTTTGCGATTAAGCGAGAGGTAAATCAAATGTATTTGAATTTACCCGAGCGAGAGCAAAATCAGCGAAGCTAAAAAAAACGCCGCCGCTGTATTTCTGAGCTTTACGGAAAATTTATCGTTCAGAAAACTAAAATTCAGAAACTCGCTTCGCTCAAACAGTCTGAATTTTTTAACGTTTTCCTCACGATATTTTCCTACTCAGAAATAAGGCGGAGGATAAATAATAAGGTGTTTTGTGCAGACAAATGCTATTTGCTTACGGCTATAGTATGCTCAAGCGGTGTATTTTATCCAGACGTTTGTGAATTTACATCCCCGTTAGGGGATAAGTATCTGTAGCATCAGAATGCCAACCCCAAAACCTTCCCCAGCGGGGAAGAGCATTTGTTAGTTATCAGTTGCAAAAAAAATGACACGGACGTTTGTGATTTTTAGCCCTGAAAGGGTGATATTTAATAGACAGGGGTGTAGCGAAGCGAAGCCCCTGTTTTAAATGGTTCCATAGAATTATTAAGCCGCGAAGCGGTGTCATATCTAATCTACAAACGCATATTTTTCATCAAATTCTATATTATAAGCCTTTAAGAAAGCCTCATATTATTAGAACTTAAAATTCATTAGCGTCTTCACATAAAACTGAATGGCGTCTTCAATTTCGTTGATGCGGATAAATTCGTCAGCGGTGTGGGAACGAGCCGAATCGCCAGGACCCATTTTCATAGTTGGACAATTATGAATAAGTGCTTGGTCAGACAAAGTAGCCGATCCAAAAGGAATTTTTCCGTAATTATTAACCAAATGCTGAACGTACGGATGATCGAGACTTACCGATGAGGAATTGAGTCGGAATGAGCGTGCCACTACATTCGATTTAACATGCTTTTTAATAATTTCATAAACCTCTTCATTGCTGTATAATTCATTGGTGCGAACATCCACTACGAAGGTACATTTATCAGGAATCACATTGTGCTGAGTACCCGCATTTACGAGCGTAACGGTAGTCTTGACTTCCCCCAGCAAATCGCTTTTTTTAGGAAACTTAAACGTGCGGAACCATTCTATATCTTGCATTGCTTCGTAAATGGCATTGATGCCTTCGTTGCGAGCCGCATGACCCGATTTGCCTTGAGCTTCACAGTCCAGTACCATGAGTCCTTTTTCGGCAATAGCCGGTTGCATTCCAGTAGGTTCACCAATGAGGGCGAAATCGATTTTAGGCAAAACTTTTATCAAACTTTCCATGCCCTGTTTGCCCGAAACTTCTTCTTCGGCAGAAGCGGCAAAAATAAGGTTGTACGCTTGGGGTTGTGCCGATAATTGTTCAAAAGCAAAGTAAAGCGAAACGAGCGAAGCAAGGTCGTCGTTGCTGCCCAAACCATAGATGGTATCGCCCTCTACGGTAGCCTCAAACGGATTGCGTTGCCACGAAGCGTTTGGTTTTACGGTGTCAATATGAGCATTGAGCAAAAGGGTAGGTTGTCCGGGTTGGTTATGGGGACTTTCCATCCACAAATTACAGAAATGGCGATTTACTTTTTGTCCTCTTTTAGTAAAATAATCAAACAAGAAATCCGAGATTTCTTGTTCATTTCTACTTGTAGAAGGAATGGTTATGAGTTTTTTGATAAGAGCAATGGCTTCATTCATATTTCTTACTTTTTTACAAAAGTAGTAAAAAGTTATTAGTTGGTGATGATTTGTGTTGGGATTATGATGAAAAGAAGGATTTTTAAGCTATTTAAAAAGTGATATTTTTTTTATTTTTTTTTGAAAATACTTTCAAAAATATTTGGTTTTCTCACAAAAACCAAATATGAAACTTAGAAGTTGAAACACAACAAAATATGGTAAAGAAAATTTCTTTTTTTCGTCCTGAGTGGACTTGCGGCAGATACAATGCCGAAAAGCATGTGGCGATAATGTATAACCTTATTGCAGGATTTAGTTGTTTATGTAGAATAAGGTTATTTCTGCCAATTGGCAGAAACTAACTACAATATGGTGAAGAAAGATATTCTAACGAACAGAGATGAATTTGTACGAGCATTGCAAAAAATGCCGAAGGCCAAGGTGGATTTGTAGTGCGATTATCATACAAAGGGATAAGTGGTGTCTCCCGCAGTACACCTATAACCATCTAAATTAATAATTATGCCACAATATTCTTATCAACCTTGTGATGATGCTATGTACACAGGGAATTACCAAATTATTCGCTGGAATGATTTATTAGAAAAGTGGGAGCCAATGCCTAATGAAATATATCCTTCTGAAGAAGCAGCAGAAGAAAGGATTGCTGAACTAAATAATTAATCAAAATGATAGAAAAAGTTAAGAATTGGTATAATACCAAGAATGTACATCCGTGTGATGATAACAGTTTTTATGATATTGTTATAGAGTCTCTTAATGGAAAATTGAGTGAGGATGTTTTTTTTCAGGCAATTGCAGATAAGAGAAAAGCTCTTGATGCATATAGAAGATATGAAGACCTTAGAAACTGTCTTATTTATTACAATAAGAATTGTAAAAGATAGGGTACATATTGAACTACTATTGGAGTTTTGGGCAAAAGAATTTTTGTATGTGTATAAGTTCTTTTGCTCAAAATGTTCAGATTAATGCTTAAAGGGATATCATAGACCATCGGTAGGGAGAAGGAAACGTATTATGTTCATTGTCTATGCTGATGTGGTTAAAATGTTGGTATTTATATAGATGAATTGGAATTCATTTATGTAAATAACATACGGAAGTATTAGTGTAAATAACTTAATATAAATAAAAAAATGAGTAAAATTTATTATAATGTAAAGCAATTTAAAAATGCCTTAGCAACAGGTTTACTAGGTTTGGCAACTCTTGGTCCAATGACAAGTTGTGAGAAAGAAGAACATGGTAATTTTAATAATGATGGAATTGAAATGACAGATATTGAAGATGAAGATACTAATGACAACAACAAAGAACAAAATGTTGATAAGGGAGAAGTGAGTGAAGATGATGTTTTATTTGGTAAGTATAAAGGTATGATAGATAATTCTTATTGTTATCATTATAATGATAATACTGAAAGAGAAGATTTAATAGTTGATAATAAAAAAGGAAAATTTTTACATTGTATAATTAAAAAAGAAGGCAAACAATATATTATTATATTTAATATAATAGATAATAATGGTAATTTAGAATATAAAAGATGTTCACCAGAAGATAAAAATACAAAAGATATATTTAACATATATCGTATAAATGATATAGATTATGAAAGAGAAGGTTGTAAATCACCTGTTTTACCTTTAAAATAGGTAGTACAAAGGTAATTAAAAAACCATTAGTATTTTATGCTAATGGTTTTTTTTGTTTATATTATATATATATTTAGGGAAAAAAATACAACTTGATACCTAAAAAAACTTGACAATTTATGTCAACTTTGTATTTTTAGTATGAAAAGTACCCCCATGTCGTTGAAACACAGGGGTAGAAAATAGGAAACCTATTTTTTCGAGGTGTCGAAACACCCAATTCGTGACATTAGGTCTAAGACCTCTTCTTGTTACTCCTTTGTGAAGAATGACCCCCAATTTTGTAATGTAATACAAAAAATATTGGAAAAACGGACAAAATATATCGTTTTTGTCTTGGAAAAACGGACAAAATACATTATTTTTATCTTGGAAAAACGGGCAAGACTCTAATTTTTTAAGGTCAAAAAAATGTTAAGTATATGATATATAGGAAAATAGATTCGTTTTTAGATGCTTATTATGAAAAATTGAATAAGAAAGCATTATTAATTACTGGTGCTCGTCAGATTGGTAAGACATATTCAGTGCGTGAATTTGCCAAGCGTAAGTTTAAGCATTTTGTAGAAATAAATTTTATAGAATCACCAGAGGCAAAAAAGATATTTGAGGGTGCGAGTAATGCAGAAGATGTTCTTTTGCGTTTGAGTTCGTTTGTGAGGAATCCAGTGGTACCTGGTTCTACACTTATTTTTTTAGATGAAGTTCAGGAATGCCCAGAAGCAGTTACTCTGATAAAGTTTTTAGTTCAAGAAGGCAGTTATAAATATGTGTTGAGTGGTTCATTGTTGGGTGTTGAATTGAAAGATTTGCGTTCTGAACCAGTGGGGTATATGGATGTAAAGAAGATGTACCCAATTGACATAGAAGAATTTGCATTGTCGCTTGGAGTATCTGAAGATGTGATAGAGAATTTACGTCAGTGTTACAACCATCGAGAGCCAGTAGATGACTTTGTTCATAGTCGTATGATGGCAATGTTTAGATTGTATCTTGTAATAGGTGGAATGCCTGCAGCAGTTAGCACATATTTAAAAACAAATAATATAAAAGAGGTGGCAGCTGAGCATCAAGCAATTCTTAATTTGTATAAGCGTGATATTGCTAAATATGACCCTCAAAATAAATTATATTTAAATGAGATTTTTGATCTTATACCATCTGAGCTAAACGCAAAGAATAAGCGTTTTATAATGAAAAGTCTCAATCAAAATATGAAATTTTCTCGTTATGAAAATTCATTTCTTTGGTTGAAAGATGCGGGTGTAGCATTGCCTACATATAATGTTGAAGAACCACGAACTCCTTTGTTACTAGCAAAGCAACGCAATCTTTTCAAACTTTTTCTTTGTGATACTGGATTGTTGACAAGTCAGTTTGGTAGTGGTGTTTATTTGCAAATGTTGCAAGGAGATAATGCCATAAATTTTGGAAGTGTGTATGAAAATGTAGCTGCACAGGAATTTGTGGCACATGGATATAATTTGTACTATTTCAATAGTAAGAAACAAGGTGAATTGGATTTTGTGATTGAAGATGGTAATGGTAAAGTACTTCCTATTGAGATAAAATCGGGTAAAGACTATGATCGTCATAACGCATTGTCTAATGTGATGAAAACGAAAGAATATGCCCTATCTGAGGCGTTCGTTTTTTGTAATGATAATATCAAGATAGTTAACAAGACAATTTATTATCCGATATATATGTTGATGTTTTTGCAGATACCAGAACTGGAAGATGTGGTTTTCCCATTTGATATGACGGGATTGAAATAATGGATATTGTCAGTAAAGATGTGCAGGCATTTCTATTCGAAAATTACTGGGATTTTATTTCATAAAGATTAAACCTAACCGCCAAATTCCATATAAATTTAGTGGTTACAATCGAAAAAACATAAAAAACTTTGGATAATGAGACAAGCGACTTTTGTGTTTTTGAGGGAGTAACGAATGTAAAAAATACCTAACGTAGGTAGAAAAACGGGAAAATCTACCTGTCACAGGTAGAAATAGGTATTACGCATACGTCTGTGCTATTTCACATCTAGAATGTGGCATGCCCATATTTTAGCCAGAGTACACTCCGTTTCTACAGTATTTTGCGAACGTATGTATATATTTTTTGCAACTGTCAACTAATAACTATTTTATCCCTTATATCTTACTACTTATCTCTTTTTTTTCTATCTTTGCATCTTGAAAAAATTTCAGTAAAAATGGAATATAATTTTAAAGAAATCGAAAATAAGTGGCAGTCTTATTGGAAAGAAAATGCGACTTATAAAGTAAGTAATCAAAGTGATAAACCCAAGTATTATGTGCTTGATATGTTCCCTTATCCTTCGGGAGCAGGTTTGCACGTAGGACACCCTCTTGGATATATTGCATCAGATATTTATTCTCGTTACAAACGTTTGCAAGGCTTTAATGTGCTTCACCCTATGGGGTATGATGCTTATGGTTTGCCAGCAGAACAATACGCTATTCAAACGGGTCAACATCCTGCTATTACTACCGAGAATAACATTAACCGTTACCGTTCGCAAATGGACAAAATCGGTTTTTGCTACGACTGGACTCGTGAAGTACGCACTTGTTTGCCAGGATATTACCACTGGACTCAATGGGCATTCCAACAAATGTTTGGACATTATTATGATAAAAATGCGGCTAAAGCAATGCCAATCGCTAACTTGATTAAAGCTTTCGAAACGTCGGGAACAGCGAATTTGAATGTGGCATGCAGCGAAGAATTGACATTTACAGCTGCCGATTGGAAATCGTACGACGAAAAACGTCAACAAGAAGTGTTGATGAATTATCGTATTGCTTATTTGGCTGATACTAAAGTAAATTTCTGTCCTAAATTGGGTTGCGTGTTGGCTAATGATGAGGTAAGCGACGGACTTTCGGTTCGTGGAGGTTATCCTGTAGAACAACGCGTTATGCGTCAATGGAGTTTGCGTGTTTCAGCTTATGCTCAACGTTTACTTGACGGATTGGATACTATCGACTGGACCGATTCGTTGAAAGAAACTCAAAAGAACTGGATTGGTCGCTCGGAAGGAACCGAAATGCAATTTGGTATTAAAGGAACCGACGAACAATTTACCATATTTACCACTCGTGCAGACACCGTATTTGGTGTAACCTTTATGGTATTGGCTCCCGAAAGTGAATTGGTAGCCAAAGTAACGACTGCCGAGCAAAAAGCCGCTGTGGATGCTTATCTTGAGGCTACTAAAAAGCGTACCGAACGCGATCGTATTAGCGACCGCCGCGTAACGGGTGTTTTCTCAGGTTCGTATGCTATCAATCCATTGACTAAAAAAGAAATTCCTATTTGGATTAGCGATTATGTTTTGGCTGGTTATGGTACAGGAGCTATTATGGCAGTTCCTGCTCATGATAGTCGTGACTACGCTTTCGCTAAACATTTTAATTTGCCTATTATTCCCCTCATTGAAGGAGCTGATGTTAGTGAACAAAGTTTTGATGCTAAAGAAGGTATCATGATGAATTCGGCTAACGATGAATTGGTATTAAATGGTTTGACAGTAAAAGAATCTATTGCTAAGACCAAAGAATACGTTACCAAAAAAGGTTTGGGTAGAGTAAAAGTTAATTTCCGTTTGCGTGATGCGATTTTCTCTCGTCAACGCTATTGGGGAGAGCCATTCCCAGTATATTATAAAAACGGTATGCCTTATATGATTCCAGAAAAATGTTTGCCTTTGGAATTGCCAGAAATCAGCAATTTTAAACCAACCGAATCGGGCGAACCTCCTCTAGGTCATGCTAAAAAATGGGCATGGAACGAACAAGCTCAATGTATTACCGATACCGATAAGATAGACAATGTAACCATCTTCCCATTGGAACTTTGTACTATGCCAGGATTTGCAGGTTCAAGTGCTTATTACTTGCGTTATATGGATCCACAAAACGATAAAGCTTTAGTGGATAAAAAAGCGAATGATTATTGGCAAAATGTGGACCTTTATATTGGAGGTACCGAACACGCTACTGGTCACTTAATTTATTCTCGTTTTTGGAATAAATTCTTGTACGATTTGGGCGTTATTTGTCAAGATGAGCCATTCAAAAAATTGATTAACCAAGGTATGATACAAGGACGAAGCAATTTTGTTTATCGTGTAGTTGGTACCAATAAATACGTGTCACTTGGTTTGAAAGACCAATACGAAACACAAGAAATCCATGTAGATGTAAATCGTGTTTCAAATGATGTATTGGATATAGATGCGTTCCGTAATTGGATGCCTGAATATAAAGAGGCAGAATTCATTCTTGAAGATGGCAAATACATTTGTGGATGGGCGGTTGAAAAGATGAGTAAATCAATGTTCAATGTGGTAAATCCAGATGATATTGTTGAACGTTATGGTGCTGATACCCTTCGTTTGTATGAAATGTTCCTTGGTCCGCTTGAACAAAGTAAGCCTTGGGATACCAATGGTATTGATGGTGTGCATCGTTTCTTGCGTAAATTCTGGTCGTTATTCTTCAAAGGAGATGATTTTTGCGTAAGCGATGAGGCAGCTACACCAGAGGAATTGAAAACATTGCATAAAACCATTAAAAAGGTTAGTAGTGATATTGAACATTTTTCATTCAATACGTCTATATCGGCTTTTATGATTTGTGTTAATGAACTTTCGCAAATGAAATGCAATAAACGTTCTATTTTGGAACCATTGGTTTCTTTGATTACGCCATTTGCTCCACATATTGCCGAAGAGTTGTATCATTTGCTTGGAAATAGTGGAAGTGTATGCGATTCAAAATTTCCTACATTTGATGAAAAATATTTGGTAGAAAACACGGCGAAATATGCGGTTTCATTCAATGGTAAAGTTCGTTTTACTATGGAAATTGCGTTGTCGTTGAGTAAAGAAGAAGTTGAAAAATTGGTTTTGTCAAATGAGCAAACACAAAAATTCACCAACGGTCAAGCTCCTAAGAAAGTGATTGTTGTTCCAGGAAAAATTGTCAATATTGTGTTGTAACCAATTTTTATATTGAAATAGAATTAGAAAAGGAGGTATATAACCTCCTTTTTTATATTACGTTTGACGTTAGTAGCGACGTGGCGGGGGCGTTACGTCGAACAGGGTGAATTTTAAATATTTTTTTGTAGTTATTAACTGCTAATCCCCTAAAGGGGATTTATGTGTGAGGTAAAATCCATATCTACAGATACTAATCCCCTAGCGGGGATGTAAATTCACAAATGTCGTGTAAAATACACCGCTTGAGTATACT
>Ga0247610_10002985_pt1 | contig 18969 bp, 24 predicted proteins | sample 174DNAGHGhighgp2_FD_193483 | JGI IMG/M metagenome (GOLD analysis project Ga0247610, IMG submission 193483) | Sheep rumen microbial communities from Palmerston North, Manawatu-Wanganui, New Zealand - 1742 DNA GHGhigh gp2 | ecosystem: Host-associated > Mammals > Digestive system > Stomach > Rumen...
TAATCAACCTCTATGCAATACAAATCCTTCCTCTCCAGCGTGATGGGAAGGATTTTTATTAAAACCCCTTTTTCTCCAAATATTTTACTACGGCATTCCAAACTTTTTGAGTTTCGGGAGAATTTATGACTTCCATAGAAATTGGTGTATTTTTCTTTCCAGAAAAAATTTGTCCTGATAATCCTTTTGAAATAGCATTTATAAATGTCTTGGCTGCAGTTTCTGGTTTCTTAATGAACGGACGGAAAAAGATATCTGCAATAGGATCAAACCATTTGTGCATGGTTATCATGCCGGTACTTACCACACCAGGATCGACGGCATTGACGTTTATACCTTTGGGTTGACATAATTCGTGTAATTTAGCTGTTGCATAGAATAAGGCTAATTTGGAATTTCCGTAGCGTTTTAGACGAATAAAGTTATTGGCTTCGGGTTCCAAAAAGTTGTCCGACAAAGCATTAACTTTTCGCGTAATTGAAATGGTATTTACAATCGTACCGCCTTGTTCAATATGGTCTATCAGTTGCAAAGAAAGTGCTATTGTTCCCACTAAATTGACTTGCATATCCACTTCCAAACCATCGTCAGAAATTTCAAAATCTTTGGTCATAATTCCTGCATTATTTATTAATGCAGCAATTGAGTGTCCTTCATTCTTAATGCGATTTGAAAACTCGTTTATCGATTGTAGTGAAACTAAATCTAAAGGGTATAAAAACACATTTTGATTTCCCGTAAGGGTCTTGATTTCTTCACAAACGGGTTTGGAACGTTGCATATTGCGACATGCCATGATGACTGTTTTCCCCTGTGTAGCAAGTTGCTGGGTTGTATGACGACCAATACCTGCATTGGCACCCGTAACGATATATATAGAATCCATTGTTTTCATTTCATAAATTTTGAAATTCTTTTGATGACAAAAAAGACTAACCAATCGGGTAGATGTTTTAAAAATGGTACAGCTATATGATTGATTATTCCTGGCATATCCCATTTTTTACCTTTGAACATTTTGCGTAAAGCTCGTTTGACTAATTTCTCTGGTGGGATACTTACGTGTAAGTTCACGGCAATCTTACGCCATTTTTCGCTTAAACCAAATAGGGCGGTATCTACGGCACCTGGTGTCATTACCGTCACCACAACGCCTTTGGGTTTATATTCGTACCACAAACTTTTACTAAAATTATATAAGTACGATTTGGTGGCATTGTAACATTGTATTCCTGGCATTGCCATCCAGCACGACATCGATGACATATTTAAAATGTACCCCTTACCACGAGCACACATATCTTCGCCAAATAAGCGTACCATTTTAGTTGAGGTTACCACATGAAGCATCAACATTAGTTCAATGCGTTTTACAGAAGTATTATTCAATTCATTGAAGAAAAATACGCCTGCATTATTGATTAGTATCTCTATTTCATAATTGTTTTTTTTACAAAAATCGTGTAGTTCTTCAGCGGCATTTTCTAAACTTAAATCAGCGTATTTAGTAAGTGCTTGAACACCATATTTTTGATGAATATCAGTCGCTACTTCGTTTAATTCTTGTTCTTGATTACTCACTAAGAGTAAGTCATAGTGATATGTTTTTGCTAATTCGTGGGCATACATCAAACCAATCCCAGAGCTCGCTCCTGTAACTAACGCTAATTTCATAATCAATCACACATGTGTTGTTCGTTATAAGCTTCTGCTTTGTCTATTTCCTTTTGAAGTTTTTTGGGTAAACTCTCTTTCATACACTGATGGCATTTCATTTCTAGAGTGTACATACGTCCCACGCAATAATTGCTTCGTTTACATGCAGAACGATAATTTTCATCCGATTCTTTCATGTGATTGACAAATGCAGGGTCTTGCACCAAAACATGCCCAATTTGCATCAAGTTAAAGCCTTCTTTTATTACTGTATCGGCATTTTTACGCGATTGAACCCCTCCAACATAAATAAAATTAGCTTCAGGAATTTCTTGTTTGAAACGTTTAGCCCAATCCATAAAATAGAGTTCGTGGTATTTGGTTGGGGGAATTACGATTTTCCCACCGATTGCCAAACCTAATTTTAACCACCAGAATTTCCAAGGATTCATATAGTAAGCTAAGGTTTTAAGAGGCATTGAACCGCCTAATATAAGCATTGGAGTACGACTTACCGTTCCTGCTGAAAGTACGATTCCGTGAACACCATGTTTTTGAATGTTACGAGCAATTTCTATTCCTTCTTCCATACTCACACCTCCGTTGTAGCCGTCGGTCATATTGGTTTTTACCACTACAGCGATATCGTTTTTGGCGTGAATCATTACTTCAGAAAGGACTTCATTCATAAAACGCATACGGTTCTCAAGAGACCCTCCATATTTATCTTTACGACGATTAAGGGACGGATTCAAAAATTGAGAAATCAAGTAGGCGTGTCCACAATGTATTTCTACACAATCGAAACCACATTCTCGACAAAAATCAACCGCTTCCCCAAAATGTTTCACTATCGTTTGTATTTCTTGAATCGAAATACCTCGATATAGAGTAGGAGAGTACAGATTAAAACCCGTTGACGGACCAAGTGGCATGCATCCACAGGTATAAAAATGTGTCATATTGCCGCAATGTCCTAATTGAATACTCGCTTTAGCGCCTTCTGCATGAATGGCATCAGTCAACTTTTTCATATCCGCTTTTATTTCGTCATGGATATATAGCTGACCGTCGAACGAAACTCCTGTTTTATCTACTGCACAATACGCTACGGTTGTCATAGCAGCCCCACCACGTGCTACACTTACATGGTAGTCTTGTAGCATTTGTGAAGGTTTATTGTTTGTACACATATTTTCAAAAGCAGCCGAACGAATAAAACGATTGCGTAATGTAATTGGTCCTAACTGATAAGGTTCGAAAAGTTCTGATGACATAGTTTTTTAATAGATAAAAGGAAAAACTCTTTTTAATGAACGTGAATGAAACTCATTACTAAACTCAATAGCGTATTTTTTGTATATGCTATTGGCACGAGGAACCAAATTTGCCATTGTCCAAATAGCAAAAATTAATCCTGCCCAACTCCAAGTCATAATAGCAAAACCTATCCACTCTACAATTTCTCCGAAGTAATTGGCTGAAGTTACGTAATTATAAAAACCTCCTTTGGGTAAATAGTGGTTAGTATCGCCAGGTTTACGCAAATGTCGAATAATATGGTCTGAATGCCAATTGATAGCCATTCCTAAGAAAAATAATACTAAACCAATCCAAAACTTAGGGGTTGTTAACCAATTATCGTAATAATTTTCTGGGGCAAGATAAAATAACCATTCTCCTTGGATATAACCATTTATTGTGTTGAATAGCATTCCCATAAGCATAATTACAATGGGCATTTTACTTTTACCCTTAAGCAAAAAAGGAAAAATAAATGACCGTTGAAAGTAATGAAATTCAAAACATAAGAAGAAAATTAATGGCATTGTTTCAAAACGTTTTGGAGAAACATACCATAGTGAAAAAAGTACGATAAATACAGGAGCTTCCATTAATATCCAAGCTACCTTGTTGTTAATGGCAGGTCCCCATTTTTTTGAAATCATTTTGCCATAACCTGCTTCTACAAAAAATAAAATTATAAATACCAACACGGCAATAACTGCCATTAGTATAAGCACTTGATTGAAAGTTTCTATAGTCATTTTATTAAATAAGTTATTTACAAAAATAATAAAAAAGTTGTGAGAGTTTTAAATTATTGGCATACAAATTGATACCAATTTTATGTAAAAATTTTTTTTCACTGATAAAAAATAGTAATTTCGTAAACTAAAAACCAATAATAATGAGTAGATATAGATATATAATACTATTTTTTTCTTTATTTAGCCTATTTGCTCAAGCTCAAGAAAATGAAGAAATAGAGATGATGGAGTTCGGCGATTTTGATCATTGGTTTGTTCGAGAAATTGAAGAGTCCCGTGTTGTTGGGGGCAATACATTATATATCTATAGTATCGGTAAATCAGATACTTTGCGTAATAATGTAAGTATAAAAGCGTTACAATATTCGCCTTGGGGGACTTCTAACGTGATGGCTCGCATAGCAGGTATTATCAAAGGCACTAATACCGTATTTCCAGTGAAACGCGATAATGGTTATTGTGCTCGTATTGAAACTTGTCTTATTGAACTTAAAGCTCTTGGTTTTGTAAATATAAAAGTGGTCACCGCAGGTGCCATTTATTTGGGAGGTGCTTCGGAACCCGTTAATGATCCTAATAACTTGTATGTTAACGTAGATATGGGCATCCCTTTTAATAAAAAACCTAAAGCTATAATGCTTGATTACAAGTCGGATATGAAAAATCTAACGACTATCTCTCGTTCTAAACCTGGTTCGTTTAGTGTGAAAGAATTTGAAGGTCAAGATAATGCTGATGTTTTTTGTTTTTTACAAAAAAGATGGGAAGATAAGGATGGTAATATTTATGCTAAACGTGTCGGAACCGCTCGCGAATTCTTTGGTGAGTATAATGAAAAATGGGTAAATAATCATCGCATAAATATTATTTATGGAAATGCCACTAAATCGCCCGAGTATAAAGATTATATGAAGCTAACACCTAAAGAAAAATCGTTTTATGCTCGCAATAGTAAAGGTGAAATGGTTCCTGTTATTGAAACAGATTGGGGAAGTGAAAACGATGAGGTTACTCATATCGTCTTTATGGTTTCATCGGGTAGTCGGGGGGCTTATGAAGGCGGACTAAATAATGCTTTTTTAGTTGATAATATTAAATTTGTATATTAACTTAAAATTTTATAGGTATGAAAAGGATTGTGTATTCATTGTTAGTGGCTGGACTAACTATATTAAATTTCACTTCTTGTGAAAATGATAAATATCGCGATTTAGACAGACGTGTAAAAGAACTTGATATGGAATTAGATAGTAAGACAAGTCGTTTAGAAAATGTATTAGTTAATTATAAATCAGTTGAAGTAAGTTATATAACAATTAAACCTGAAAACTGGGTAACAAATGGTGAAGAAGGTTCAGAAAATTGCTATATGTATGCCGAAGTTGAATGTACTCTTATTACACAAAATATTATTAATGACGGCGTCGTATTGGCTTATTATGTAGATGCTGACAATCGTGATAATGTATTGCCTTATATTCAAAGTTATCTACCTGAAGCACCTTCTACAGATATGGTTATAGAAACGTTCCGTTACGATGCTGAGGTTGGAAAAATAACATTTATTATTCAAAATTCTGACTATTCATTTCACGAAAGATTAGGGGATATTCAATTTAAAATCGCAACCATTTATTAATGGTAAATACTTCACGACATACATTCCCTAAAAGGGAACATTTGGTAGGAAATACAACTATCTCCGAGTTATTTACTAACGGAGATAGTTTTTCTGCATATCCCTTTCGCGTGTTTTTTTATAAACATACGAAAGATAATGTTGCCCCTATCAGATTGCTTATTAGTGTGCCTAAAAAACATCAACGACATGCTGTAGATAGGAATCGTATCAAGCGACTTACTCGTGAAGGTTATCGATTAAACAAAAGTATTCTTACCGATTTTATGACCGATAAGGATTATAAATTGAATATTGCGGTAGTGTATCTCAAGGACGAACTGGAGTCTTTTGAAGTAGTGGAAAGTTCGATGCAAAAGATGATGAATAAATTGATTAAAAAACTCACTGAGGATGCTTAAATTCATACGCAAAATATTTGAGTTTCTGCTTTTACAGCCTATATATTTTTATCGTGCTTTTTTATCGCCGTTAAAACCTTCTGGAACTTGCAGATTCACTCCCACTTGCTCGCAATATGCTATTGAAGCTATTAAGAAACACGGACCAATTAAAGGATTGGGATTGGCCATTTGGCGTATTCTTCGTTGCAATCCTTGGGGAGGTTCAGGTTATGACCCAGTGCCGTGATTTTATTTAATGTACATACTCATAAACATGCTGATGCTCATAGTATTTTCAATGTTGACATCAGTATCTCTAAGCAAATTCCTATAACGCCTTTTTCAGTGGGAGTTCACCCTATGAATGCTCATTTATGGAGCCCTTCATTAGAGGAAAAAATGGTAACTTGGGCGAAAAAATCAAATTGTTTTGCGATAGGGGAATGTGGCTTGGATAAAAATTGTGCTACTGAGTTTTCTGTGCAAGAAAAGGTTTTTGTTAATCAAATTCGCTTGGCTCAGAAATTGAGAAAACCTTTAATTGTACATTGTGTAAGGGCCTATAATGAACTCATTCGTCTTCTTAAAATTGAGCAGTTCAATCAGCCTGTTATTATTCACGGTTTTAGAGGAAAGAAAGCACTCGCTCAGCAACTTTTACGAGAAGGTTTTTATTTATCAATTGGTGCAGGTCGCCAATATCTTTTAGACACTATTCGTGTCATTCCTCTTGATCATTTATTGTTTGAAACGGATGATAGAGAAGAAAATATTCAAGATGTTTATACCGATATTGCTAATATGCTTGAAATAAATGTTGAAACATTGACTTCCATCAAAAACGACTTGAAGATAATGTGGAATATATAGCATTTGGGAAATTCTTTTTTGTAACTTTGATTAAAAATAGTAGTAATGGAAACGTTTATTCAATTATCCGACATGCATTTTTATGCTTATCATGGATGTTTACCGACTGAAAATGTGATAGGTACAGATTATATTGTTAATCTAAAAATAGGTTTGGATTTATCTAAAGCCATGGAATCAGACGATTTGAATGATACCATTAATTACCAAATAATTTACGATTTAATCGAAAAAGAAATTCATCAACAATCAAAATTGATAGAACATGTAGCGGGAAGAATAGTGAAAGTTTTACACCAACATTTTCCTCAAATTACTTCTCTTAAATTGAAATTATCTAAAACAAATCCTCCTTTGGGCGGAGAAGTAGCCTCAGCCGATATTATCGTAGAAACTACATTCCTATAGGAAAATATAAAGGGGAATACCAGTTAATAGACGAATCTTGTTTGATAAACAGTTTCATTGTTACACATATCGGTAATAACAATCTTCATCGTATGAGACTTCCCTTTTTCTAAACGTTTTTTATCGTAAAAATAGGTAGCTGTTTTATATTTATAATCATATTCCAACAAAGCCCATTTCCCGTCGATGTAGGCATCATAACTTTTAATTCCTGTGTGTGCATCATTGATTCTAAAACTGATATTTTGCTTTCCATAAACAGGATTTCTCTTTATAATGGTAGGGGGGACACTATCAATTAAAATAGCCATATTCGTCATTTCTGATATTGAAAGATCCATAAATCCATCACGATAAACACCTCCTAAATAAGCGGCACGACCTTCTTTATCAATTCTTCCTACATAATATTGAGATTTATTTTTTAAAGTGTCGTTTTGTACTTTTATTGAAACTTTGGCACGTAAGTGCATTGGTAAAATGGTAGGGTAGAGCTCATAAAGAGGAGAATGTGAAGTCTTTACATTATTTCTCTTGATGATATCAAATGTAAAATCTTCATAAACACCATTCTCAGGGAAGAAGATTTTAAATTCGTTAATATCGTACACATTATCTCTTTGACAGTAGATAGGGGTACCTTTTATTGTTTCTGTAATAATGTCCTGTTTTTCTCCTTTAATAGTAAAAGTAAATTCAGTTTTATTGCCTTCGTAGTCGCTCAATACATATTTGAAATGATAGTCACGTTCCTCGTTAATGTTAATAATGCCATTGTTTTGACTGTTTTTGTCGTAATACGGTCCGATGTTATTTACTGGCATTTTGGTTAGTACGAAGAATTGTTTGCGTTCTTTCCAAAGTTTGTAATCAATTAAGGCATTGATGGCTCGTGTATAATCAAAATTGGTTTCATCAAAAGTTAATCCAAAAATAAGTTGGTCATCTTGGTATAATTCATATTTATAAATACCATAAATATTTCCTGCGTTAATCATGTAATCGTTGGCACGAAGTCCTAAATAAATATCACCCCAAGCCGAGATTGGATTGGTAATGGTGTATTGGTTATTGACCAGAACGGGACGGATTTCTTTGCGGCGGTTATTGTGCTCAACCATTCCTTTGTTGAACACAGGATAAACCATAAAACTATGTATGCGAGGACGGGTTTTATCTGCGATATCAAATCCGTATGCTATTGGATTGAGTGGGTGTTCGGTCTCGGTGTCGCGTATTTCAAAGTGTAGGTGAGGACCTCCAGAACTACCACTATTCCCTGAAAGTCCGATGTATTGACCTTGTTTAACGGGCATTACGTCGGGCGTAAAAAATTCATCGATTTTGAAACTTTGTTTTTCGTATTGAATGGTTTTGGTAATGCTGTCAATTTCTGGACTAAATTCTAGCATGTGTCCATACACACTTGTTGTGCCGTTGGGGTGATTGATGTAAAGGGCACGACCGTAACCTGTGGGACTAACCGAAATTCGAGCGATATAGCCTTCGTCGATGCTGTATAATTTATGACCTACTTCGTGATTGGTTTTAATATCCAAACCTCCATGAAAGTGATTGGCTCGTAATTCAGCAAAATTTGCGCTCAAATAAATAGGAATTTTGATGGGCGGATTTTCTTTATAATCATAAACTTTTTGAGCCCAAGTGAGTATATATATGAGTGCACAAATTAGTGCTAATAGATATTTCTTCATCAGTTTAAGATATTTTTTGCAAAATTAGAAAAAAGACTTGAAAAGTGAAAAATAAAAAGAGGCGTATCTAACATAAATATCACAGATGTTTTGATTACCATACATAGAGCAAGAGAAGTATGCTGTATTTTTAAGATTATTTAAGAACTACAAAATAAATTTGTGTCAATGATTAATGTATTTTTTTGTAAGTTTGCAATTACATTGAAAAAGAATCGTATAAAGAATAAAAGTTATGAAAATCATTAAAAGAATTGTTCTGATTTTAGTCTTGTCGTTTGTGTGTGGAAGTGCATTTTCACAATCCGCAGATAAACTTTTTGATAAATTTAAAGATAAGCCAGGGGCACAAGTTCTCAATATTAATAAATCAATGCTTTCGATGGCGATTTCTGATAGTACAGATGTACAGAAAAAGAAATTGTTGGAGAATGTAGATTCTATTCAAATTTTGGTCATCTCCAAAAACGAAGCCACTAGAAATGATTTTATTAAGAAGTCAGGGAAAATGAAGATGAGCGACTATGAAACGTTGCTTAACGTGAATGAAGATGATCAAGTTATGCGTATTTACTTCCGTGATAGTAATGATACTAATGGTGAATTTATTTTATTGGTGGTGGATAAGGAAGATTGTGTGTTGATGAAGGTTTTAGGCAAGATTGCTCTTAATGACATGGGGGAAATATTGAATTTTACGCTATCTGAGAATTAATTTCCCAGAAAACTTCTTTGAAGGATTCTTATAGGTTTTCTCAGTTTTCACGTGTAAATAAATCTTTTTTTAAATATATTTTGTAGTTTACAAAAAAACTACTAATTTTGCTCTTCCAAAAAGTAGGAAATTAAAAAATTATATATAGAAATGAAAAAAGAACTTCATCCGGACAATTATCGCCCGGTAGTATTTAAAGACATGTCGGACGAAAGCGTATTGATTACACGCTCAACTATCGCAACAAAAGAAACTATCGAAATCGATGGTGAAACTTATCCATTGGTTAAAGTCGAAATTTCTTCTTCTTCACACCCATTCTTCACTGGTAAACAAAAATTGGTGGATACTGCAGGTCGTGTAGATAAATTCATGAATCGTTATCAAAAACACTTTGAAAACAAGAAAAAATAATCTTGTTTTTATGTGAAACTTATAAAAATAGGTTTTGGTTTTTAATCAAAACCTTTTTTTTATGCAATTAAGAAACCTTGATATACTTCTATACCATATCGTTTTTTTATGTTCTTCTCATCTTACTTTTTATATTTGGATGGTGGAAAACGAAAGCGTATTTCTTTGTGGAGGAATATCAGGATGAGCCTATCTCGGTAATCGTTGCTGCTCGTGATGAAGACCAGAATATAGCTTTGTTAATAAACGATTTAATAGCACAAACTCATACCAATTTCGAACTTATAATTGTAGATGATCATTCTTCGGACAGAACCTCCCAAGTGGTGAATGACTATGCTCAAATGTTTTCTTTTATTCGTTTATATAAGTCAGATGGACAAGGGAAAAAATCGGCTTTGAAATTGGGTATTCAAAAGGCTCAATTTGATTTTGTAGTCGTAACGGATGCCGATTGTCGTGTGTCATCTAATTGGTTACAGACGATGGTTTGTTTTTACAAACAAAAAGGGGTTGATTTGATTTTTGGTCCAGTTCGTTTTTCATTTTCAGCATCCATTTTTTCTCAATTTCAATCATTGGAATTTTTGTCGTTGACAGCTTCTTCTGCAGGAAGTATAGGAATAGGAATGCCTATTTTGTCAAATGCTTGTAATATGGCGTTTTCCAAAAAATGCTGGAATGATTGTGTTAGAGATATAGAAGAAAAATCGCTTTCGGGCGACGATATGTTTTTAATGATTTCAGCTAAAAAACAACATAAAAGAATCGCTTTTCTAAAATCACCTTTTGCCATTGTGGATACCTCTGCTTGTAACTCGCTTTCACAGTTTTTTAATCAAAGAAAAAGGTGGAGTTCTAAAAGTAAGTATTATACTGATTTACAAGTAATTATAACAGGATTGATAGTTGCTTTAATGAGCGTAAATTTAGTTGCTTTGTTTGTTTTATCTTGGATTTGTGATGCGTATTTTAATGTTTTTTTTGTTTGTTTTGGAGTAAAATTTGTAATTGATTTGTTATTTTTGTTGTTAGTCTCACCATTCTATCAACAAGAAAGATTGCTTAAATGGTATGTTCTATTAACTTTGTTATATCCTTTTTATGTAAGTGTCTCGTTGGTAGGTGGATTATTAGAAAATTTTACTTGGAAAGGAAGACACGTATAAATTATGAAGAAAGAGTTTTTTCTATTATGTATGATTGGAATATGGTGTAGTTGCAATCATCAACAAGTTGTTATTAATAATGAAAATAATTTGCCCAAAGAAGAAGTGCTAGTTCCTACATTTTCTGCTGATTCGGCCTATAATTATATTGCTAAGCAAGTGGCATTTGGTCCGCGTGTAATGAACAGTAAAGCACATGATAATTGTCGTGACTATTTGGTAAATCAGTTGTCGTTGTTTGTTGATACGGTTTATAAGCAAGAAACGACTTTGCGTTCGTGGGATAATCAAGAGATTTCGATATGTAATATTATTGGAAGTATCAATCCTAATGAAGATAAGCGTATTGTGTTGTTTTCGCATTGGGATTCACGTTCGTATGCTGATAATGATGCCAACGAATCTAATTGGAGGAAACCGATAGATGGTGCTAATGATGGTGCTAGTGGTGTAGGGGTATTGTTGGAAGTGGCTCGTCAATTGTCGTTAAAAAATGCCCGTGTTGGTGTAGATATTATATTTTTTGATGCCGAAGATGGCGGTGTTCCTAGTTTTGAAGAGTATTATGGTGATAGTAGTGAAACATGGTGCTTAGGTTCGCAATATTGGTCTTCTCATCCGCATGTGCGAGGATATAAGGCTAAATATGGTATTTTATTGGATATGGTAGGTGGCAAAAATCCAGTTTTCCCTAAGGAGTATTTTTCTGTTACTTTTGCGGGAGGTTTGGTAGATAAAATTTGGAATGAAGCCGATCGTTTGGGCTATTCTAATGTCTTTGTAAATACGCGTGAAGGAGGCATTACAGATGATCATTATTTTGTAAATACCATAGCACAAATTCCAACGGTGGATATTATTCATTATGAAAAAGGGAGTGGATTTATCTCAACTTGGCATACCCAAGAAGATGTTTTGGAGAATATAGAAAAATCGACCTTACAAAAAGTGGGAGAGGTTTTATTAAGTATTATTTATAAAGAATAATAATATGAAATTAGGTATCATTAGTGCGTTTAATGAAGAGTTGAATTTGATTTTAGATGATTTGCAAATAAAAAATAAAACGCGTGTTGGTAGTCGATCCTTTTACGAAGGGAATCTTTACGGACAAGAGGTTATAATTGTTTTTTGTCGTTATGGTAAAGTGGCGGCAACGATAACCGCTACCTGTTTAATTGAGCGATTTGGTGTCGATGCCATTATCTTTACAGGAGTAGCAGGTGGTATTGAAAAAAATGCTCATATTGGTGATGTTGTGGTTGGTAATCATTTTATTCAACATGATTTTGATGCGAGTCCAATATTCCCTCGTTATGAAATTCCACTTACACCCAAAGAAGGCTTGAGGTCGGATGTACGATTAACGCAAATGCTTACCGAATCGGTTCGTCAATTTATACATTCGTATGCTGATTTCATTTCGGAGGATTTGGTGAACGAGTTTCATTTGCATTCTCCTCAAATGTATATAGGGGCTATTGCCACTGGTGATCAGTTTATTAAAGAGCAATCGACCAAAGATCGTATCACTTCGGCATTCCCAGATGTCGTGTGCGTTGAGATGGAGAATGGTGCTGTAGCCCAGGTTTGTAACGATTTTGAAATTCCTTTTGCTGCTGTTCGAACGATATCCGACTCGGCAAATGAGGATGCTCATGTAGATTTTACGGCTTTTTGTGAGAGAATTGCTAGTAAGTATTCATTGGGAATCATTCGTAATTTTATTAGTATTTTAAGAAAAGAGGTGTGATGTTGTTACCTTTTTATACACCAAATATTGTTGAAGCTGGCTGTGATGAGGCAGGAAGGGGTTGTTTGGCAGGACCAGTTTTTGCGGCAGCGGTAATATTGCCTAATGACTTTGTTTGTGATGAATTGAACGATTCAAAACAGTTGACTGAGAAAATGCGTTATAAATTGCGTCCGATGATAGAAGAGCAAGCAATTTCTTGGGCTGTGGGAATTGTCACGAATGAAGAAATTGATAATATTAATATTTTGAATGCTTCTATTTTGGCTATGCATCGGGCTGTTGATCAATTGTCACCAATACCTCAACATTTGATTATTGATGGTAATCGGTTTAAGCCGTATAAAGATGTACCTCATCATACAGTGGTAAAGGGAGATGGTAAATATATGGCAATAGCGGCGGCTTCTATTTTAGCCAAGACTTATCGTGATGATTTTATGAATGAATTGGCAGAAAAATATCCAGAGTATGATTGGAAATCAAACAAAGGATATCCTACTAAGAAACATCGTCAGGCTATTGAACAATATGGTCCCACGCCGTATCATCGTATGACATTCCGATTGTTGGATACACAGTTGTCTTTGTTTGATGATTTTAAGTAGATTAGTTGTTTTTATAAAAATATTTTATAAGTTTGTTAAATGTTTAATCAAAATAGTTTAATTATGAGAAGGTATTTAATGTTAGTAGTAGTCTCTATGTTAGTGGTTTCTTGTGGGTCAAAGCAACCTGTACAAGAAGTTAGTTCTGAGGAAATCGTAGAAATAAATGCTGTTCCTATGGATGAAATATCAACAAAGCCTATTGAAGAAATGGGAGGAACATGGTATGTGACTAAACTTGGGGATATGGAAATTACGCCTATTGATTCTCAGGTGTATGTAACTTTGGATGTTGAGGAAATGCAACTTTCAGCTTTTGCTGGTTGTAATCAAATAGGAGGAATGATTTCGCAAAAGAATCGTTCGGTTGGGTCGCTTTCGATTGAGAATCCGTTTTCTACTCAAATGGTATGTGACGGTGATTTATACGAAACGGCTTTAATAAATGCTATTAATAATGTTCGTCGTTATGAATTTCATGGGGAATCGTTGGTTTTCTTAAATGATTCTGCCGAAGTAATCGCTGAGATGGTGAAGTAAAAAGTAAATTATTTTTATAGAATAAAGGAACTTAAATGAATGAGCCTCAAAAGTTTTTCTAACTTTTGAGGCTCTTTTATTTTTTAGTGACCTTTTATATCCTAAGCCAATGACTTATTCAATTCCAATAGTAAAGAAAATGGTATGAATAAAATTTCTAGCATTATTATCTTTTAGAGTTGTAAGAAAAGGTGCTTGAAATTTGTATCGAATACCAAAATTTATGAATCCAAAGTTAAGAAGAAAACCTACGTTTCCCACACCTCCGACATTCCATGTGCGGTAGTTGGAGTGGTAGTCGTTTTCTTTGCTTTTGAGTTCAGGATGGTCCTTTACTTGATACCCTTCGCCCATAGCACAGATTCCGTAAATACCAGCACCAAAAACAGCTCTGAAAGGTCCGGCTTGTCCTTTAAAATTGAAAGACGTATTGAAATCTAAATTGTCGAAGTAATTGTTTTTTGTGATAAAATTGTCACTATAAACATTTCCTGTGCGGAGATAATCTACTTCAGTTTGCATGTAGAAGTTTCGACGCATAGCATAATCTACCCCAATACCTCCTGTATAGAAGAGGTAAGGGTAGTAGTTATCATTTCCTTCAGGATTAAAAAAACTGGCAGAAAGACCACTGTTAATTCTGAAAATAGCCATTTCACCAAGATAACACTTCTTTTTAGCGGAAGCATTGATAGAGATTAGTGCCAAACCAATAATCAATAATGATTTTCTAAACCAATTTTTCATAATCTTTTTTATTTTTTAATTAAAGATTTACCTGTCATTTCTTTAGGTTGAGGAAGTCCCATAATGGTAAGAATTGATGGAGCAACATCAGCCAAAATACCATTTTCAACTTTAGCGTTTTTGTCTGCAGTAACGTAAACGAAAGGCACTGGATTAAGTGAGTGAGCAGTGTTAGGAGTGCCGTCTGCATTAATAGCAAAATCGGCATTACCGTGATCGGCAATGATGATAACTTCGTAATCATTTTTCTTAGCTGCTTCAACGGTTTCTTCTACACATTTATCGATAGCTATTACAGCTTTTTCGATAGCTGAATAAATACCAGTGTGTCCGACCATATCGCCGTTAGCGTAGTTTACAACAATCCAGTCGTATTTTTGAGTATTAAGAGCTTCTACCAATTTATCTTTTACTTCGTAAGCCGACATTTCAGGTTTTAGGTCGTAAGTAGCCACTTTGGGAGAAGGAACCAAGATACGGTCTTCACCTTCGTAAGGAGCTTCGCGACCGCCATTGAAGAAGAAGGTTACGTGAGCGTATTTCTCAGTCTCGGCGATGTGTAATTGTTTCAAGCCTTTAGACGAAATGTATTCGCCAAGTGTATTGGTAACATTTTCTTTAGGGAATAGAATGTTTACACCTTTGAAGTTAGCATCATAAGGAGTCATGCAATAGAATCGCAAGTTTTTGATGGTTTGCATGCCTTCGTCTAACATATCTTGTTGTGTAAGTACTGAAGTGATTTCTTTAGCACGGTCGTTGCGGTAGTTGAAGAAAATCACAACATCACCTTCTTGAATAGTACCATCGAAGTTAGCGTTAACGATAGGTTTGATAAATTCGTCGGTACCTTTATTTTCTTCGCTATCGCTATCGTAGCTTTCTTGAACAGCTTTAACCATATCGGTAGCTTTGCGTCCTTCGCCATTAACTAATAGGTCATAAGCAACTTTAATACGTTCCCAACGTTTATCACGGTCCATAGCATAGAAGCGACCAATGATAGAAGCAATTTTACCAGTGCTTTTTTTACAGTGTTTTTCTACTGCTTCGATAAAGCCTTTACCACTTTTAGGGTCGGTATCACGTCCATCCATAAAGCAATGGATAAATACATCGTTTAGATTATATTCTTTAGCGATATCGCAAAGAGTGAATAGGTGGTCTAAAGAAGAGTGAACACCACCAGTAGAAGTTAATCCCATAAAGTGCATGCGTTTACCTGTGTTTTGAGCATAAGTAAAGGCTGCTACGATTTGAGGATTTTCAAGAATGCTTCCATCTTTGCAAGCGCGATTGATTTTTACTAAGTCTTGGTAAACCACACGTCCACCACCGATATTAAGGTGACCAACTTCCGAATTACCCATTTGTCCGTCAGGTAAACCAACATTTTCACCCGAAGCTAAAAGTTGGGAATTAGGATAAGTTTTTAAAAGATAATCCCAATAAGGAGTAGCTGTTTGTGCAATAACATCAGATTTGGTTTTGTTACCAATTCCCCATCCATCAAGGATTATTAAAAGTGCTTTTTTCATATTTTAATTTTTAATTGTTATTATTTTATAATAGTCCAAGTTCAAGTTTTGCTTCTTCACTCATCATATCGCTATTCCATTCTGGTTCGAATACGATATTGACTTTTGCCTCTTTTATGCCTTCTACAGATTTGACTTTCATTTCAACATCCTCTACGATAAAGTCGGCAGCAGGACAATTGGGAGCAGTTAAAGTCATGTCGATAGTAACGACGCCTTCGTTGATGTCAATTTTGTACACCAATCCTAAGTCGTACACGTTTACAGGTATTTCGGGGTCGAATACGGTACGAAGCATTTTTACAATTTCTTCCTCTGTTTTTAGAAATTCATTTTCCATATATTATACTCCCAAGATGTTGTCAAGTTCTTTATAATCACCAAGTACGCCATTGATGACACTTACGCATTCTACTTTAGCCTTAACGCAAAGTCGCATATCAGATTTGCGGTAAATGTATTGGTCAAAGATATATTTAATGCGGTCTTTGCGAATGTTTAGTCGTGAGATAAATTCGTCCTGACTACGAAGTGGTGATTTGTATTGTATTTCGATGCGTGCGACAACGACATCAATATTTTGTTCGTGAAGTTGAGCAAAACTAGCTCCTTTGCTAGTTAAAAATTCGTGACGTGTATGCTCCATATAATGCTGATAATTGGCATTATTGACTATGCCTTGCAAGTCGCATTCATAGTCGCGAACCTTCATATCTAGTTCAAATATGTAATTATTAGTCATCTTAATTTTATTTCTTTACAAAAATAGTAAAAAAAGTTGTAAAGTACATAAAGAAGAAGTAGGTAATAAGGAGTAAGGAGAAAATACTGGTTAGTGGCAGAAAATATAAACGATGGTGTAATACGATGTGTGGTGGATTATGAGTGAGTCCGAGATTATTTACATTAAAATAAAGTTTATATAGTTGCTTGGAAAGGGTAGTAGAACTTTTTGAAAAATTTGCATAAAAAAAGCGTGTTATAAACACGCTTTTTTATTTTTTATTATGGATAATTTTTACTCTCCTATAAGTTCTATTGGGAAATGAGTGGTTTGTTTTCCGTTTTCAATAAAAAGTTTTTCTAGTGCTTCTGCTTTTTTAAGAAGGGAATTAGCTTCTTTAGGTTCAATATTGTTTTCAAGCATACGTTGTGCAATATTTTTAGCTTCTACAGGCATATCTAAGTAATAGTAAATAACGAATAAATCGCGGTATGCTAAATAGTTTATTTTCATAGTTTTTTTGTCTGTAGCAGGATAGTTACTTAAAAGACTATTTAACCATTCAATAGATTCTTGCAATTTATTGGCGGCAATGTTAATGTCGCAGTCTGGCGTTAATGATTTTAAAGTATTTTCAATTATAGTGCAATATTTTTCTGAATTTGCAAACTCAGGGTGTTTCTTGGCTCCGATTTTTTCTATAGAGGTTCTATCTACCGAGACAAGATAGCCATGTTTAAGACCAAGTTGTTTTCCCATTTCATCAATTGTTGAACCAAGTATACTAGATCCAATGGATTGCATAATGGCATCACGATTAAGTTCAAGATATTCGGATAATTTGAGTCTACTTTCGTATTCTCCCGTTTTATATAAGGCATAGTCGCTAGAGGATCTAGCAAATGATTTGAATGAAACGGTGTATTCTAATTCTCCATCAGAACTAGTTACTTTCATATTGCTCATCCAATCGTATCTGATTCTACCTTGATATGTATTCCATCGCTTGGTTACATTTCCATCTTTATCTTTGGTTTCATGTGCAATGGTTTGTATATCAGAACCCATATTTTTAATGCCAGAAAAGAAGAATTTGACTTTTAGATATGGATTATCTTCATTGCGGAATAGTCCTTCAACAGTAAAGTTTTCTAACTTATTTGTGTTGTCAACAGTTCCATTGAGATTTCCTGTTACATTGAAAGTTCTATTTTCAAGACTAAGAGGAATGCTTGGTAATTGACGATAAGTTACTGTAAAACGTTCAGTATCAAGATTAACTGGTTGAGAGAATAGGTTGATACTTGATAATAATAGAAAACTTAAAATAGTTGTACTTTTTTTCATGATTTTTTTTAATTGCAAATTAAATGATACTTATGGTTTTTGTATTAAAAATTAAGGGATGAATATATTCTCATAATAGTGAAGTGTTATTTCTCACATTTATTTCTTTAGAAATATCCTCGAAGAAATCATGTTGGAGGATAATAGATATTCGTTTAAGAGTAAAAGTATCAATATCTTCGTTTTGAAAGATATAGTAAATATTTCTTCTATCGCATGGTATTTGTTTTGCTAGCCAACAAACCTTGCGTCCTTGTTTGTTTAGTTCATTTTTTATGGCTTGTCCTATATGCATAAAGGCATGTATATTCTTTTTGCACATCTTGTAGGCCGACCAAAGCCATGGTATGATACAAGCAGAAATATCACATGCCTTATGAGCATGAGCTATCACCTGCTTATTCTTCATACCTATTGTATATTTGGTCGTTTACAAGATGAGAATAAGAGAGTTAGATCAAATATTATGTATTATATAAAATCTTTTTTTATAATTATTATTTCAAATTATTATTATTTCAAATTATTATTATTTCAAATTAACTTGTGGGAACATGACTTTTACTTTGCGGACGATTTCATCAGAAATTTCTATATCAGCATTAAGTTTTATGTCGGTAGATGAAGCTCCTACTTTGATGTTGTATGTTCCAGCATCGGTAACCCAAGCAGAACGATTTTCAACGAATGAG
>Ga0247610_10002986_pt1 | contig 18969 bp, 13 predicted proteins | sample 174DNAGHGhighgp2_FD_193483 | JGI IMG/M metagenome (GOLD analysis project Ga0247610, IMG submission 193483) | Sheep rumen microbial communities from Palmerston North, Manawatu-Wanganui, New Zealand - 1742 DNA GHGhigh gp2 | ecosystem: Host-associated > Mammals > Digestive system > Stomach > Rumen...
GCCGTGCGCTCTATTTCCTTGTTGTCGCGTGAGAGGATGGCGATGGCACTTTGCGGCACGCCGTGCTCCGTCAGGTTCTTGATGGTGTCGGAGATGCGCTGCATGATGGTTTCCTCATGGCGCTTGGGGTCCATGAGTTCCACGAGAACGTAGCCGCTGTCGTCTTTGCCCCGGGGCACTTCTTGTGCCACGTCGCTGTAGGCTAGGCGCAGCTGTGCGGCTTCCGGCCCCACGAATCCTGAAAGGCGTTGGTATTCCAGTTGGCTGGTCACGATGAAGAAATGGTTGTTGAATTCCACCACCTTTCGTGCGGAGCGGTAGTTGGTGTCGAGTGATTTCACTTCCACCATCTCCTTGGGGAATTCCTGTTCGATGTTGTTGAGCAGTTGCCAGTCGCCTGAGCGCCATCGGTAGATGCTTTGCTTGACGTCGCCCACGATGAGGTTGCTGGTTCCTTGGTGCATCAGGTCTTGGAGCAGCACCTTGAAGTTGTCCCATTGCACGGTGCTGGTGTCTTGGAACTCGTCGATCATGATGTGTCTGAGAAAGGCGCCTGTCTTTTCAAAGATGAAGGGGGTGTCGCTGCCCTTGATCATTTCGTTGAGCATGCCCTGGGTGTCGCTGAGCAGGAAGCGGTTGGCGTCTTTGTTGAGTTGTCTCACGGTGTCCTCGATGCTGCTGAGCAGCCTCAATTGGTCCAAGTGGTTGAGGATGAGTTGGGCCGACTTGCCTTGGCGGTAGCAGTGGTAGCGGTCGGCCTCGGCAGCCTGCAGGATGGCCATCAGGCGGTTGCGTGCAAGGTCGATGATGGCGGCTCGGTTGGGGTGTGTCTTGTTCACCCAGTTCTCGGGTGCCTCAAGGGCGGCACTGACAAAGGAGTTGGGCGGGTTGCCGTCATAATCTCCGCTTTGTAGTTTGGCAAAGTAGGCGGGCACTCCTTTTGACCCTTGGTAGAAGTCTTTTGGGCCATAGCCCGCAGCCGCCTCGAAGAATTGGTCGGCATGGGCCTTCATGACCTGCTTGCTGTCATTGATGATTTTCAACAGCTGTTTTTTGTATCGGTCGAAGAATTGGGAGTCGTTGAATACCTGTTGAAGGTTTTTACGACTTGCCTTGTAGGAGTCCTTGAAAATGTTTTCCCCGAAAGACTTCACGAGCCGGATGACGTTCCATGTCTTGTCTTCGTTGATTTTGTCGATGATGTATTCCATGATCCAGGTGAGGACAAGGTCTTGGTTTTTGAGCGAGTCGATCATCTGGTCCACGGCCTCTTGTTCCACCTCCTTGTCGTTCAGTTCGATGCGGTGGTTGGCGGTGAGGTTGAGTTCGCGGGCGAGGTTCCTGAGGATGCGTTGGAAGAACTTGTCGATGGTCTCCACCCTGAATGAGGTGTAGTCGTGGATGATGTTGTTGAGCGCCAGTCGCGCACGTTCTCGCACAGTCTGTTCATCCATTCTCGTCTCGTTGACGATTTTCGCAAGGTAGTCCTTGGAGTCTTCGTAGCCGTTTGCCAAGCCATGGAGTTGGCTGATGATGCGCTGCTTCATCTCCTCCGTGGCCTTGTTGGTGAAGGTGACAGCAAGGATGCTGCGATAGCTCTCCGGGTTCTTGACCAGGAGTTTGATATATTCCACTGCGAGTGTGAAGGTCTTTCCGCTTCCCGCGCTGGCTTTATACACTTTCAAGGGTGTCGTGACTGATGGCTTTTCCATGACTGTTGGTTGTTGTGACTCCGGGGATGTGCCCTACGGCATCCAATCTCACCTTGATATAGTTTCCATACGGAGCGGTTCTATCACAAGCGTTTGTGATAGAACCGCACTGTCTGTCTTTTCCAAGAAATTTTATTTGATGACGACTTTCCTGCCGTTTCTCACATAGACACCCTTCTGAAGCGGGGTGTCGCTCACGCGAACGCCGCCGAGTGTGTATGTGCCTTCGCACTGGACTTCGCCATTGCCGATGGTGCTGATGCCGTCGGTCTGCTCGAAGAACGGGAAGCCATTGGCGTTTTGGTCGCTGCCGGTGTCGCCCTCCTCATCCTCGATGGCCAGGTAGGCGCAATGCCCCTTGTTCTCGATGCTTGCACCTCCTTCCACTTGATAGTAGAAGCCGAGGCTATTGGCGTTGTCGTTCTTTACAGAGAGCATGTAATACTTGTATCCTGCTTCGCTTATCTCGGTGGTGACATCGGTGCCTTGCAGGTCGCTTTCCACGGCAGGCCCGTTATCGCTTGTCACCGTCAGGGTGTAGGTCTTGTCGGGGGTGCCTTCAAGCACCACGCCTGTGCCGGCGGGTATCACGCTGCCTGCGGGATTCAGTTTCGCCTTGCCGTCTTCGATGCTGACGCCGTAGGCCCATAAATCCTCGGGTACAACAAGGTTGCGGTCGCTATAATACAATGTGGAATAGCCATACTTGCTGATGGTCACTTCCACAGCGGGAAGGTCGCCGGTGCGTGTGAGGTAGATATAGTCCAACTCAAGGTTGGAGTTGTAGGTTGGGTCAGTATTGTTGATGGCAACAGCATAGCCTTCAGGAATGGTGACATTGGCAATGGATTTCTCTGCTTGTTCTGCACTTGTCCATTCTTCAAATGTTCCTAAAGAGCCTTCCACGAGGTTGCCATCGGCGTCCACCAAGAAAAGGTCCAGTGTCCCAGGGTTTCTGCCGTTGTTGCGTGCCCGCAAGGTCACGGTATAAACACCAGAGGTGAATGCATTTGTCTTTACATAAGAATTCTTGAAGAGTCGCTTGGCCATGCCATTGGCATATCGTGAGGGGTAGGCGCCATCGGCGGCCCAGGAGTGGGAGGGGCTGAGGTTTTCCACCTCGCTGAACCAGAAGATGTCGCTTTCGCTGTATGTCTTGTATATCATTTGGTCGGCTTCAATGTTCACTCCGTAGTATGGGTCCGATGTGTTTTGGGCTATCATGTACCATTTCCCTTCGCTATTCACGGCCTTGGTGTAGTAGGCCACGGTCGACTGTCCCTCCAAGAGTTCACCTTCGGCCACAACATCCAAAACATTGTTGTTGTCATCCACTGCCACCACTTGATAGGCGAGTGGGCGGGCCTCTCTGTAAACGATGGTGACCACGGTGGAGCCGTCTTCGGCTATGGTTTGCTCGGCAGCGTCGTCGCTGTCATAGATGTAAGTCACGTCGTCGATGGTGAACATGTCTTTGTCGCTTTCATAGATGACAGGTTGCGTGCCTATGGCGCCGTTGCGGGACTCTGCCTCTTTCAGTTCCGTCGTGTAGTCGTCCAACATGAATTTCACAGTGTATGTGCCTTGGTCGAGTTCTCCCATGTATTTCACATAGAACCAGTCCACGCCGCTGGCCGACGAGCCTTCGCTTGAGAACGACAAGGTGGAGTTGGCTGTCACGGAGAATGTCTCGGAGTTGGCCAGGTAGTTGGTGCCGGTGGTGATGGAAGTGGTGAACACCACGTTGTCGCCCACCTTGAAATTGACAGCGCGAGAACCACTGTTGCCGTTTACGCCTCGCATGAAAATCTGGTATTTTCCAGGTTCCAGGGTTGTGGCATCGACGTAAGAGCCGCCGGTGTGCCCCATATGGCCGCATGAGGCTCGGTTGAGGTTGTTTGCTGCCGATGTTCCTTCCAAATCCTCAGCCTCGGTGTAGAACACCACGTCATCCACGGTGCCTGCGGTGTAGGGGATGTCATACACATAGTCGTCCTCGTTGATGGTCAGACTTGATAGATACCATCCGGGGTTGGTGGCTTTGGCCGTCTCATAGAGGGTGGTGCCGGAAAGCACGTGCTGTGGGAAAAATACATCGAGTTGGTTGGAGGTGCTTTCCACCGTGCCGCTTTTAAGTTCCTTGAGCACGTTGTTGCTGCCATCGACGGCATTCACCTTGTAGTCATAATAGGTGCTGGCAGAAACCTCCTCGCTGATCTGGATGGCTTCAAGCACCGGGTTGACTGCATAGTTCTCCCTGCCTGCTTTGTAATGCCCGAACTCCACGTTGGAGATGGCAGTGGTGGAGGTGGCGTTGACAGAGGTGGTGCCTATCATGGCGCTCACGTTATGTGAATCCTGGTCGATAGCGATGGTCACGCTGTAAGTGGAGGCTCTGTTGTAAGTGATGGACATCTCGGTCGCAGTCCCGTCGATATCCACTGTTGCTTTTTTGTCTTGCTCGTTAAAGCGTATCGATATACCACCCATCTTGATGTAGTCATAACTACCGCTGCGTCCGCTGGGCCCACCCGTTTTCAATTTGGCTGTCAGTGTCACCTTGGTCGTTGCTGTGACGGAAATGCCATTGGTCAAGGTCCATCCTCCGTTTGTTGATGTTACATTCAGTCCCCCGTTGATGGTGGGTTGGCAAGAACTTGCCGTCCAGCTTGAAAGGTCGTTGTCGCTCCACGCTGTTGTGTAGCCTCTCTCGTAAATCACGTTCTCTGCTTGACTGGCAACGGCGACAAGAAACAATGCCGTTGTCAGCAGCCAGGATTTGAATAGATTTTTTTTCATCATTAGTTTTTATTTTAGGTTTGTTCTGTTGATTCCGTCTGTCATGATGGATAGACATGGATAGTGCAAAAATACGGATTTTTTTGAATGGTGCAAAGATATAAAAGTTATTTCATTGCAAAAAACGTTGGTTTCGTTTTTTTCGACTCACCTCATTATTTTTGCTATTGTATGTTCGTTTGATATACTTTTTTCGCCTTTTTTGCGTTTGATAGGAAAACGGCATTAGATCTGGATGGTATGAAAAGGATGAAAAGGATGTTCTTGCTCCTTTTGGGCCTCTGCTGTGTCACATTCGTGGCATGGGCAGGCGGTGGCAATGTCGGTTATGTCAATCCCTGGATTGGCACGGGAGGGCACGGCCACGTATTCCTTGGAGCCAACGTGCCTTTCGGCTTTGTGCAACTGGGTCCCTCCGAGCATACCCGTGGGTGGGACTGGTGCTCAGGCTATCACATTTCCGACTCCATCCTCATCGGGTTCGGTCATCTGCATCTCAGTGGCACGGGCATCGGTGAGTTGGGCGATGTGGCGCTCCTGCCCGTTGCCGACAGCCGTCAGCGGGAGGTGCGTTTCTCCCACGAGGAGGAACGGGCGGAACCGGGCTTTTACCAGATTGACTTGCACGCCCCCGAGGTGCGGGTGGAACTCACCGCCACGTGTCGCGTGGGGTTCCATCGCTACTCTTTCCGAGGGGCTGACGCCTTGTTGCGTCTCGACTTGCGTCAAGGCATAGGGTGGGACCGGATGACCAGGACCTCCATCCAGCAGGAGAGTCCCACCGTCGTGTCGGGATTCCGCTATTCGAGCGGATGGGCTGAAGAGCAGCGCGTCTATTTCGTGGCGGAGTTCTCGCAGCCGGTGAGGATGGTTGAGCAACAGGGCGACACCGTGGCCCTCTTGCGTGTGGAGGACTCGTCAAGACCCCTTCTGGTGAAATGTGCCTTGTCGCCGGTGGGGGTGCCGCAAGCCAAGATGAACATGGCGGCGGAACTGCCGCATTGGGATTTCGACCGCGTGAAGCGTGAGGCCTCCCAGGCTTGGGAGAAGGAGTTGGGCAAGGTGCGCGTGGAAGCGGCATCGGATGCTACTGCCGACGACCTCGTGGTGTTCTACACCTCGCTCTTCCATACTATGGTGGCCCCGTCGGTGTACTGCGATGTCGACGGCTCCTACCGGGGAGTGAGAGGAAGGGTGCACCAAGTGAGGCATGTCAACTACACCACCTTCTCCCTATGGGACACCTACCGCGCTGCTCATCCGCTCATGACGCTCATCCATCCGGAGAAACAGGCCGACATTGCCATGTCGATGTTGGACATCTTCGACCAACAGGGGAAACTGCCGGTGTGGCACTTGATGGGCAATGAGACCGACTGCATGGTGGGGAATCCTGGCGTGCCGGTGCTGGCCGACCTGGTGCTGAAAGGTTATGTGGAAGACAAGGAGCGCGCCTTCAAGGCGATGAGGTCGTCGGTCCTGCTCGATGAACGCGGGATGGGGTTGCTGAAGCACTATGGATACCTGCCATATGACAAGGACTCCACCTACGAGACGGTGGCGAAGGGGCTGGAATACGCCCTCGCCGACCATTGCGTGGCCGAGGTGGCGAAGACGCTGGGACACGAGGATGACTACCGCTATTTCCACCAACGAAGCCTTGCCTACCAACAATACTTCGACAAGAAGACGGGCTTCATGCGGGGCAAGGGTGCCGACGGGAGGTTCAGGGAACCTTTCAATCCCTTCCGCACCATCCACCAGCACGATGACTATACGGAGGGTAATGCGTGGCAGTACACCTGGCTCGTACCTCACGATGTCCATGGACTGGTCAGCCTCTTCGGGTCGGAGGAAAGATTCGTGGAAAAACTCGACTCGCTCTTCATCGTGGAGGGCGACCTCGGCGAGGGGGCGCCGCCTGATGTGTCGGGACTTATCGGCCAATACGCCCATGGCAACGAGCCCAGTCACCACATCATCTACATGTATGACTATGTGGGGCAGCCGTGGAAGACGGCACGGCTCGTAAGGAAAACCATGGAGACGCTTTACCGCAACGACCATGACGGCCTCTGTGGCAACGAGGACGTGGGACAGATGTCGGCGTGGTATGTCCTTTCTGCCATAGGGCTCTACCAAGTGGAGCCGGCCGGAGGCAAATATGTCATCGGCTCGCCGCTGTTCTCGAAATGCGAAATCGACGTGGGTGACGGGAAGACTTTCCAAGTCGTCGCCCATCAAGTGGGAAAAGATAACATCTATGTGCAAAAAGCCGTGCTCAACGGCAAGCCACTCTCTCGCTCTTTCCTCTCGTACGAGGAAATCAAGCAGGGGGCTGTCCTTGAACTGTTCATGGGCTCCTCTCCCTCAGACTGGGGTTCGCGAATAGGCGACCGCCCATGAGAAATCAGGAAACAACAAAACTTGAAATAGAGATAAAGATGAAAAAATATTTGCTTTTGTGCTTCTTCGCTTTGACTTGTGCCGCCGGATATGCCCAGCAGGCCCAACACGTTCTCTTCAAAGGCATACCACTCGGTGGGAAACTTGATACTTTCCGCCAGCAGATGCTCGAAAAAGGTTTCGCACTCAATGACAGGAGAACAGACACTCCGGGTACTTGTTCCTTCGTGGGTAAGTTTGCAGGTGATTTCGTGGAGGTCAACTGCATCTTCTCGCCTGAGACGAATACGGTGAGCAAGGTGGGCGTGGACTTCAAAAGATGGACGGTGGTGCTTGAAGGTGGAGAAGGGGGCGTGTCGCGCAGCCAACAGAGTCAGCGTTTCGACCAACTGGTCACGTCCATCTCCAACAATTTCGGGAAGCCCACCCAGGATGTGAAAGGGGCGAGAGGCAGCGTGGAGCGCATGGCGCTATGGAAAGTGCCAGGCGGTTCCATCCATCTTGTCTTGCACAACATCCAAGGCAAATATGTCACGCTCTCGCTGCTGTTTAGCGATGGAGTGTAAGAAGAGATAGGGGGGGCAAGGGGCTGGAGCAAAATGCCCCGATGTTTATACACATATCCCACTTGTTTGATTCATAGGATGCATGGTGGGAACAACAACCCCGAAGGGGTGACAGAATGCAACTTCATATACTTCATATCGTTGCTCTGCCACCCCTTCGGGGTTGTTGATGCCATATCATTGTCAAGCAGGGGTTACGCTTCGCTCCACCACCTGCCTGTGGTCGTACCAGCCCTTCGGGCTTCATTTCACAACCGGTTGCCATACAAGATAAACCCTAATTTTGTAAGGCATTTTTACTTCCGGAACTTAAATCCTTTTTATTCGATGCTGCCGGATTCTTTAGACCCTTCGGGAAAAAGCGGCAGAGCCGAGCGGCAATTGACTTCCGCTTGGCACATCGACCGTTGGTTCCGGCAGAACATCCTTGGCAGAACATTCTTGGCATTGGGTGAATAAGTCTTGAAAAACAACAAGTTACAGACCCCACCCCTGCCCCTCCCCTTGAGGGGAGGGGATAACTAACACCGATATTTGCTCAAACAGAACTCAATTTTCAATTTTCAATCTTCAATTTTCAATTTTCAATCTTCAATCTTCAATTTTCAATCTTCAATTTTCAATCTTCAATTTTCAATCTTCAATCTTCAATCTTCAATTTTCAATTTATTTCACGCTGTTGCACCGCTTGGTGTAATAATCCTTGAAGTCTGACCATTTGTAATAAGGATATTGGGTCGTGGGCACGGGGAGGCTGGCCTCAGCACCATTGAGCATGCATTTGACAAGGATGTCTGAGCTCTTTTTGCTGCGGTAGAAAATCAACTGGATGTTGGAGGCTTTGCAGGTTTCCCAACTCTGGTAGCAATTCTTCACCTCGTAGGGGTCCAAAGGGTCTTTGTCGGCGCCGTTGATGCCCATCAATATGGTGAGAGGTCCGAGGCAGGTGTCGTGACCGAAGCGCAAGTCGGCTATATGGTCGCTGCTGCCGTTGAACACTGCGTCCGCCTTCTTGATGATGTCTTCAAGGATGGGTACCATCTCGTTTTGGTCGGGGAAAAGCCATGAATATGTGCCAAGGTTCGAGGCTTCCCACTGTTGGGCCAGTTCCTCGTCTGTGACGATGTTGCCCATCATGCCCTCATGGCCGATGTTGGGAAGTGAGGTGTAGAGGTTGATGAGGTCCTCGCCGAGTCGCCTGACGTTGCCCGGCAGTCCCTCCGTGCTGGTGAAGACACGAGGGATGACCTTCTCGCGCAGCGAGTTGTCTCCCTTGAACTGGTCGCGGTTTTGCTCGTATCTGGGTTTCGACTTCGGCCATGTGCGTTTCAATGGGTTTTGTCTGTCGGTGGGCACCACGCCGTCGAGGGTGAAGCGTGAAGACTGCTCTCTGATTTCAATCTTCGGATTGCATTGCACCAGTTCCTGGCAGAAGGCGGACATGCTGATGACGCAGCGGCCTGTGAGAGAGGAAATGGCCAGTACGTTGCCACCTTTCTTGAACACTTCCGGGAAGCGGTTGTACATCGTGCGGGCGATGCCCTGGTGCTGCTCCCAACCCAGGTCTGACAGTTCGCTGACTCCTGTTTTCAACTCATCCTTGGCGGCGGTGAATTTCTCATAGAACGCTTCACCGGCGGCAGTGAGTTGGTGGTTGTTGTGGGCGGTGGTCAGCACGGAGTCCAAGGTGTTGTAAAGCAAGGCATTCCAATAGTAGCGCGACCCATGTCGTCCATAATGGCTGATGTAGAACGGCTTGTAGCCCTTTGGGGGCTTTGTCAGATTGGTGGGTTGGGATACGTAGGGGTAGTCGGTGCCATAGGCTTTTCGTGGCTCAACCTTGAGTTGGTCTAATGCGGACATCCCTTGCGCCCAAATCGACAGGGTGAGGAATGTGAGGAGAAGGGTGGTGAAAACTTTCTTCATGGAGTAATGGTATTTGATATTTGTTAGTCAGAATCGCGACAATGATGCTGCGCATCGCAAATTTGGTGTAAAAGTATGAAAAAAATGCAAAACCACAAAATATTTCTGACAAAAACTGAAGCATCCGCCAAGAATGACTTGGCGGATGTCCTGTAGAATCAACCAAAATGTTTAAAGAATGTCTTGGCTGATTTGCCGCTCGACTTGTGACCGTTTACATACCGGCTTCCAACAGCTGTTCGCAGATGCTCTTCATTCCGTTGATTGACGGATGCCCATTCTGCTTCTCGATGTCATGGAGTTCAACGAGTTTTACATTGTAGTGCTTGCAGACTTCGCGCATGGACTCATTGACATTCTCTCCCAACTCCGAGTTCAAGATGAAGCAGATTTCAGCCTTGGAATAACGCTTCTGTAGCATGTCGGTGAGGCAGGCCAGTGCAGGACGGAAATTCTTGCAGTCGTCTGTCGTCCAGTCCGAGTACTGATATTCTCCCATGGGAGAGCGGGCCCATGCGTCGTTGGTGCCCCCGAAGACGAAGATGATGTCTGGATTGCCAAGGCTGTCCACGCGTGAGATGAAGTTGTTGCGCGAAGAATCCATTCGGCCGTATCCTGTGCCACAGATGGTTGTGCCGCCCCACGAATCATTCTTTTCCAATTCATAGCCTTTTGCCTTGAGATAAAGGCTCCACCATGTCTGTCCTATCTCTGTGACATCGTTGCGGTCATTGGGATAGAAGGATGAGTAATTGGAAGGAATGATTCCAACGAAAGTGGAGTAGGAGTCACCGAGGACCGACACTTTTTTTTGCTGCGCTGATGTACAGGCAAACGTTGCTGTCAACAGCATGAGTAAGAATAGTTTTTTCATCTTATAGTTGATATTAAGTTATTCATATAGGGGCTTTCCCTTGCATTGTCATCCTTTTCAAATTTCGGCTTGCAAATTAACGATATTTCTATGAAAACTCCAAAGAAACAAGGCAAAATTATCTGAAAACAGGTCTTTTAGGATGTCAAGGACTTTAACTTGAATTATTCATTGCATGGCATCTCCAATTGCAAAACCTTGATTCATCACGTGCTCTGCTCTGCCGCTTGGCTCGTCCAAGAATTATCACGCGCTCGCAATACGCTTGGCATGTCCAGAAATTAAGAATCATTTACGCTGCTAGATTGGAAATACAAGTGAATAATGTATGTTAAAAAAGAGGACAAAATTTGTGTGTGTCAGCCATTATTCTTACTTTTGTAGGCTAAAACAATCCTATCAACGATTTGGCGAAAATGAAAAAAACTTTCCTATTATGCTTGTTTGCTTTATTGCTCTTGTTGGAAGGCCATGCCTGCACCATGGTGTTGGTGTCGGGAAGTGCCACAGCCGACGGCCGCCCGCTGATGTTCAAGAACAGAGACTCTGCAGAAGGTTATAATGTGGACATGCGTATCGTGCGAGGCGATGGCTACACCTATCTGGCACAATTTCACTATGCCGAAGGAAACAGGGTGGGACCTTGGGGAGGTTTCAATGAAAAAGGCTTTGCCATCTCCAATACGTTGACCTACAATGTCACCGCAGCTGGTACTGACGGCAACAGTCTGACTATAGAAAAGGCCTTGCTCTCTTGTGAAACCGTGAATGATTTCAAGGAAATGCTGGATTCCATGCTTAATGTGGCTCCTTTGAAAGTCAAGGCAAATTTCGGTGTGTTGGACGCCCATGGTGATGCCGCTTTCTTTGAGGTGTGGGCTACCGGTTACCAGAAATATGATGTGAACGACCCCGAGATAGCCCCCGACGGAGTACTGGTCCGAACCAATTACAGCCTTTCGGGCTCCACAAGCAACAGAGTGGGAGAGGACCGATACACCATCGCTTCCAATTATATGAATGGATTGTCGGAGGGGGTGAATTGGCGTGACTTGTTGCAACTGTCCAGGTTGCTCGTGAACAAGAAAGGCACCAACCTTTGCAATCAAGCCCCTCAAACATTCCAAAATGAGAAGGCTCTTACTCTGGATGGGTACATCCCTCGCAACGTCTCCACCAATGCGATGTTGATTCAAGGGGTGAGGGAAGACGAGTCGCCTCTGCTGACTGTATGTTGGTCGATGGTGGGAACGCCAATCACAACGGTGGCGGTGCCGACGTTCTTGACATCAGATGATGAATTGCCTTCCAAGGTCTTGGCTGATGGAGGTAAAGCGTGGCTGTGCGACAGAGGCAGGGTGTTGAGGGAGTTTGTCTTCGCTTACCCACAGAGTGCCAAGAAGATAGACTTGGCCAAGCTTTACAATAAAGAAGGCACGGGCATCATGCAAATCGTAAAAGGAATAGAAGAGGAAGTCCTTGACAGGGGAGAGGCCCTTATCGCCGAAGCCCGTGAAGCGGGGGAATTGACACCATCGGCCTGGCACGCATACTGTGAATGGCTCGACCCTTATCTCGAAGGTGCTTACAACAGCGCTTTCGCCTTTTTGTGGAAGAGGGGAGATGTCAACCAGGACAACCACGTGGATGTGACCGATGTGAGCGTCTTGGTGAACATCTTGCTGCGAAAGTCCAATCCCACCTCTTCTTCAGATGTCAATGGCGACAAGGGAATCAATGTCACCGACGTGAGTAATCTGGTGAATATCATCCTTGGACTTGAATAGAAGGAAATCGTGGCTGATTTGTTAATTAAAGTTATAAATCGTCACTTTTTCGGTGAAAATGCTTGCAGATTCAAATTAAATGACTAAATTTGCAACGTGTTTTTCATAGTATTAGATTTAAGGTTAACAAAAGGTTGGAGTACAGCGGTACTCCATTTTTTTTGCACTCTGGTGATATAAGGGCTTATGGGGCTAATGGGTTTTATGGGTCTTATGGGTCTTATGGGCTAAAAAATGGAGAACACCAATGGCATTCTCCTATCTCTTATGCTTTGCAAGAAGAAACAGTCTTCACGAGAAAAGGCTGGCAAGAAAACTCCTGCTCTTCTTCTTGGTCTTTTGGTTCTTTCCACCGCCGAAACGGTTGTATAGCTTCCATGCAAAAAGGATTCCGTCGAACACGGAGACGCTGGTGGCCATGAGATTGGCGAAACGATGTGCGGGAAGATTGCTCTTCTCCTTGTGGAACAAACTGTTCCATTGTGTCTTCATAGAACTATTGTCTTGCTGCAACTCCTTGCGCAAGGCTTCTTTTCGCGCCCTGATGTCATCGAGCGACTTGTAAGTAAACGAAGGTTGGTCGGCCATGGCGTCAATTGTTGAGGAAAAGATCGGCTAAAAATCTGACAAGAGGCTTTTCTATCCATTGGCGGCGCTTGGCCAAAAGGAGGACAAGCAATGCCAGATAGATGCCAGCGACAAGGGCAAAGGACCACACCATGCCTATTTTGGCGCCCAGCCCGTAGGCCAGGGCGAAGGAAAAGTAGGTAAGCATCAGCATGGCAAGCAGCAACACCAAAAGAGAGATGGCTGCCACGGTGAGCAGCTTTACCACCTTCTCTATGACATCTAGCTTCACATACTCCGACTGTATGCCGATGTAATGCTTGGCCGATTCCACCAACTGGGCGATGGTCTCTATGTTCTTGTCGCTGGAAATCATAGGTTGAGGATTAATCGATGGCTTCTTCAGCGGCGTCCTTGATGTCGTCTACCAGATCTTCCATGTCCTTGCGGGAAACCTTCAAGTTGTGCTTATTGCAGAAGTCTTGAACGGCGTCGGAGATACGGTTGCGGGTGTCGGTTCCTTTGTCTGGAGCCATCAAAATGCCTAAGGCGGCACCCGCGATGGCACCACCGATGAATGCGCCAATGTAAGTTAGTTGCTTCATAATGGTAATTTTTTGTGGTTGAAAAATGATTGTCTTTTTGCTGTTGCCCGACATGCGCAGGCAATTCGATAGCAAATATAGGCATTCTTTTCTTATACACCAAATTTCTGTATCATTTTTTTAAAAAATGTTTGATTTTGTTCATTTAACAAACTTTATAAGGTGAATGTTGCGTTTTTTTGCCGAATTTGAGTAATTTCGCACGTGAAATAGAATATTGTGTATAATTCAACTTTTTAATCAATTCGACATGAAGAAATTTCTAGTAATCGTTGCTGGTATGGGCATCGTCCTCGCATTCAGCAGTTGCAAATCCAAGGAGAGTGCCTACAGGCAGGCTTACGACAAGGCAAAGGCGCAGGAGGCTGCCATCACCGAAGAAACAAATGTCTATCAGGACACACCAGAGGTGACTCCGTTCGTCGACACGCCTTACATTGACAATTCCGGTCAGCAAGAACAGAACTATGACAACGTGCCGGTACGTCAGGAAGATGTCTCCGTCGTAGGAGGTGGCGCCCTGAAGGCTTACAGCGTCGTGGTGGGGTCCTTCTCCGTCAAGTCAAATGCCGACGGGCTTGTCTCCAGACTACGCTCAAGAGGGTATGATGCACAGTTGGCTTACAACTCTGCGCGCAATATGTACAGGGTGGTGGCCACTACATACAACGACAAGGCGAGTGCCGTGCAGAGCAGGACAAAATTGAGGGGCGAGTTCCCCGACGCATGGCTCTTGTATTACGGCCGTTGATGAAGTCGTGGCAAGAATCTTATCCATAGACTACGGCAAGAAAAGAACAGGACTGGCAGTCACCGACCCGCTGCAACTCATTGCCGGCGGGTTGGCGACTGTTTCTACATACCAGTTGCTCGACTTCCTAAAGGCCTATTTCCAAAAAGAGTCCGTGGAATGTGTCGTGGTTGGAGAACCACGACAGACCAACGGCAAGCCCAGTGAGAACATGGCGCGTGTGAAGACTTTTGTCGGAAGGTTCAGAAAAGAGTTCCCTCACATCAAAGTGGAGATGTATGACGAGCGATTCACCTCGACACTTGCGCACAACGCCATGATGGATGCCGGACTTGGCAGGAAGGCACGGCAGGACAAGGCTCTTGTCGATGAGATCAGCGCCACCATCATACTTCAAAGTTACATGGAGTCGAGAAGGGCGGGGCGCACCCCCTCTTCAACCTAAAACCTAAAAAAATGATATTACCTATTTATATATATGGGCAAACTGTGCTGAGGAAGGTGGCACAGGACATTCCCGACGACTTCCCCGACCTGGAGAAATTCGTCGCCGACATGTATGACACGTTGGCCAATTCCGAAGGCATAGGACTGGCAGCACCTCAAGTGGGAAAAGACATCCGGGTGGTTGTCATCGACCTTGACGTGCTGGGGGAGGACTATCCTCAATACAAGGGATATCGCAAGACCTTCATCAATCCGCACATCGTGGAATACGACGACACAGAAACTGACTCCATGGAGGAGGGATGCCTCAGCCTCCCGGGAATCCATGAGAAGGTGACACGCCCCACTCGCATCAAGGTGACTTACAAGGACGTTGACCATAATGTCCACGAGGAGTGGGTTGACGGCTATCTCGCACGGGTGATGCAGCATGAGTTCGACCACCTCGAGGGCAAGGTGTTTGTGGATCGCATTTCGCCCTTCCGCAAAACCATGATAAAGAACAAGCTAAAGGCATTGACGCAAGGAAGATATAGTTGCGGGTACCGCACAAAGTCTGCCAGCAGGTAAGTAGCTCCACTCCTCTATCGACAGGGTATGATGAGACGCCTGTTCATAGCACTCTTCGCACTTCTACCACTCACGATGTCGGCACAGTTCAATGTCGACAGACTCATCATGAGTGGCAGAAGTGCTTTGTATTATGAGGACTATGTGCTTGCCATACAGCATTTCAACAGGGCCATCATGTCGAAACCCTACCTTTATGAGCCATGGTTCTACCGGGGGGTGGCAAAATACTACCTCGACGACTTCGTAGGAGCGGAGAGCGACTGCTCGGAAGCCATCAAACTCAATCCTTACATCACTGGCATGTATGAGTTGAGAGGACTATGCCGAATAAGAATCAAGAGATATGAGGATGCCATCGCCGACTACGACAGGGCATTGCGTGACGAACCATCGTCACAGAACTTCTGGGTCAACAGGATGTTGTGCAGGGTTGAACTCAAAGACTACGAGCATGCACAACTCGACCTCGACACCATCATACAGAAATGGAGCACCTTCGCAAGGGCATACTCCATCAAGGCCGGCATTTGCCTCATACAGAAAGACACCCTCGAGGCAGCCAAATGGCTCGACCATGTCAACGAACTCGACCCTTACGACTGGGAAGCCTGGCTGACAAGGGCCAACATCAGCTTGTCGAGAAAACAATGGCTCGACGCCGACAAACAACTCTCGGAAGTCATCCACTTGAAGCCCAAAATGGTGGGATGCTATCTCAACAGGGCGCTGGTGCGTCTCAATGTGAACAACCTCCGCGGGGCAATGGCCGACTACGACGCGGTATTGGAAATAGACCCCGACAATTTCATGGCTCATTACAACAGGGGAATCCTTCGTGTGCAGGTGGGGGACGACAACCGCGCCATCGAGGATTTCGACTTCATCGTGAAGATGGAGCCCAACAACATCATGGCGCTCTACAACCGGGCGGTGCTGCTGCACAAGACGGGAAACCTGAGAAGGGCCATACAGGACTATTCCAAAATCATCGACCAGTTTCCCAACTTCTGGGTGGGGCTGAGTGCAAGAGCCGAATGCTACAGGAGGCTTGGCATGACCAACCAGGCTGAGCTCGACGAGTTCCGCATCGTCAAGGCGCAGATGGAGAAGCATGTCGGCATCCAGCCACGGTGGTCAAGGGCAAAAGTGGTGCAGACCAGGAAACGCAGCGAGATAGACTTTTCCAAGTACAACCAGATCGTAGTGGAGGACGAGGAGGAGGAACTGCCGGCAATCGCCGAGCAAGAGTATGCCAGCGTTTACAGGGGCAAGGTGCAGAATCGCAAAATAGAGGTTGACAACATGCCCATGTATCATCTCTCCTTCATACGCTACAACAATGTGCTCAAGCCTTACCAAGTCTTCGACGCCGCTGTGGAAAATTTCAACCAGAAGACAAGGCCTTTGCACACCGTCTATGTCAACTGCAATTCCAACTCGCTCACCGAGCAGCAGTCGAAAGCTGTCTTCGCCGTTGCCGACACATTGTCGAATGACCTCGCCGCCACCACGGATGTGCAACATCAGAAAAACATCCTGCTGCAAAGGGCCGTGGCCTACATGGTGGTGCAAAATTACGGCGAGGCGGTAGACGACCTCAACATATGCCTCGAAATCGACCCCCAGATGGCTCTTGCATATTGGCAAAGAGGGGTCTGCCTGGCCATGCAGAATGAGTTCAATGCCTCTCAAGGCGTTAACTCGGAAATAAGGGTCGCCAGTGTCCTTTACGATTTCGACAAGGCCATCAGCCTCATGCCCGACAACCCCTTCGTATATTATGACAGGGGCAACATACGCCTCGCTGCGGAGGAATACCAGCAGGCCATCGATGACTATACGAAATGCTTGGAACTGAATGCCAACGTGGCGGAGGCTTACTACAACAGGGGACTGGCAAGAGTGAAGGCCGGACAACAGGAAGAGGGGGTGGCCGACCTCAGCAAAGCCGGGGAATTGGGACTTTACAGCGCCTATGGCATGATCAAGAAGCATGCAAAGTAGCAAGGTAAAAATCCTATTCCCTCCTAAAAGTTTTTGGCACCAGCTACTTTTCAAGTCCCTTTTTCTTTGTGGTGAGCGAATTATTCATTACCTTTGCCGCAATTTCACAAATATCCGTAAATTTGTCATGATTAAAATCACTTTCCCCGACGGCACCGTGCGTGAATACGAGCAGGGTGTCACCGGACTTCAAATCGCAGAGAGCATATCGCCGGCTCTCGCCCGCAACGTTGTATCTTGCGGTGTCAATGGCGTAACGGTGGAACTCAACCGTCCCATCCTTAGTGACTCAACCATAGCCTTGTACAAGTTCGAGGACGAAGAAGGAAAGCACACCTTCTGGCACACCAGCGCACACCTCCTCGCAGAGGCGCTGAAGGAGCTTTATCCCGGAATACAGTTCGGCTTCGGTCCGGCCATAGAGAATGGCTTCTTCTACGACGTGGTGCTCAAGGATGGCAAAACCATCTCTGAAGCCGATTTCCCCATGATCGAGGCAAAGATGATGGAATTGGCCAAGAAGAACGAACCCGTGGTGAGAAGGGAAATCTCAAAGGCCGACGCGTTGGCTGAGTTCAAGGCCGACGGTCAGGATTTCAAATGCGAGCATATCGACCTCGACCTGGAAGACGGCACCATCACCACCTATACACAAGGTGCTTTCACCGACCTCTGCAGCGGTCCCCACCTGATGAACACCGGACTTATCAAGGCATTGAAAATCACCAGCACCTCTGGATGCTTCTGGCGCGGTGATGCCAACCGTGAGGACATGACTCGCATCTATGGCATCTCGTTCCCCAAGAAAAAGATGCTCGACGAATACCTCGTCATGCTCGAGGAAGCCAAGAAGCGTGACCACCGCAGGATTGGCAAGGAGATGGAACTGTTCATGTTCTCCGACCGTGTGGGAAAGGGTCTGCCCATCTGGCTTCCCAAAGGCACGGAATTGAGGCTCCGCCTTCAGGACATGCTGCGTGGCATACAGAAGCGTTTCGGCTACCAGGAGGTCATCACCCCGCATATAGGAGGCAAGAACCTCTATGTCACTTCCGGACACTATGCCCATTACGGCAAGGACTCCTTCCAACCCATCCACACACCGGAAGAGGACGAGGAGTACATGCTCAAACCAATGAACTGCCCGCACCACTGCGAGGTGTTTGCCAACAAGCCGCGTTCCTACAAGGACCTGCCGTTGCGCATTGCTGAGTTCGGCACCGTCTATCGTTATGAGAAGAGTGGCGAATTGCATGGCTTCACCCGTGTGCGCTCCTTCACCCAGGATGATGCCCACATCTTCTGCCGTCCCGAACAGGTGAAGGGAGAGTTCCTCCGCGTGATGGATATCATACAGGCGGTGTTCAAAATCTTCAATTTCGATAACGTAGAGGCGCAAATATCCCTCCGCGACCCCAAGGACACAGAGAAATACATCGGTTCCGACGAGGTGTGGGCGGAGAGCGAGCAAGCCATCATCGATGCGTGCAAGGAGAAAGGCCTTGATGCGAAGGTGGAATATGGCGAGGCGGCTTTCTACGGACCCAAACTCGACTTCATGGTGAAGGATGCCATTGGCCGTCGCTGGCAGTTGGGCACCATACAGGTGGACTACAACCTGCCGCAGCGATTCAAGTTGGAATACGTCGCAGAGGATAATTCCAGGCAGACTCCCGTGATGGTGCACAGGGCACCATTCGGTTCCATGGAGCGTTTCACCGCCGTGCTTATCGAGCACACAGCAGGGCATTTCCCTCTCTGGCTCATCCCCGACCAGGTGGCCGTCCTCCCCATCTCGGAGAAGTTCAACGACTACGCCCGCAAGGTGGCAGCCTATTTCGATGAACAAGGCGTGAGAGCTGTCGTAGACGACCGCAACGAGAAGATTGGCCGCAAGATACGCGACAACGAACTTAGCCGCGTGCCTTACATGGTCATCGTGGGTGAGAAGG
>Ga0247610_10002989_pt1 | contig 18964 bp, 16 predicted proteins | sample 174DNAGHGhighgp2_FD_193483 | JGI IMG/M metagenome (GOLD analysis project Ga0247610, IMG submission 193483) | Sheep rumen microbial communities from Palmerston North, Manawatu-Wanganui, New Zealand - 1742 DNA GHGhigh gp2 | ecosystem: Host-associated > Mammals > Digestive system > Stomach > Rumen...
TTGGCTTCGAAAAGGGAAGTCAGTCGGGGAGACTAAGCCGACCGAGAACTCCCGAGAACACCCTAAGCAAAACCCAATCAAGGCAAGGATTTCTCCCTGCCTTGATTTTTGGATTAGTCGGACAAATGTCGGTTACTTCACCTCTACGCCTTGGATGGTGTAGGTTTTGCTGTTGCGGAGCATGAGAATTTGGCGGTCATAGGTTTTAGCAGAGAGCAACGCGCCCTATGGAAGGTATTTCCAAAGTCACTTTCTGGTTCAATGCCCGGAACAAACGGCTAATGGTGGCAATTGTTAGATTCTTGCCATTCTCCAAGCGGGATATTTGCGCCTTCTGTACACCGACTAACTCACCCAATTGCTCCTGTGATAAAGACTGAGCAATGCGCGCCTTGCGAATAGCCTCACCTACAAGCATCAATTCTACTTGCTCGTCATATTCCTCACGTGCCGGTGTACCTTTTACGCCGACATGCTTGTCAACCATCTGTTCTTGTGTGTAAAATTGCATATAATGTCCTCCCAGATTATTTCTGATTAAAATATATATTCATTATGCTCTGCGCGTGTTGGATTTCGCGCAATGGTGTCTTTTGGGTTTTCTTAATAAAACCGTGAGTGGCTATCACCAAAGTGTTTTGTCCGTTGCGTTTGTCCCAGAAAGCCAGTAACCGATATTGGATGTTATCAAACAATGTGCGGAACTCCCAAATATCCGTATTCTCCAATTTCTTGAATAACTTCGGGTCATTGGAGTACGACGCTTTTGCTATATTGTATAGGATCTTTGCACGAACTTTATCCGATTGCTCGCCGAGAAAAGCATCCGCTTCCTCCGAATAAAGTACCTCAAATTTCGGTTTTTGTTCCGCCATAGTCTTCTGTTAAAGTCTTAGCCACAAGGACGCAATTTGTCCTAAATTCATCACAAAGGTACAAAAAAGTTTACATATATCGAAACATTTTGGCTAAAAAATGTATTTAGTCCTCGATTTTTCATTAAAACCCAATACAGAAATAGCAAAAAGCGCCATTACCGACGCTTTTTGCCTAAATATTTAGCACTCATATTTGTGTTACCTCACCTCTTGCCCTTGGATGGTGTAAGTCTTATCCCCGCGGAGGATGAAGATAAAGTTTATTGGGCTTCTTTAGCTAATCGCACTAACATACCATAATATGGGCTGGTCCAATTTCCCCATAACGCAACCCATCCACTCCACTTACCATCATTATTTGATGGAGATGACCAAAATGCTAATTGCACGTAGCCGTCAGTTAATGGAGTTGAATACCAATAAAAGGCAACATGATTAGTATCGTATATCTCTGTTTTAGCGCGCACGCAGCCTTTTTCTGCCATGGGAAGAAATACAGCACCGGACTTTTCCATTTTGGCCCATTCAGAAATGGTGTAAGCATTGTAATCAAAGATATCAATATCAGAATCGCTGTAATAATACCCATCACTACCATCCGTATTGCCTTTTGTACCTCCAGGAACGAAGGTTACTCCTTGAGGAATAGACCAATTGTCAGGGAGAATCATCAAGCCGCATATTCCATTAACCTTGCCGGTGCCGAAGAGATTTTGCGCATTAGGGCGATTGATAAGCAAATATTGCCACTCTTTTCCGCTCATTGTGTACCATTGATCAGTGCGGCTGCCACCATTGGCAATCTTATTAATACCCCAATCAATAAACTCCTGGTAATCTTCTTCGTTAACACTTGTATTAGTGGGATTATTACCCGTACCCCAGCCAAATAAATCAATCCAACCTGTATAGGAAGCAGAGATGTTTTCATTTTCAACACCGATTGTGTCGTATTGGTTGATAGCGAACCTCCATGTGTTTGTTCTTGCGCAGTACTGCAGATTTCCTTGCGAGAATTGCACTTTTCTGGATGCGCTGACTGAGAACTTGCCAGGTAGTGCTCCGTCCACGGCATTCGGATTCATATACTCTTGTGGATTATCCGTTTTGCCTTGTTCATTAGGATTGCTCGGATTGTTTTTTCCTGTGCACGCAAGCAGTCCCACTGCCGCAATTGCTAAAATAAATAGTTTTTTCATTGTGTAGCTTTATATTTTTTCCCCTCTAACGCCTTCGGGGATTGGTATCAAATGCTATTATAGCTGTAAGCATTGGAGACTTACACGTCACAAACATTACGTGTGTTTTACAATCTCAGTGCTAATCAACTTTTTAAATTGTTCTTTTTGTGAATGTTATATTAGTAATCTGTATTCCAGGCTTGTTATCAGCACTCCTCTTGCACGTATAATCTGACGTTGATATATTACATGTTAATGGAACACTTTTTGATGTGCCCGGGTCTATACCACGGATATATCCAATTACTGTTCCTGTGATTTTTTCTTTCTCGTTGTCACAGCAGATGACTTGCTGTAACATGTCTATGATATCGTCAGAGAAATGTATATGCTCATACTTATTTGTTTTCTCACACACCTTCCCGTTGATGTGTATATGTTCATTGCTTTTCCACCATGTCTGAAATGCATCGAGCAAGGCATCATGTATTTCTTCTTTTTCATGCTCTTTATTGTTAATATTCAACTGATTTAGCAGATTACTTTTGTCGTCCTACTCAATTAAGACGCGCATATTTTGCTTTTATGATTACCTATTCATTCCAAACAGGTCGAATGTGGTAACCTGTTGAGTAGTAAAAATAATCATAAAAGCCCTGGATTCCTTGACCAGTTGTTAATCGAGACCAATGTTGCTGATATCTAACAGCGGGGAACGATGACGGAGCGTAAAGAGCTGAATAGCTTTCTTGTTCATTTTTAAACATATCTGGAACAAGACAATAAATACAATTTTTGTACTGCGTATTATCGGTTTGTCTGTCACCTGTCATATAAATAAAGTTCATCGTCGCGTAGTTACCAGGGAATTTTGGCATAAATATACTATTTCCATTTGGACCAGTGACACGGTATCCTGCAACATCATTATAGGTCGTCTCTGTAAATGTTGCGTAATTTACCAGTTCTTGCATTTGTACTTTTGTTGGGATTTGCCATGGTGCGCCAAGGTTTGCTGTCACAGCATCATACTGAGTTCCTGAAACGCAATCAGGCAAACTATTATAATTAGGAACATAATTAGCTTGAGTGTACTCGCTTTTAACTTCTGTTTCACCCCATGCAAACATTTTACCGCGACCGGCAGGCAAATTTGAGCCAATATTGCATGTCGCCCATTTTGTTCCACTGGGCAAAGCCAAGTCAACATACTGATAGCCGTTCTTTGTTCCTGTTACATTATATCCATCTGGCGATGAAATGGCATTATTCTTTGCTACAGTAATAACAGTCCCGTCTGTCAGTGTAAAATAGACATTATCTGTGTCCTGTGTAACAGACTGGAACATGCTATCGCCATCTTGACCATTGGTTCCGTTCGTGCCATTATCGCCTTTATCACCTTTGGCTTTGCCGAGTTGAGTCCATGTTGCGCCATTGTCATAGGAGATAAACCAATAGTCGCCTTCAATCTTCAGTTGCGGAGTAATACCATCTGTTCCGTTGGTGCCGTTTGTACCGTTGGTTCCATCTGCACCATTCTCGCCTGTGACACGAAGTTTGTTGCCATTGTCATCCAACAACCACTCGCCGTCTAACGTCCAGTAATAGATGCCGTCCGTATCTTGTGCAACACCAATAACAGGCGTGTGACCATCTTGACCGTTAGTACCATCTATTCCGTCTTTACCGTCTTTACCATCAGTGCCATTTTCGCCATGATAGATTGTAATCGGATTGTGTTTGCCAAATGTAATCGTATATCCGATGACTTCACCACCTTTTTTAACCTCAGTAACGGAAGTGATGTAATCGTTTGTCTGAAGCACATTTACGATAGTTTGCAATGCCGTAATGTTCGTGTTCATTTCTTTGCATAGTTCTTCCAAACGCGTAACTCGTGCATCCAGAGTCGTGATTTGATTTTCAATGCCGTGGATTGAATCCCACAAGTCATTGTTGCAAGCCGGCAATACGCTCAATAGTGCTACTGCCAAAATTAGATTAAACTTTTTCATGATAGAATATTTTGATTGTTTGTGTTGTTTTTAATAAAAGACTAACCGCACAGAGAACTTGTAGTTAGTACTATTTTCAGACTCTGAATTAACATCGTTCCCGATGAAACCAATTGCATACGCACCATCGCTATAGCCTTCTATTGGCGTTGCCGACCAATAAGCCCCCTCATTATTAAAAGCACCCGGCAAAAAGATTGCGCCATTTTTTTCCATTTTTCCCCATTGGCTTATTGAGAATTTATTTTCTTCATAGTTATATACTAAGTAATCATTACTCCAGTTGTCAGGGAAAAGAATCATTCCGTAGACATTATTAACAAAGCCAAAGCCCTTTAGTCTATCAGCATTTGACCGACCATTTAATAGATAGTCCCATTCTTTAATAGTCAAAGTACGCCAAGAGCGCGCCTTTTTGCCACCATTGCTAATTATATTCACTCCCCAATCAACAAAATCAGAATTTTTAAGTGCAGTCGGGTTGCTACCTGTTCCCCATCCGAACATATCTATCCACCCATCAGACTTAATGGCAACATTATTGTTGCTACCGAACACATCATACTGTCTCTCGGCAAAACGCCATGTGTTTGTACTTTCTTGGTACTGCAAATTCCCCTGCGAAAACTGCACCTGTTGAGCAGGACTGACTGAGAACTTACCAGATAGTAATCCATCCTTTGCTACTTGATTGTTACTCGGTGAATTTTGGTCTGTGCAAGCGAGCATACCTAATGCTGCGATTGCAATAAATAACAGTTTTTTCATAAATAATTAATTATTTTTCCCTTCTTACACCTTCGGGGCTTGGCATATATTTGTTACATGCATATACAAAAAAGTGGACTCGACATTGTCGTTCCACAAGTTACGGCTCTCGCATTGCCAATATCCTAAAACGACAACGCTAAGCCCACGACGAATACATATATACCCTATACACCAAACATACACCTAATGGGTATGAAAAGTATATAGACAATGGTTGCTATATATTCACGGGGCATTTATCGTTGCTGCGTTCTGAGGATATTTTGAATTTGCGAGATTCTAACTTGTCAGAACAGAGCGCTAATAAACGCCTTTTTATGTCATGTTGCCCTTGTTTTTACATCCTCGGGCAGGGGATGCACCGTTTGTTACGCTTCGGTGGCAGCGGTTATAGTGGCTTATATCTCCTCCTTTATCAGGTAGTCGTTGCGGCTCTGGGAGTTGCGTATGATCAGTTCGCCAAGGAAACCTGCGAGGAAAAGCATACAGCCCAAGATCATCATCAGAATACTGATATGGAAATACGGATTGACGCCGAGCAACATCGAGGTGCCGACAGTGCACAAGGCATGAATCTTCATACCGATCACTACACAGATAGCGATAGCACCTATCAGGAACATCAGGCTACCCACCAGTCCGAAGAAGTGCATAGGCTGCTTGCCGAACTTGTTGAGAAACCATATCGTCATCAGGTCGAGGTAGCCGTTCACAAAGCGGCTCATGCCGAACTTCGACACTCCGAACTCGCGTTTGCGGTGCTGAACAACTTTCTCGCCTATACGTGTGAACCCGGCGTTCTTAGCCAGATACGGTATGTACCTGTGCATCTCGCTGAAGACCTCGATGTTCTTAACCACCTCCTTGCGATAGGCTTTGAGTCCGCAGTTCATGTCATGCAGCTGAATACCTGTCACGCGTCGTGCCGTGGCGTTGAAGAGTTTGCTGGGGAGGTTCTTGGTCAGAGCGTTGTCGTAGCGCTTCTGCTTCCATCCGCTCACCAGATCGTAGCCGTCCTCGGTGATCATCCTGTAGAGTTCAGGTATCTCGTCAGGTGAGTCCTGCAGGTCGGCATCCATGGTGATGACCACGTCGCCCTGTGCCGCCTTGAAGCCGCAGTAGAGGGCAGCGCTCTTGCCATAGTTTCGGCGGAAACAAATGGCGCGGATTAGACCGCTGCGCTGAGAGACCGTTTCACTGACAGAAGACAGACCGCTGTCGCTGACAGAAGACTGATTGCTGGCGCTGACAGAAGACAGACCGGCTGCGCCTGATGGACTTTCGACTTTCGACTTTCGACTTTCGACTGATATCTGTTTGATGACTTGCCAGGAGTTGTCGGTTGAGCCGTCGTTGACAAAAATGATCTCATACGTGAACTTGTGCTCGTTCATCACACGCACGATCCACTCATACAGAGACGGCAACGACTCTGCCTCGTTGTACAACGGAACGATGATTGATATATCCATTATCCTTGTTTGCTAATGTTGATTAGTTCTTTCTCATTGAGGATATAAATATCCTTTCCTTCCAGACTCAACAATCCCTCCTGTGCGAACTGCGAGAGCGTACGTATGGCATTGGCGGTCGTCATGTTACTCATGTTCGCCAGATCCTCACGGCTGACATGTGCCGCCAGCGTGTGGTCGTCATCCGCATAGCCGTAATGCTCAATCAGAGCATGGATGGAATCCGCCAGTCGTCCGCGCAGGTGCTTCTGCGTGAGGTTAACCTGACGCATGTCACTCATCGCCAGATCGTGCGCCATATCCTCAAGCAGTCGGTAGCAGAAGTTGTTGTTACGGAGCATAAGGTCGTGGAACGCCTCGGTATCTACGCTGTAGAACACACAGTCCTCAAACGCACTGGCGCAGGTAGTATGCGTATCGCCGGCTATCGTGGAACGATAGCCGAAGAAGTCACCGGGTTTCTGCAAACGGATGATCTGCGGACGAGTGCCCAGGGCCTCGATATAGATACGTACCTTGCCGCTGACGAGCAGTAACACACCGTCAGGCGTATCACCCTCGCGGTAGATAATCTCGTTCTTACGGTACATAACCAGACTCAAGTGGCTCTCCACGTACAGTCGTTGCTCAAATGTCAAAGTTGCCCAGATTGGGTTGATCTCCCAGATAGGAGGGATGTCTAATGCTACTTTACGTTTAATCATAATTCTGATTCAATGTGGAACCAATCGGCTGCAAAGTTACAATTTTTTTTTCAAATATGCAAATAAAAGTAATAAATTTTAACGTTTTTATAAAAAATAGCCATTTTCGAACACGCGTTCTATTATTTTTTTGTAACTTTGTGGAGAAAAATGACCGGCTGCGCCTGACAGAAGAGAGACCGCCTTCGGCTGACAGAAGACAGAACGCTGGCGCTGAGAGACTGCTTTGGGCATTTGACGATTGACAATTAACTTTCGAATGATAAAAAAAATATAATAATGGAAAAAGAATTAGACACAAAACATTATCTGTCGTTCCTGCAGGCAACGATGCATCGCCGCTGGGATAATCTGGCTCTGGCTGATCTGGACGGTGCCAACCGCTACAACTACAGCGACCTGGCTCGCGAGATTGAGCGTCTGCACCTGACCTTTGAGTTGTTAGGCGTCAAGCCCGGCGACAAGATTGCCCTGTGCGGACGTAACTGCGCGAACTGGGGAACGATTTTCCTGGCTGTGGTATCGTACAAGGCTGTGGTAGTAAGTATCCTGCCGGACTTTACCGGCGAGGGTATTGAGGGACTGGTTAACCACTCGGAAGCCGTACTGCTGTATGCCGGACCTAACGTACGCAAGAAGGTTAGTGCCGCGAATATGCCCAGCCTGAAAGCGCAAGTGTTCATGGACGACTTCAGTCTGGACTTCATTGCAAGCGACAAGCTCAAGCAAGCCTACGAGTCGGTTGATGCCGAGTTCGCCAAGAAGTTCCCGAACGGCGTGAGCGTGGATGTAGTGGATGCTTATCCGACGGACAACATGGACGACGTAGCCATCATCAACTATACCTCCGGCTCAACCGGTTCGCCCAAGGGCGTTATGCTGACTAACCTTAACCTGTCGGGTAACGTGGATTTTGCGGCTCACCGTATTCCTCACCGTCCGGGTGACACGGAGTTGTCTATGCTGCCTATAGCGCACATGTTCGGACTGATGTACGAGTTCCTCTACCAGTGCTGCGAGGGTGCTGAGACGTACTTCCTTACCGGTGCACCTACCCCGTCGGCGCTGATGAAGGCGTTTGCCGAGGTTCATCCGTTCATGATCCTGACCGTGCCTCTGGTGATTGAGAAGATCATCAAGAAGAAAGTGCTGCCCGTTATCAACAAACCGCTGATGAAAGTGCTGTGGCATACGCCGGGTATCCGCCTGATCATCCGCAAGAAAGTCAACCGGTCGCTCATGGAGGCGTTTGGCGGCAAGTTGCGTTACCTGATCATCGGCGGTGCTGCGCTCAACGGCGAAGTGGAGCAGGTGCTCAAGGATATCAAGTTCTGCTACTGCGTAGGATACGGCATGACCGAGTGTGCTCCGCTGATCTCATACGAGGACTGGTGGCGCTACAAGTTCCACAGCTGCGGTAAGGATATGCCGCAATGCCGCGTACGTATCGACAGCGACGATCCTATCCACCACGATGGCGAGATTCAGGTCAAGGGCGTAAACGTCATGAAGGGCTACTACAAGAACGAGGAAGCCACCAAGGCTGTGTTCACCGAGGATGGATGGATGCGCACCGGTGACCTGGGCGTACTGGATAAGGAAGGCAACATCTTCATCAAAGGCCGCAGCAAGAACATGATCCTCGGTCCTTCGGGCCAGAACATCTACCCCGAGGAGATTGAGGACAAACTGAACTCGCTGCCTTGCGTGGTGGAGTCGGTGGTTGTTGACCGCGACCACAAGCTCTACGCACTCGTTTATCCGGACACCTCGGCTGATGGCAAGAAGCTTCTGGCTGAAGGTCAGACGCTGGAGCAACTTATGGACGAGAACCTCAAAGCCCTGAACGCCGTGATGCCCGTTTATAGCAAGGTTACAGCGATCGAGCTGGTGGACAAAGAGTTTGAGAAGACGCCGAAGCGGAGTATCAAGCGGTTTATGTACAAGTAAGCCTACCCCCGGTCCATATCTGGGTCAGAGCGACGCTCCCCGCTGCTCTTCCCGTTCGAATTGCCAAGCCGAGGCAATTCTCCATCTGAAAGGATGGGAGTGGTTAAGGGTTTGAGAGTTTGAGGGTTTGAGAGTTTGAGGGTTGAACAAAAACAATCGCACATCTTTTAGGGTGTGCGATTGTTTGTTTACTGTCTGTCGCTAAATCAACTTAGGCAGATAATCCAGCAATGCTTGCATGCTCGGCAGGAAGACATCAGGCTTCCACGGTGCAAAATCTTCGTACTGCAGCGGCCCGGTGTTCAGTATAACTGTGAACAATCCCGCTGCTCTGGCAGCCTGCAGTCCGAGCGGAGCATTCTCAATCACACAGCACTCCTCTTTCTTCAGCCCGCTGCTCTCCCACGCCTTGAGATATGGTTCAGGACGCGGTTTGCCATGCGGGCACTCAAAGGCGGTGATCATCCGTTCGCGCACAAAGATGCCCGGAAAAGCATGATTGAGTTGGTCGAGCAAGGTCAGTTGCGCACTGCCTGTTACCAGCCATATCTGCTTGCCTGCGGCCTGAATAGCCTTAAGCACCTCGTAGGCACCGGGCATGGGCTGTGCTCCGCCGAGTTCGACGAACTTCTCGCCTTTCTCCTTGTAGAACGCCTCCACCTCCTCGAGCGATACCTGACGGTCAGGCTGCTGCGCCTTGTAGGTGTTGAGAATAACATCGCGGCTGGTGCAGCCCTCTGCCAGATAACAATCACGTTGCGTGAAGTGCAGACCATGGCGAGCCATGACGATCTCCCACGCACGCGCGTGATTAGGCATGGAGTTGAACAGCACGCCGTCCATATCAAAAAAGAATCCTTTTAGCATATACTGTATTCCTATTTCGGATTAATTATTGAGATAATTTTCGGTTTCCGGTAAGGGAGTTATGGTGACCATAATGACCGAACCGAAAGCGGAAATTAGCCAATAAGAAACCGAAATTACTGATGTTGTTCGCGGAGCAAGTCATTGACTGTTTTAACCGGGTTGAAGGTCGATACAGGCACCTCGACGAAGATCGTGTTCCACTTCGACATAGCGCCGTTCCACAGTCCCGGCAACTCCAACGCCAGCAGGTCGCGTCCGTCCTTCGACTTCTGCGAGATAAAGCCTGTCTTGGGGTCAACGAACTTCAACAGGTCAAACGGCTTGCCCTCATAATCCTTGATTGCGCAAACCAGATCCACGGGGTTGAAGTATTTCGACTTAGCCATCAGTTCCTTGTCAGGTATCTGTACCGACTCCAGGATCTGGTTGCTGATCGAGCCGTCAGCCTCGCGTACGCGGAACGGTCCGCCGCCGGGTTCGCCGGTGTTACGCACTACGCCGCACACGCGGATAGGACGGTTCAGCCGCTCACGCTCCTCAGCGCTCAAGCCCGGCTGACGCAGCGCCTCAAACACGCGTTTCTGCTCCATAACCAGCACACCTGCCAGCAGTTGTTTGAACTCAACCGTTGAGCCTTTCAGGCGGTCGGGTACGACATTATCGATGTTCTTGATGAACACGATATCAGCGTCTTGCTCGTTCAGGTTCTCGATGAGTGCGCCGTGACCGCCCGGACGGAACAGTAACTTACCATCAGCCGTACGGAACGGCGTGCCGTCAGGATTGGCAGCCAGCGTGTCTGTCGAAGGCTTCTGCTCGGAGAAGGAGATGTTGAACCGTACGCCATACTTCGCCTCGAGTTTCTGCAGATTGTCGGCTATATGCTTGCGGAACAGAGGCAGATGGTCGTGCGAGACGGTGAAGTGGATGTTTACCTCGCCATTGGAGGCTGCATACATCGCACCTTCGACCATGTGCTCCAGTGCCGGTGTGCGTGCACCGTCGCGATAGGAGTGGAACAACAGCAGACCTTTGGGCAGATTGCCGTAGTTCATATCCTTGAGCAGGAAGCGCACTGCCTCCTGACCTTCCTTGCCGGCAAGTTGCTTGCCGAAGGCGAACTTCGATATATTATCCAGAAACTCGCGGATGAACGGAGTCTCTACCCCATTGTCGAGGTACTCAAACAGATTCTTGAACATACGCGAAGCCGCACCCGATGCAGGAACGAACTTCAGCACCTTGTGTCCCTCAGCCAGATACTGCTGCCAAGCAGCAATATATTCCTTACGCTCAGCCACCGAGGGGCTGATAACGCCCTTGTGCAAGGCTGCCGGTTCTACTATATCCAACACGGGAAAGCCCGTTTGGAAACACTTCAACTGCTCTTCCGCTTTCTGTACGGAGATTCCGCGAGCACTCAGTTGCTCGAGATCTTGTTGGGTAAAGTTCATGTGTACTATAATTTAATAGGTTATTTTTTCGTCATGTCGTCATGTCGAGATGTCGTCATGCCGCCATCTCGTCCTCAAGCGAGAATCTTGGCGATCAGTTCGGCAATAGCAGGTTTGTCTGCCTCCTTCATGCATCCGCGCAGAGTTACTACAGGCTCAACTACTTCGACATTGGTCATCTGCTCCAGCATGCCACGCATCACCTTGGCGGCAGCGGGTGCCCATGAGCCGTTCTCTACGAGTGCCACACGGCGGTTCTTGTAGCCCTTGAGTTGCAACTTGTGCAGGAATGTGTGCATCGGCGGAAACAGGTCGGCATCATAGGTGCAGGCGCACAGGATCATCTTGCCGTAGCGGAACGCATCCTCGACAGCCTCAGCCATATCGTCGCGTGTGAGGTCGGTAAAGGCTACTTTCAGTCCCTGCTTGCGCAGTTCGTCGGCTATATATTCGGCAGCCTGCAAGGTATTGCCGTGTATCGAAGCCGAAACGACAAACACGCCCTCGGTCTCCACGCCATACGCGCTCCATATAGCATACAGGCGCAGCGCCTCCGCCATCTTCTCACCCTCCAACACCGGACCGTGCAGCGGAGCGATAGTGCTGATACTGAGCGGAGCCACCTTCTTAAGCACAGCCTGTACCTGCACGCCGTACTTGCCTACGATATTGAAGTAGTATCGCCTTGCCTCGCATGCCCAGTCGTCGGCATCGGCATTATATACGCCGAACTTGCCGAACGCGTCGGCTGAGAACAGCACTTTCTCCTCCGGGCAATAACTCATCAGCACTTCGGGCCAGTGCACCATAGGCGCAGCGATGAACTGCAGCGTCAGGCCGCCCAGGTCGAGCACGTCGCCCTCCTTTACTACGCGTATATTACCATGCTCCACGCCAAACTGGCGAAGCATGTTCTCGGCAATCTTCGAGCAGACGAGTTGCACCTGCGGATAGGTCTGCACGAAACGTTTGATAGATCCCGAATGATCCGGCTCCATGTGATGGACTACCAGATAATCGGGCTTACGGCCGAGCAGGGCTTTCTCCGTCTTGTTCAGCCACTCGTCGGTACAACGTTTGTCAATCGTATCCAGAACGGCTACCTTGTCGGCACATAGCAGATAGGAGTTGTAGCACATTCCGTCAGGCAGGGCGTACTGCCCCTCAAACAGGTCTAAAGTCTGGTCATCACAACCGATATAGGAGATAGATTTCATAGAATTTATGATTTCACAATTTGCTATTTACAATTTATGGGTGCAAAGATACAAAAATTATCGCAAAAAAGCAAGTATTCTGCCGAAAAAATTTGCACATTTGGAAAATTATCCGTACTTTTGTACGAAAATCGTTGACTACAGTTAATTTTTTTACACATTAACAGCATAACACCACATGTTATCCACCACCGACCAACAAGAGATTCTTCGTCGCCGGACGTTTGCCATCATTTCGCACCCGGATGCCGGTAAGACCACATTGACCGAAAAACTTCTGCTTTACGGCGGCGCTATCCACGTAGCCGGAGCCGTCAAGAGCAACAAGATCCGCAAGACCGCCACATCCGACTGGATGGAGATCGAGAAGCAGCGTGGTATCAGCGTTGCTACCTCTGTCATGGGATTCGATTATACCCCAACCTACCGCAACGAAGCCGGCACGACGTACCATATCAATATTCTTGACACGCCGGGTCACCAGGACTTTGCCGAGGATACGTTCCGCACGCTCACAGCCGTTGACTCGGTTATCATCGTCATCGATGCCGCCAAAGGTGTCGAGACGCAAACGCGCCGACTCATGCAGGTCTGCCGTATGCGCAAGACGCCCGTCATGGTGTTTATCAACAAGATGGACCGTGAGGGCAAAGATCCGTTCGATCTGCTCGACGAGGTAGAAGCCGAACTCGGCATCAAGGTGCGTCCGCTGAGTTGGCCGATCAATAGCGGTCAACGGTTCAAGGGCGTGTACAACATCTTCCAGCAGACGCTCGACCTCTATCAGCCCGACAAGACGCACGTGACGGAATCCATTCAGTTTGAGGACGTTACCGACCCGCAGATCGCTACGCTCGTAGGCGACAGCGATGCTATGAAACTGCAGGAAGACTTGGAGATGATCGAGGGTGTGTATGACCCGTTCAGCATTGATTCGTATCTGGCGGGCGAACTGGCTCCTGTATTCTTCGGTTCGGCGCTGAACACGTTCGGCGTCAAGGAGTTGCTGGAGTGCTTCGTACATATCGCTCCGTCGCCAAGGCCTGTGGTTGCCGAGGAGCGTGAGGTCAAACCGATGGAAGACAAGTTCACGGGATTCTGCTTCAAGATCCACGCGAACATGGATCCTAACCACCGCTCGTGCATCGCGTTCTTCAAGATCTGCTCCGGCAAGTTTGAGCGTAATACCTATTATACGCACGTGCGTAAGGGCCAGCAGATGCGCTTCTCGTCGCCTACCTGCTTCATGGCGCAGCGCAAAGAGACTGTGGACGAGGCGTTTGCCGGCGATATAGTCGGTCTGCCGGATACGGGTAACTTCAAGATTGGCGACACGCTCACCTCGGGTGAGAACCTGCACTTCAAAGGCCTGCCATCGTTCTCGCCGGAGATGTTCAAGTACATCGAGAACGCCGACCCTATGAAGCAGAAGCAGTTGGAGAAAGGTATCAGCCAACTGATGGACGAAGGTGTAGCGCAACTGTTTGTCAGCCAACTCAACGGACGCAAGATCATCGGTACGGTAGGTCAACTGCAGTTCGAGGTTATCCAGTACCGCCTGGAGCATGAGTATCAAGCCAAGTGCCGCTGGGAACCCCTGCAGATGTACAAAGCCTGCTGGATAGAGAGCGACGACGATGCCGAACTCGAGATGTTCAAGCGCCGCAAACCGCAATACATGGCGCTGGACAAAGACGGCCGCGACGTGTTCATGGCGGATAGTGCCTACGTCCTGCAGATGGCGCAGCAGGACTACAAACATATCACATTCCATTTCACCTCGGAATTTTAACAACGCAACAGCATAACTGCTTAACAATTTAACAGCCTAACAATCGTATGGAAATAAGTGTACGAGCGCAATCGATGCCTGAGTCGCCTATCCGCAAACTGGCGAAGTATGCCGACGATGCCAAGCGCGCAGGCATACATGTCTATCATCTGAACATCGGTCAGCCGGATATAGCCACTCCGCCGCAAGCATTGGAGGCAGTCAAGAACTTCCAACAGGACGTACTCTCCTACTCTCCCTCGCAAGGACTGAAGTCTCTGCGCACGAAGATGGTCAGTTACTATGCCGACTACGGCATCGACCTCTCGCCCGACGAGATCATCATCACCTCCGGCGGTTCGGAGGCGATCATGTTTGCATACATGTCGTGCCTCAACCCGGGCGAAGAGATCATCGTCACCGACCCGAGTTATGCCAACTACATGGCATTCGCCATCTCCTGCGGCGCGGTGGTCAAATCCGTCAAGACGCATATAGAGAACGGCTTCAAGTTGCCGCCCGTGGAGGAGTTTGAGAAGCAGATAACGCCCAAGACACGCGCCATACTCATCTGCAACCCCAACAACCCTACCGGCTACCTCTACACCAAGCAGGAAATGCGCCAGATTCGCGACCTGGTAAAGAAGTACAACCTCTACCTCATCTCCGACGAGGTCTATCGCGAGTTTATCTACACCAAGTCGCCGTACATCTCCGCCTGCCATTTGGAGGGTATCGAGCAGAACGTTATCCTCGTGGATAGCGTCTCCAAGCGTTACTCGGAGTGCGGCATACGTATCGGCGCGCTCATCACCAAGAACAAAGCCGTACGCGAGGCGGTGATGAAGTTCTGCCAGGCACGACTCTCGCCGCCGCTGTTCGGTCAGATCGTAGCCGAGGCGTCGCTGTCCACACCGGAGGAATATATGCTCGAGGTCTATGACGAGTACCTGAGTCGCCGTAACTTCCTGATCGACCAACTCAACCAGATTCCCGGTGTGTTTGCTCCTGCTCCTACCGGCGCGTTCTACGTTATGGTGCAACTGCCTGTTGATGATGTCGAGAAGTTCTGCAAGTGGTGTCTGACGGATTTCTCCTTCGAGGGTGCAACCGTCATGATGGCTCCCGGTACAGGTTTCTACACCAATCCGGAGGACGGTCGCAAGCAGGTGCGCATGGCGTATGTGCTGAACAAGGACGACCTGGGCAAAGCGATGATCGTGCTGCGTAAGGCGCTGGAGGCATACAACGCACAATAGTCATCCTACCATAACCGAATCGGGCTAACGCTGCTGACGTTAGCCCGATTTAGTATGTATAACGGTTGGATAATGCGCGTGCATGCAGGTTTCTACGTCACGTGTGATATAGCCCTAAACAGATGAAGCGCTTCGTTAATTTTTCCGAATAGTATTCGGAGAAAGAGCATCGCAAATCTTCTCCGCCATGCCGTTCATCGCTACGCATTCGTCACGGCTTACGCGCTTCTTGCTCGAATCATACGACCATGGGGAGAGGATGAGAAGGCGACCCTCTGCGACTGCATCGAACAAGGCATCCGAAGGTTTGAAATATCGCCCAAAACCATTATCGGCGATATAGATAATGCCGTGTTGCTCCTTAAGGAGCACATCTAACACGGCTTTCTCATGTTCGCTGATAAACGGCGAGACCATAACCGTTCCCTCTCGGGCTGCAAGAACGCAGCCGTTCTTGTAGTCTCTGAGGGGCTGAATATTTCCATTCTGTTCGGCATCCTTCACCCACATGCTCCGCACATGCACGGGAGAATATTTCTGAGCATGCAGCAGTTGGATATTGCCTACGGCACTATAAACGCGAGCACCTATTTCCACATTCTCTTGCACATAGAAATAACCGGGTTTGAGACGCTTGGTAGCAAGGCGCTGAGGATTCATCTGCACATAGCGGATCATGGATTGCAGTTGCCCTTTGCGCGACATAGGGCGGATGAAGGGTTTCTCAGTAAAGATGGGATTCCATTCCGGCTGGTCACTCCGAATAGTATTCGGAAAAACTGACGAAGCATATACATTGCCGGCTTTCTTGGCACCTTGCCAGAACCCGCGCACAACAGATGCGATGCCTTTTTTCATCTCACGTTTTACGCGCAAGATAAAATGAATATGATCCGGCATCAAGCAGAACTGAATAATCTCTACTTCCGGGTGATAATCCGGTATCATGAACATCAGCTTGAGAATAGCCTCGCCCAACTCTTTGCGCGCTATATACGCTTGTCCGGGATCATCATCAGGGATCACCAAATCACCAAACAAAGGCATGCGACTTGGTACAACCATCGTCACATGGTATATACCAACCCCGCGCCAAATACGCCCTATTTGCCAATGCCACTTATCTTCGCTCATTATCGTTTGCTGATTTGCGCTGCAAAGGTACGAAAAATATTTGAAATTTGCAACTATTCCCCGTCCTTTTTCGTAAGCAGTGTGTTTTTTTCGGTTCAGACACAAAAAAGCAGCCCGTGTGGACTGCTTGGGTGAGAAATTTAGTGCTCAAACAAGGTGACCAGTGCCTCATTCGGCTGACCTGTTTCGGTCTTGAACGCGCCCATGTCGTAGGCACCCCAGCCTAACGGGATATACTCCTGCGGACGCCAACCGGCAAACACCTGAGGCTCCCAGTAGAATATTCCTCCGAAATACGGCAACGTATCCAGTTTGCTGCGCACATCGGCTATCACCTGTTGCGAGGTCTGCGGGTCGTGCTCCATCGTACCTATCTCGGACAGCATGATCGGACAGCCGAATGCCTCATGCAGGGCGATAATGTTACGGCGCGCCCGCTCGTTCATCTCCTGCCAGGGTATACCGCCGCTCCACGCGCCCATCATCGGGTAATGGCTCAGACCAATCATATCCCACTTGCCGCCGTCTGCCTGCAGTTGCTTGTAGAACCACACGTTGTCCATATACGCGTTGTCGATATGGTTGATCACGATCACGTCGGGGAAGATCTCATGGCACGCCTCGTAGCCTGCGGTAACGAACTTCGCATAGTTGCTCCATCCTTCGCCGTCACGCACGGGCACATACTGCTCGTCGGTCGTACGGCCGTAGGGCCACAACGTGCCATAGCGCGTCTCGTTGCCTACCTGCACCCATTCGGGCGTTATACCTTCCGCCTTGAGCGCCTGCAGCACAGTCTTCGTATGCGCATACACGCACTCCGTCAGGTGACTGATCGTATCGGCATAGGTCCGTGCGTTTCCGTCGGGATTGTCCCACGTCAGCCACTCTGCCGGCACATCCTGGCGATGCGGGTCGGCAAAGAAGTCCGAGTAGTGGAAGTCAATCATCAGCCGTAGCCCGAGGCTGTCGGCGCGACGTGCCTTGACGAGCATATCCGGCAGGTTGCACCAGCCTGTAGTATGATTAACCCACACGCGCAGGCGCACGCTATTCATGCCTATACCCTGCAGCAGGTGCATGCACTCGTCGGCATTGCCGTCCGGATCGCGGAAGATCACGCCGTCACGCTCCTGCTCCGTCAGCCAACTAAGGTCGGCACCGTAGGCGTAACCCGACTCTTTCGCTGCCGGACGAGTACACGACGCCAGCAGCACAAAAGCCGTCAGGACTATTGCCGGATAGATATATCGTTTCAGCGCTCTCATGATTATTCAGCCAAACGTCCGTCCACCGTATATCGCTCGCCGTCACGCAGGATATATAGCGTGCCGTTCTCCAGCACCTTCGTGGCTGCCGGCTGTACTTGCACATCCTCCACACCGGTGCCATACGCGGTATAGATATCAAAGTTGTCGCCGGTATATGCATGCTCATATCCTGCCGGCTTCGACATGTCGCGCGCCGAACCCATACGCAGAATAACCTTGCCGTGATGGCCGGTGATCGTAGCGGAATATTTGTTGTTGGCGGCGACCTCGTCCGTCACCTCTGACTCCGAATGGATACCCATACGTTTGCGGATGGCTATCAGTTTGTTGATATCACTTTTGAAGGTGTACCAGTGCGGCCAGAACACACACGGCACGCCCGGCATCATCAGCAGGTAGGCGTTGGCCTCAAGTATCTGCGGTTTCTTGCCGTTCAGGTTCGTATTGTAACCAAGGAACTCGCCCGACTGGTTATCCGAACGGTGGAACGTGTCATGGTTGTCGATGAATGTTACCGCGTTTCTCGTCAAGCCCAATGAACGCATTCCCGGCTTCTTCAGATTGCTGTATGTCGAGCCGCCTTTCCATGCATTGAACTTGTACTTCAGCGGGAAGTCAAACGCCAACGTGTTGTAGCTGGCAGCCTCCAGGTGCGCTTTGATCGTGTTCACATCACTCCAGCACTCCGATACCGAGAAGAACGGCTTCGAGGCGAGGTTGTACATCGACAGGTACTTGCCATGGTACCCTAACGTCATATCGTAGCGGAAACCGTCGAAACCTATCGTATTGATCATCCATTGCGTATAAGCCTTGCACATGTTCTGCACGTACGTACTGGTATGATCCAGATCACGGCAACCGCCGTCATTCGTACCCGTGTCCGCAGCACCGTGAGGCAGATCCCGGCTGTCGGAGCTTTTGTCAGAAAACGCCTCGTCACCCGCACAGATATGCTCCGACGTGATCTGATAGGTTCCGTAGGTGCCGAAGTTGTTCTCATAGAACGACTTC